>Ga0209591_10005869_pt1 | contig 13676 bp, 6 predicted proteins | sample MAT01_FD_187207 | JGI IMG/M metagenome (GOLD analysis project Ga0209591, IMG submission 187207) | Freshwater microbial communities from Lake Fryxell liftoff mats and glacier meltwater in Antarctica - MAT-01 (SPAdes) (version 2) | ecosystem: Environmental > Aquatic > Freshwater > Ice > Liftoff...
CCGGACTCTCCTGCTGCGCGCCCAGACGGTGCTGATCCTCGCCGCGGTGGTGCTGGTTGCCGCCGGCACCGTGACCCCGGTGGTGCGGGCCCAGCTGGGTGGACCTGCCAGTGCCACCACCGGCGACTACTTCGCCGCCGTCACCGCCCCGCTGGTGTGGGTGGCGCTGGCGCTCGTCACCCTCGCGCCCGCGCTGCGGCCGGGCGAACGCCTCCGGCCGGCGGCGCTCGAGCCGTTGCTCCGGATCCCCGTGCTCGTCGGCCTGGCGGTCGCCGCGCTCGTGGCGGCGCAGGGGTGGACCGGTGCGCGCACCCTCGTCACCGCCGGCCTCGCGTCGATGGCCGGCGCGTCGGCCGTCCTGCGGTTGACCCAGCAGCGGCGCGGCGGGTCGGGACGGGCCGGATCGCACGTCGCCCACCTCGGGTTCGCGGTGCTGCTCCTGGGCTTCGCCGGTGCGACCGCCGGCAGCGACCGCACCGTCATGATCCCACCCGGCGAGACCGCGTCGGTCGGCGGGATCACGGTTCGCAACGACGACGTGCGCACCGATCCCGGCGACGGCAACCCACGGGTGATCGCCACCCTCACGGTCGAACGGGGCTCGCGCAGCCGGGTGCTGGAACCCGAGATCATCGGCTACCCCACCGTCGGGATCCGTCTCGCCGAGACGGCCCTCTGGTCCGACCCGACCGGCGACGTGCAGATCGCGTTGCGAACCGCGGACGACGATGGCCGAGCGCTCGTCGACATCCACGTCCGCCCGCTGACCCCGCTGGTGTGGTGGGGGGCGGCCCTGCTGATCGCCGGCGGCCTGCTCGCGCTGCGGCGCCCGCGCCGCGCGGTCAGCGGGGCCGACGCCACCACCCCACCCGGGACCACCGGTCGGGGGCACCCGGTGCAGCCCGACGAACGGCTGCGCAACTCGTGACCCGTGCGGCGCCGACGGAACGCCCCGATGTCCGGAACCCGACGACCGTGACGGTCAGCTCGGCGGCGGTTCGCCCGGGGGGCGTCCGGCGGCGTCGCCGCGGCGCTTGCGCTCGAGCAGGCGACCCAGCGTCTCGGGTGGCGCCGCCTCGCGGGCCCGCTTGGCCTCGGACTCGAGGTCGGTGACCTTGGGCGGCCGCTCGCGCACCCGGGGCGGCGGACCGCCGCCAGGATCGGTGCGCCCGGCGGGACCGGCGGGGCGAGCACCGGTGGCCGCCGCCCGGCTGGGCCGGGTGGGGACGCGGCGGCGCACCCAGTCGCCGGCCCGGCCGGCTCCGTAGCCGGCCAGCTGCACCGCCCGGCCCGTCGACGTGAGCCGCGACAGCGCAACCGCGATCGGCCACACGAGCGCCGCGAGGATCAGGAGCAGGCCGGCGAGCGGCACCCGGGACACGCCCGGAGCGAGGTCGTCGACGGCGAACGCCTGCTCCGGGGTGATCTCGCCCCGACCACCGGTGGTGGCCGACACGCGGGCGAGCAAGGTGGGGTCGGGCTCGCCGGGCAGGTACTCGGGTGAGTACGACTGGCTGGCGAGCGTCGAGGTCGACACCACCGATCCGTCGGGTGCGGTGACCGTTGCACCGACCGCGTAGGTCCCCGCCTCGCCGGTCCCCACCTGGCCGATGAAGGTGGTGGCGTCGAGCCGCTCGAGCGGTACGTCCCGGCCCTGCAGATCGGGACCGGTGACCCGCGCCGATGCCGTGGCGCCGTCGGCGAAGGGCTCGGCGCTCTCGAACCGCACCTCCATGGAGCCGTCGCCGAGTCGGGCGCTCAGGGCGGCGGAGCCGTCGTCGCCGGGGAGGGTGTCCTTGACGACCGCCGACCAGAACGCCGTGTAGCCCTCCCAGGTGGCCCAACGCTGGGACCACTTGGCCGATGCGTCGCTCGTCCAGGAGGTCGCGGTGCCCAGGCCCACCTGCCACGACGCCAGCAGCGGATCGCGCTCGTCGCCCACCCGGAGCAGCGACGAGGCCGTGGGCTTGGCCGTCGTGGCGATGTAGCCGAGCAGCACCGGTGATGCCGTGAGGTCCCGCACCGGCTCGGCCGCCGAGGTGACCTCGGGGACGAACTCGCCCTCGTTCACGAACGAGCGCGACGCCATCACGACCTCCTCCTGCATGATCTGCGGGATGTTGGTGAGGTCGGTCCCGGGGTAGAAGCGTCCGCCACCCGCCTTGGCGACCTTCTCGAGCTGCTCGGCGGACCCCTCGCCGGTCGCCAGCACCGACACGGTGATCCCGTCGTTCTCGAAGAGCTCCCCCGCCTCCGCCTCGAGGGTGGCCAGCTGTTGCTGGCTGGTGAACCCGTCGGTGAAGAGGATGATGTGCTTCAGGCTGGCCTTGCTGGTGCGGAGCTTCTCGGCCGAGGCCGAGAGCGACTTGCTGAGATCGGTGGCGCCGCTCGGGTGGAGCTCGGCCAGGCCGTCGGAGATCACGCTGTCCTCGGGCATCGCCTGCAGATCGATCACCCACTGCTGGCCGTTGTTCATCGAGAGCAGGCCGATCTCGTCGTCGTTGCTCAGCGCGTCGATGGCCCGGGCGGCGCCGGCGCGGGAGATGTCGGTCTTGCTGACCCCGCCCAAGGCCTGGTTGCCGCCCATGACCCCGTTGTTGCCCGATGCGCAGTGGCACGCCCCCATCGAGCCGCTGGTGTCGATGGCCAGCACCTGGGCGACGGTCTGGCGGCGTTCGGGGTCGGTGATCTCGCTGATCACCGGCAGCAGCTCCTCGAGCTTGCTCTCGCGGTAGCCTCCGAGCCCGTAGGAGCGGGTGCCGCCGATGGTCACCAGCCCGTGGCCGAGATCGCGCGTCGACGCCGCGAGGGTGGCCAGCTGGTCGTCGGACAGGTCGTGCACGTCGACATCGACGAGCACCACCGAGGAGTAGAGCGAGAGCTCGTCGATGGCCGGCAGCGACGACGCCTCGATCACGTCGACGTTCACCCCGCCGGCGCGCAGGGCCGTGGCCAGCGTCTCGGCCGAGCCGGCGACTCCCTCGGCCACGAGGACCGTCACGGGACCATCGACGCGCACGGCGGCGTAGCCGAGGTCGTTGTCGGGCACGGCATCACCGGCGCCCAGGACCCGGACGCGGTAGCGGTACAGACCGGTGGCCGACGCCGTCTCGGCGAAGGTGACCACGTTGTCGCCCGCCACCAGCTCGACGGTCCGCTCCTCGATCGGTTCGCCGTCGCGGTCGAGGGCGACGGTGACCGTCGCCGGCGCGCCGGCCACGATCGTCGTCACCAGCTCGATCGCCTCGCCCTCCCGGGCCGACGACGGTGCGTCGACGCTCCGCACCGCGATGTCCGGGCCGCTGGTGCCCCCGAGGGCGTGGACGTCGACCTCGATGCCCGCATCGCCGAGCTTGGCCGCCTCGACGAGGACGTCGCCCTGCGTCGGCCGGCCGTCCGACACCAGCACCACCCGCCGCCGGGCGTCGACCGGCAGGACCGCACCGGCCAGGCGGAGCGCCGATGCCAGATCCGTGCGCGCCGAGTCGACCACGACGCTGGGCTGGCCGAGCTGGTTCTGCTCCTGAACGGTGAGCTCGAGCCGGGCGTCGCCGCCGAAGAGCGCCACCCCCGACCTCGAGCCGTCGGGCTGTTCGGCCATCGCCCGCTGCACCCAGTCCACGGCCTCGGCCCGCCGGGTGGAGCCGAGCGAGTCCGAGGCGTCGATCAGGAACACCGTGGCGACGTCGTTCGCCGAGCGGTTCAGCGCCAGGTCGAAGAGGGCGGCCACGAGCAGCGCGGCGACGAGCACCCGCAGGGCCACGGCGACCCGCCACTGCCGTGGCGCCACCCCCACCCGACGGCGGGACACGAGCAGCTCGGCGAGGAGGACGAGCAGCAGGGGCACCACGATCCAGACGAGAACGGGACGTTCGCCGGTCACCGGTTCGGCGCCCTCGACCAGCGGGGCCACCGGGATGGGTAGTGCCGCGACCGGTTCGATCGACGACTCCGCCGGCACCGCGTTGACGGCCATCGCCCGGTCGGGGCGACCTTCGGTGCGGATGGTCCAGAAGCCCGGGCGGGTCGCGACCGGCGCCCGGCGGCCCGGTGTGAGCGCCGTCTCCCGTCCGTTGGGTTCGACCACGGTGACCCCGGTCTCGGTGCCGGTGGGCAGCGGTTGGCCGACCACGAGATCGGCGGGCGGTAGGCCCGCACCGGCCAGGCTCGTGATCAACCGGTCGACCAGGATCGGGAAGGCGATGTCGAGCGGGAGGTTCGAGTCGGCCAGGGCGAAGGCGAGGTAGACGAACGGCTGACGGCCGGCCTGCCCACGGACGAGGAGCGGTGTCGCCTCGGCACCCACCAGGATCTCGCCGGCGGGCGCGTCGACCCGCTGGGCCTCGGCGATGGCGATGGCGGACAGGTCGATGCCTTCGAGCAGCTCGTCATCGGCCCGCACGAGCGTCAGCGCAGGCTGGTCGGCCACGCCGGCCACGGCCACGCCTGGCGCGCCGCCGGGCGGGGCGATGGCGACGAAGGGCGCGCCCGGCTCGGCCGGCACCTCGATCTGGTTGTAGACGACGAGGTCGTAGCCGTTGCCCGGGACGGTGGCCTCGCTGCGCTCGACGATGACCCCCGGCATCACGGCGAGGAGGTCCTCGAGGAACGGGTCGGCCGGTCCGGCGAGCAGGACCCGGACATCGCGGCGACGTGCCGCGAGGGCGTAGGCGTGGTCGTCGACGCGGAGGAGATCCTCTCCCTCGAGGAAGGCCTCGACCCGGTCTCCCGGGGGCAGGTCGGCTTCGAGGTCCTTCTGCTCGCCCGACGCGACGGTGACGTCCAGGGTGGCGACGGTCAAGCCGTCGACATCGAGGCGCACCGTCTGGGTGGCCTCGGGTCCCCCCGTGTTGCGCACCGACACGCGGGCATGCAGGCCGCTGCCCCGCGGCTCGACGGTGAGGCGGCTGATGGCCCGGTTGGTGGACGAATCGCCGATCTGCTCGTAGCGGGCGCCGGTCGGGAGCACCCGCTGCTGATCGTCGGTCAGGCCCCCGTCGGACACGATCACCACGCCGAGGGGGGCATCAGGGGTTTCGAGGCTGGCCGCGAGGGTGAAGGCCCCGGCGAAGTCGGCGCCACCCGCGGTGGGTTCGATGGGGCCCAGCGCCCCGGCGAACGCGGAGGCGTCCGGGCTCGCCGTGAGCACGACGGTGGGCTCGTCGGTGGCCACCACGATGCTGGCCACGCCTCCCGGCGGCAGCTCGTCGCGCACCGCCAGCGCTCGCTCCTTGGCGGCGTCGAGCCGCGACGGAAGGGCGTCGGACGCCGACATGGATCCCGAGGCGTCGATCACGAAGACCGTGTGGCGGGCCAGCGCCACCTCGGTCTCGCGGGCCGGTTGCGCCACCGCCAGGGCCAGGAGGACGACTGCGAGGAGCTGCAGGAACAGCGCCGCACTGGGTCGCAGCCGCTGCCACGGTCGAGCGGCCGACACCGGCCGGGAGACCTCGGCCCACAGGAAGGTCGACGACACCTCCTTCGCCAGCCGCCGGGGCCGCAGGATGTGCAGCGCCAGCACCGGGAGGGCGAGCAGGAGGAGCCACAGCGCGGCCGGGTCGAGGAGGGTCATCGAGGGCGCCGGGTCATCCGGGGCGGCCGGCTCATCGGACGACGCCCTGGTCGCGCCAGGCGCCGAGGAGCAGGTGGTCGAGGTCGGCGTCGGCCATCAGGCGCACGTACGCGGCACCGGCCTGGCGGCAGCGGGCGCCGACATCGGTGGCCCACGCCTCGGCGACGGCCTCGTACGCCCGGATGGTCTCGGGCGACAGGGACACCGCGATGTGCGCGCCCGTCTCTCGGTCGACCAGGTCGAAGTCGCCGACGAGGGTGGGGTGCAGCTCCTCGGGATCGAGGACGTGGACGACGACGACATCGCCGCCCCGAGCGGGCAGCCGGGAGATGCCCTGCTGCCAGTCGGGGGTGAGGAGATCGGAGATGACCACGGTGACGCCGGGCGGGCCCGGCCGGGCCAGCAGGTGGCCGCAGGCGGCGGCGAAGCGCGTCTCGCCGCCGGCCTCGAGCCCGTCGAGCAGACCGAAGAGCGGTGCCGTGGCCCCGCGCCCCACAAAACGCGGCGCGGGCCGGTCGAGCGGGAACGTGTGCACCGTGACGATGTCGCGCCGGATCAACGAAACGAACCCGAGCGCCGCTGCGACCCGCGCGGCCTGGCGGAGCTTCCCCCCGCTGGCCATCGACGCCGAGGTGTCGATCAGCAGGCGGACGGTGATGTCGTCCTCGGCCTCGAACAGCTTGAGCAGGAGCACGTCGAGGCGGGCGTAGAGGTTGTAGTCGATGCGGCGGAAGTCGTCGCCGGGGTGGTACTCGCGGTAGTCGGCGAAGTCGAGCGACGTGCCGTAGCGCACCGACCGGTGCTCGCCGCTGAAGCGACCGGCCAACCGGTTGCGGGTGCCGAGTTGCAGGCGCTCGAGCTTGGCCAGCAGCGCCGGCTCGACGAGCGCCTCGGCCACCCGCGCCGACGCGTCGGACCGGTCGCCCAGCGCGGGGGCGGGCGGACCCGTCGGCAGGGACGGACCGGCCCGGTCGGCCGGAGCCGTCAGCGACCGGCGGCGGTCAGCGCGGCGACCCACGACCGCCGATCGGGTGGGCGGGACGATCGACGGGCGGGCTCACGGTGCGCCCCGGAGACCGGCGGTGGGTGCGCCGACCTGGTCGAGGACACCGGCGACGAGGTCGTCGGCGGTGACGCCGTCGGCCGACGCCTCGTACCCGAGCACGAGGCGGTGGCGCAGCGCAGGCGTGGCGACCGCCCGGATGTCGTCGATCGACACGTTGGGCCGACCGTCGAGCAACGCGGCGGCCTTGGCGGCGAGCACCATCGCCTGCGCGCCGCGGGGCGACGAGCCGAAGCGGACGTAGGTGCGGATGCCCGGCGGCGCCGACTCGTGGTCCGGGTGGGTGGCGACGACGAGGTCGACGGCGTGACGCAGCACGTGGCTGGCCACCGGAACCTCCCGGGTGAGCTCGACCATGGCGGTGATGGTGGGGACGTCGGCCACCGTGTCGAGGTCGACCGCGGCACCCGAGGTGGTGCGCTCAACTACGGCCACGAGGTCGTCGGCCGACGGGAACGGGACCAGCGCCTTGAGCAGGAACCGGTCGAGCTGGGCCTCGGGCAACGGGTAGGTGCCCTCCATCTCGAGCGGGTTCTGCGTGGCCATCACCAGGAACGGCCGGGGCAGCGGTCGGGTGGCGCCGGCGACGGTGACCGCCCGCTCCTGCATGGCCTCGAGCAGCGCCGACTGGGTCTTGGGGGTGGCGCGGTTGATCTCGTCGGCGAGGACGAGGTTGGCGAACACGGGCCCGGCACCGAACCGGAAGGTCCGCCGCCCGCTCTCGTCCTCCTCGAGCACCTGGGTGCCGACGATGTCGGCCGGCATGAGATCGGGGGTGAACTGCACCCGCGAGAACTCGAGGTCGACGACCTCGGAGAGGGTCTTGAGCAGTTGGGTCTTGCCCAGGCCGGGCACGCCCTCGAGGAGGACGTGACCCTCGCACAGCATGCAGACGAGCACCGTCCGCACGAGCGCGTGCTGGCCGACGATGACCCGGCCGATCTCGCGCTCGACCGCGGCGGCGATCTCGGCGTAGCGCTCGGGTGACACCGCGGGCAGGGGTGGGGTGGTCGGGGTGGTGGTCACCGTTGTGCCAGCCTCCTGAAGTAGTCGTCGACGAGGCTCCGGACCGACGGCGGCACCTTGGCCTGGTCGAGAGCCCGGGTGGCCTTCTCCTCGTAGCGGGGCAGGGCGCCCGAGACCGGCACCCGACTGCCGCCTGCGGTGCTGGTGCCCTGGCCCTTGCCCACCTCGGTGCTGTCGCCGCCGTTCGGTGTCCCGCCAGCATCGAGGGTCTCGCCGTCGGTGGCGACGCCCGGGTCGAACACCGTCGGGTCCTGCTCGACGGCCGGCGCGTCGTTGGTGCCGGTGCCGTCGGGCGTGCCCTGCCCGCCCTGGCCCGACCCGGTCGAGCCGTTGGCCCCGCCGACCTGGCCCTGGGCGCCGCCGCCCTGCCCCTGACCGCCGCCCTCGCCTTCGCCCTGGCCTTGGCCTTGGCCTTGGCCCTTCCCCTGACCGCTGCCCGCGCCGTCGCCGTCGCCGTCGCCTTCGCCTTCGCCCTCGCCCTCACCCTCGCCCTCGCCCTCGCCTCGGCCTTCGCCGGAGCCCGGGGAGCCGGGTCCCTTGGCCACGCGCTGGCGCGCCTCGCCGACCCCGCCCGACGCTCGCTGGCGGCTCTCCTGCGCGGCGGCCGAGGCCGACGACGACCGTTGGGCGCCGGCGGCGGTCGTCATCGACGCCGCCGCTGCGGCGTCATCGCCCGAGCGCAGGGCGGCCGCCGCGGCGTCGAGCGCGTCGGCGGCCTCGGGGTTGCCCGCCGCCTGGGTCTCGGCCAACGACTCGAGCCGGGTGGCCAGCTCCTCCTTCTCTGCGGCCGACCGCTGGTCGAGCGAGGCGGCGGCCTGTTCGAGCTGCGCCGCAGCGTCGCCGCCCTCGGTGGCGGGAAGGGGTGCGCTGGCGAGGCCCTTGTCCAGACCCTGCGCCGCCGCCTTCTGCGCCAGCAGATCCGGCTCGACCGCCGCCCGCAGCTCGGCCTCGGCCTCGGCCAGCAGCGCCTCGGCCTCGTCGAGCGACTGCGCCTCGTCCAGACCGACCGCCAGCTCCTCGAGCCGTTCGGCGAGGGCGACATCGGCGGCGGTGGCCGCGGGATCGGCGCGCAGCTCCTCGGCCGCCTCTCGCAGCGCCTCGGCCTCCTCCGCGACGAGCGCCTGCTCGGCCGCCTGCTGCTCACGGATCTGGTCCTGCGGGTTGGCGACGAGGCCCAACGTGACCGCGGCCAGGGCCGCGACGGCGGCAACCGCCCATGGTCCCCACGCCGCCCGCACCGCCACGGCCTCGCCCGGCGAGCGATCCTCGGCCAGCGCATCGGCCCGCGCCCGGACCCGCGAACCGAAGGGGCCGTCGCGATCGTGGTCGTCGAGCTCGAGCGCGGTGGCGAAGGCGTCGCGGGTGGCCAGCCCCCGATCCGTGGCGCGCGCCGACAGGCCCAGCGGGATCCGGAGCGTGAGGGCGCCGATCGCCACTGCGACGACGCCGGCAACGGTGACCGCTATCGCCACCGGCTCGGTCCAGCCCCAGGGACGGACCCGACCGATGATCACCAGTGCGAGCGCCGTGACCACGACGACCGGCGCGAGCAGCTGCACCCAGGCGAAGCCCCAGGCCAACCGCAACCGGCGGCCCACGCCCCGGAGGAGACCGATGGCCTCGGGCGAGAGGAGCTCGGAGTCGCCCGCGCCCGGCAGCGGTTCGGCCGACCGGCGGGGTGCGGCTGCGGGTGCCTCCGTCGGGGTCATCGCTCGCGCTCGGCGGGGGTGCGGAGCGATCGCGACGTGAACCAGATGCACAGCAGGGCCAGACCCACGAGGCTCAGGATGGACCACGCGGTGAAGTGGTCGAACCGGGAATCGGGCCCGAACCGGCCGACGTCCTGGTTCTGGTCGATGGGTTGGCCGTTCGGACCGAACGCCACCGGGCCCTCGAAGGCGTTGCCCACCATCTGCGGCGGCGCGACCTTGGGCTGCTTCGCCTCGTGAACGACGCGGAACGGCGAGTTCACGGGCGGTTCGACCTGGATGGGGTTGCCGAAGTTGTCGAAGGCGAAGCCGCCGCCGTCGAAGCCGTTGTTCATGCCCTGGGGCACCTCGGTCTCGCCGCCGATGACCGATCCGGTGAGCATGAACGGGTTCAGCCAGAGGATGGCGGCCGGCGGTCGGGACGGCGTGAACGGGTTGCGGGCCTCGAGCGCGGCGCCGAGCGCCGCGTAGGCGGTGGCCGTGCCGAAGATCAGGAGCACGGTGATGCCGTAGGCGAGCACCGTCGCCGTCTGCACGCGCCGGGCCAGCGCCGAGCAGGCGACGGTGACCGCCGCCAGCACGATGCCCGTGAAGAGCACGGCGGCCAGGCCCCGCATCGCTTCGTCCAGACCGACGCCGCCGATCAGGTAGGCGACGGCGAGCAGCGGCGCGGTCGCCACCATCAACAGCAGCAGGTAGGCCACCGACGCCGCGATCTTGCCGGTGGCGATGGCGTGCGGTCGCAGCAGGGTGATCTGCATCGGGATGAGGGTCTGGCGCTCCCGTTCGCCGGCGACCGCCGCCGAGGTGAAGCCGGGGACCAGGAACACCACGAGCAGGAGCATGAAGAAGAGGACGTACTCGAAGATGCTGCGGCCGAGCCGAGCGACCTCGGTGGGCGCCACGCTGCTCGAGCCCGAGCTGGAACCCGTGAGCGCGGCGTAGACGAGGAAGAAGATGGCGACCAGCAGGACGAGGTACACCGTGAGCACGACCGCCGAGCGGGTGCCGCGCATCCGCTCACGGATCTCGCGTTCGAGCACCGGGTTGACGTTCACTGGACCCTCCCTTCGGTGACGGTGAGGAAGAGCTGCTCGAGCCCGCCACCCGTCTGGTGGAAATCGACGACCTCGCGGCCGTCCTCGATCAGGCGCCGCAGCAACTGGTGCTGCTCGGCATCGCTGGCGGTGGTGAAGGTCTCGGTGAGCCCACCGGCGAAGCGCACCTGGATCGTGCGGGTGCTGCCGAGCTGGTCGAGGATCCCCTGCGGCGGGCCGGAGGCCAGCAGCTTGCCAGCCTCCATGATCGCGATGTCCGAGCACATCTCCTCGAGGTCGGCGAGGATGTGCGAGCTCACCACGATGGTCTTGCCCATGGCGTGGAGCTCGGCCACCAGCTCACGCAGCTCGACCCGCGCCCGCGGGTCGAGGCCGCTCGCGGGTTCGTCGAGGATCAGAACCTCGGGATCGTGCACGAGGGCCCGGGCCAGGCTGAGCCGCTGCTTCATGCCCCGGGACAACGAGTCGACCATGGCATGGCGCTTGCCGCCGAGGTCGACGAGCTCGAGCAGGCCGTCGATCAACGCCGGCCGTTCCTTGCGCGGGATCCGGTAGGAGGAGGCGAAGAAGTGCAGGTACTCGTCGACCTGGAGGTTGTCGTACACACCCAGGATGTCGGGCATGAACCCGAGCACCTCGCGCACCTTGTAGCGCTGGCTCTCGACCTCGAGGCCGCAGATCCACGCCCGGCCCGAGGTCGGCCGCAGCAGCGACGCGAGGATGGCGAACGTGGTGGTCTTGCCCGCGCCGTTGGGGCCGATGATGCCGAACACGCTGCCCCGCGGGACCACGAGGTCGAGGTGGTCGACCGCCACCAGGTTCCCGTACTGCTTGGTGAGCCCGCTGGTGCGGATGGCATCGGTCGGTTGGACCGGTTCGGCGATGACCTCGATGTCGCCCAACGTGTCGCTCATGGTCCCACCTCGATCGGCACGGGCACCTCGACGGGTGGTTCGGCCACGACCGCCGTGGTCGTCGGCATCGGGGGCAGCACGACCGTGCCCGGGACACCCATGCCCCCGTTGAAGCCACCGCCACCGTTGGTCGCGATCCGCTCGTTCGCCGTGTCGGTGACGTCGGCCACCGATCCGCTGAACACCTCCCACCCGGCGTTCAGCCCCCACCCGCTGCCCTGCAGCCCGGGAGGCATCATGTTCGCGGGGGTGTTGAGCTGATCCTGCAGCCGGATGCGCACGAACACCACGCCGGCGGCGACGTCGTCGGGCGCCAGCCGGTACACGATGCGCTCGCCCGCGCCTGGCTCGGGCACGACCGTGTAGCTGTCGTCGTTCCACACCAGGACCGAGCGGAGGTGCGCGGGGAAGCGGATCGAGACCGACGTGGGATCGAGGGGCTGGCCGCCGATCTGGGTCGGGAGCATGATCCGGTAGAGGGTGCCGTTGACGATGGCGTCGTCGAAGCCGACCTCGACCTTGCGGAAGTCGACCTCGCGCACCGCCTGGGCCCGGACCCCGACGCTGTCGAGCGCCGTGACCGACACCGGCGCCCGAGCCACGAGCGCCGTGCGCCCCCGCTCGACGGCTCTTCCGTCGCCGGTCGTGAGCGGTGAGTCGACCTCGTTGCTCCAGCCCACGACCGAGACCGAGTCCAGGCTCCGCAGCGCATCGCCCCGCTCGCCCAGGTACTGCGACCACGCCGCGGGGTTGACCGGCGAGTCCGGCTCGACCGGGGGGTTGGCCCCGCCGAACCCGTTCGTGTCCATGCAGCCGTTCGGCCCGCAGGCGACGTCGAACGCCCTGCCGCCGTTCATCATGACGTTCTGGTTCTCGGGCGGGGGGACCGACCACTCGTGGTACTCGGGGAACGGGGCGTCGGCGATCGAGCGGGCGTTGTCGATGGTGAACGACCGCTCCTCACCTGGGCCGAGGGTGTCGAGCGACGTCGAGGCGTACCCGATCAGCACGCTCACCTCGGTGAGCGCCACGGCGAGGTTGTTGCGCACCGTGCCGGTGACCGTGGTGCCGTCGGCGCGGGCGTCGACGACCAGGGCATCGTCGAACAGGGGGGCGGGTCCGTTGGACTCGACGAGCACGAACTCGCCCGGATCGAGGTTCATGGTGGCCTCCGATCCGCCGGGTCGGCTCACGAGCGCCGGCGTGACGGCGGCGGCCGCGGGGTTGCCACCGCCCCACGGGTTGCCCCAGTTCAGCGCGGCGTCGGGACGATCGATGGCCCAGCCCTCGGGGTGGACCAGCGCCACCGTGCCGCCGCTGATGGACCCGACCAACGTCGAGGTCGAGGCGCGGGCCCCGGTGGGAGCGATCTCGATGACGGTCGCGTGGGCGGCGTCGGTGTCGTTGCGGAGCTGCGCGCCGGTGACCGCGAACACTGCGGTGAAGACGCCGGCGATCGCGGGGACCGCGAGCCAGGCCAGCGGGCGGCGGCGGAGTCGGCCGAGCAGGATGAAGGTGACCGGCCCCACCAGCAGGACGTAGATCGACAGGGCGATGAGCAGGGCATTGAGCTGCGGGATCCGGAACCCGGCATCGACCCCGAGGGTCCCCGCCGTGGTGTAGCCGGGAGCGGTCGGGACGTTGGCCTGGTTGGACGGGACGACGCCGCCCTCGGTGGGATCGATGATCCCGTCCCAGCTCCCCTGCTGCAGGCGGCCGCCGGTGAGGCGGATGTCGCCGGCGCCCGCCGTGCTCCACCCGCCGGTGGGCTGCCACTCGGACGGCAGTCCCTCGATGTCGGCACCGACGGCCCCGTCGACGAGGAGGTGCCCGCCACCGGTGATCCACTCGATCAGCGCCGCTCGCTCGGCGCCCTGGAGGGCGCCGATGTCGGAGGGGAGGGCGGCGATCGTGCTGAACGCGCCGAGCGCGGCGCCGCCGGCCGCGAGCAGGCGCTGATCGACCGGGACGAGCAACGCGTCACCCGACCGGAAGCGGAGGGCGGCGGACTCGGGGAGCTCGCCTTCGCCCGTCCCGGCGAGGCCCGGGAGCACGCCGGCGACCTCCTCCCAGTTGCGGGCGGACAGCTCCACCAGGTCGTCGGCCACGACGACCCCGCCGTCGACGAGCTCGACGGTCAGGTCCTGGGTCCGCGACTCCATGTCGCCGTTGCGGTTCAGGCGCGAGGTGGGGACGACGACGACCAGCTCCTTGGTGGTGCCGCCCGCAACCTCGATCGGGACCTCGACCGGACCCGGTGACGGCATGCCCATCTCGGCGTCGCGGGTCTGCACCCGCACCGATCCCGAGAGGAGGGTGTCGCTCGCGACGGTG
>Ga0209591_10005871_pt1 | contig 13675 bp, 12 predicted proteins | sample MAT01_FD_187207 | JGI IMG/M metagenome (GOLD analysis project Ga0209591, IMG submission 187207) | Freshwater microbial communities from Lake Fryxell liftoff mats and glacier meltwater in Antarctica - MAT-01 (SPAdes) (version 2) | ecosystem: Environmental > Aquatic > Freshwater > Ice > Liftoff...
CGACCCGCAGATCCCGAAGAGCGTTTGGTGGCTTGCCGACGGCCCATTCGCGGGGTTCCGCGTGGTGTGCGATCCCTGACGGAACATTATCGGCGGCTCGCTTGCGGTATCTAGATTCCGTAGCTACCGTTGTTGCGGAATGACGACCAGCACACGTTTCGCCGTGGCCTGCCACGTCCTCGTCGCCCTCGCTCACCGAGCGCCGGAATCGGGGACGTCGGAGAACATCGCGGGCAGCGTGAACACGAATCCGGTCGTCGTCCGCCGCATCCTCGGGATGCTCGTCCAGGCGGGATTCGTCGAGGGCCGCGGAGGCCGCAACGGCGGATACAGCTTGGCGCGCGACCCGCGGAAGATCACGCTGGACCGGGTTTTTCGCGCAGTCGAACCCGACGGCGTCCTGGACGTTCATGAGAACCAGGAGAACCGCGTCTGCTTCGTCAGCTGCGCGATCAAGGAGATCCTGGGCGGCGTCTTCGCGCGGGCCGAAGCATCGATGCTCGAGCGCCTGCAGGAGACGACCATCGCCGACCTCCTGCGGCGGGCCGCCTCCGCGTCCCGCTGACACACCACTTTCGATTCCCCTCTTCGCCATCCCGTTCTTTGTAACCACCACGGTTACGCACAAGAAACTTCACATGGCCTCGAATCGCTTCCAGAACAAGATCGTGCTCGTCACCGGAGGCAACAGCGGCATCGGCCTCGCGGCCGCGCAGGCCTTCGCCAAGGAAGGCGCGCGCGTCGTCGTCGCCGGCCGGGACCCCAAAACACTCGAGCAGGCCAAAGCTTCGATCGGCGCGAACGCCATCGTCGTGCAAGCCGACGTGGCGAAGCTCGCCGACATCGATCGCGTGATCGCCGAGACCGCGAAGCTCTCGGGCCGCATCGACGTGCTCTTCGTCAACGCCGGCACCGGCGCCTTCCTGCCGATCGAGGCCAGTGACGAGGAGCTCTTCGATCGCCTCGTCGCCACGAACGTGAAGGGCGCTTACTTCACCATCCAGAAGGCGCTGCCCCACATGCGCGAGGGCTCGTCGATCGTGATCAACGCGTCCTCGGTCGTGGACATGGGCATACCGAACTCGTCCGTCTACACGGCGACGAAGGCCGCGGTCGCGTCACTGGCGCGCTCGCTCGCGCTCGAGCTGGGGCCGCGCGGAATCCGGCTGAACGTGGTGAATCCGGGGCCGACCGAGACGCCGATCTTCGGACGGATGGGCCTCGACGCCGAGACGACGAAGGCGATGGCGGCGCAGATCATCGCCGGCGTCCCGATGAAGCGATTCGGCGCACCCGAGGAGGTCGCGCGCGCCGTGCTGTTCCTGGCCTCGGACGAAGCCTCGTTCGTCCACGGCGCCTCGCTGGGTGTCGATGGAGGGATGGCAGCGCTGTGACCCAGAGGCGCGCTGGAGCGCTAGACTCGGAGCTCCAGCGCGCCGCACTCCGCTCGGCGCGCGCTTCTTCCGGAAGACCAGCCCCCGATGACGTCCCCGCACTTCGATCGCCGCACGTTCGTCGCGGCCTCCGCCGCTTCGGCTCTCCTCGCATCGCGCTCCGTTGCTCAGGACTCCGCTGGAACGCGCAACGAGAAGATCCGCGTCGGTCTCCTCGGTTGCGGCGGTCGCGGCACCGGAGCGGCGGGCGATGCGCTGAACGCCGATCCGGACGTCGAGATCGTGGCCGTCGGCGACGTGCTCGCGGGCCGCATCGACTCCGCGTGCAAGTATCTCGCCGAGAAGTACGTCGGCCGCGCGGACGTGCCGAAGGACAAGCGCTTCGTCGGCTTCGATGCGCTCGAGAAGGTGCTCGCCACGGGAGTCGACGCCGTGCTGCTCGCGACGCCGCCGATCTTCCGCCCGGCGCAGATCGCGGCCTCGGTCGACGCCGGCGTGCACGTCTTCGCCGAGAAGCCGTTCGCCGTGGACGCTCCCGGCGTGCGCTCGGTGATCGAATCGGCCAAGAAGGCGCGCGAAAAGAAGCTCTCGCTGATGTCCGGCTTCTGCTGGCGCTCGAGCCTGCCCGAGCGCGCGATCTACCAGAAGATCCTCGACGGCGGCATCGGCAAGGTCCGCACGGTGTACGCCACCTACAACGGCAGCCCGAATGCGTTCGTCGAGCGCAAGCCGAGCATGACCGACATGGAGTTCCAGATCCTCAACTGGTTCCACTACCTGTGGCTCGGCGGCGACCACATCGTCGAACAGGCTTGTCACTCGGTCGACAAGATCAATTGGGCGATGAACAACGAGCCGCCCGCCGTGTGCTGGGCCGTCGGTGGTCGCGCGCAACGCTCCGACAAGCACCCGGGCAACATCTACGACCACTTCGGCGTGACGTACGAGTGGGAAGACGGCCGCCGCGCGTTCCTCCAAGCTCGCCAGTGGGAGAACTGCCCCACCGACAACACGGACTACGTCTACGGCGAGAAGGGCATCGCGTACATCAACGGCTGGGGCCCGCACCACGCGATCGAGGGCGTGACGCCGTGGATCTACGAAGGCCCGACGACGAACATGTACGTCGAGGAGCACAAGGACTTCTTCGCCGGCATCCGGGGCAAGGGTCCGCAGCGCTTCGACGCGGACTGGGCCGTGAATAGCACGCTCATGGCGATCATGGGCCGCATGGCCGCCTACACCGGTCAAGCGATCACGTGGGAGCAGGCGCTGAACTCGACGGAGAAGCTCGGGCCCGCGACGTACGAGCTCGGCGCACTCGAGACTTCGCCCGTGCCGCGTCCGGGGTACGGAGTCAGGTAAGTTCGTACGGGGTTGCTGCAACGTAGTTGCGATGCGCTTCCACTTCCCAGCAACCCCGTACGAACTTACCTGACTCCGTACGGAGTTGCGGGACCAGTCGACTCGGCGACTGCGCGGGCCCGCCGGCGCGCGGCCCAGTCCTCGACCGGGCCGAACACGCGCACGCAGAACGCGAGCAACGCGAGCGACAGCGCGAACTCGGCGAGGTACTCGACGCCCGTTCGCGGCCGCACGATGCGACCGGCCGCGTCGTTCGCTATCGGGCCCCACAAGAAGATCGTGTAGGCGCGTGAGTTGATCGCGGTGATCCATCGGCGCGACACGTCGAGTTCGAAGAGTCTCACGGCCGCGGAGCGCAAGCGCATCCACAACGCGACGAAGCCTAGGCCTAGCGCGAGCAGCGCCAGCGGCTCTGCGTGGATCATCGCGTTCGGCGCGCGATCGGCGTGGAAGAGCAGCGCGCAGGTCGCCAGCAGCCCCGCGATCGCGACGAGCAGCGCGCGCGGCGCACGACCGAGGCGGCCGTCGCTGTAGGCGTAGCCGAGCTGGAACGCGGCACCGAAGAGCAGCGTGTTGCGAAGGACGCCGGGTACGTCGATGCGCGCGTACTCGATCCATCCCCCCGCGGCGAGGAAGAGCAGCGCGCCGGCGAACGGCAAGCGCTTGTGCAGGGCGAGCGTCCACGGCGCGCTCGCGAGCATCAGGATCAGACTCGAGAGGAACCACAGGTGCCAGTCGAGTTCGTCGAAGGCGACGCTCGCCTGCGGACCGGCCAGCGGGAGGACCCAGAAGGCGAGCGTCTTGAACGGAAACGCGTGCTCGGGATCGCCGGGCCACACGAGCGCGCTCGCGGCGCAAAGGGTCAGGATCACTGCTCCGAATGCCCAGAACGGCAGGAGGAGCCTGCGCGCGCGCTCGCGCCAGAAGCGCAGGCGTTTCGCGCTGTCCGCGTCGGCGAGGCCCGCGGCTGCGAGCGCTCCGCTCACGAAGAACATGAGCGGCATGCCGGGCATGAAGAACGAGAACGTCGCGACGAAGGGGTGCGAAACGTGCTGCAGGAGATGCAGCATCACCACGCGCACGACGGACACGGCGCGCAGCCCGTCGAGGAAGGGATCGCGAACGCGTGCCACGGGCCGTTGTCGGCTGAGGAACCGGCGAAAGCTGAGTGGAAAGAACTACCCGCTGGTCGCGCCGGCGATCCCGTAGCTGAGGATCGATCGCGTCACGCGGGCGGACTCGCGCAGGCTCGGGAGCCCGCTCGCGTCCCCGCTGCGCACGGCGTCGAGCACGGCTCGCGCCTCACCGTCGTAGCCCGAGTGGGCGTCGAGCACGGGCGTTTCGACGCGACCGTCGAGCGAGAGTTCGAACTTCGGCTCACGGCGCACGTCGAACTCGGCCGTCGCGCGCTCGAATGCGACGACGAAACGCATGCGGAACGGGAAGCCCGGCGCGTGGTCCCAGCCACCTTCCAGCACGACGTGCTTCGGCCCGCGCGCATAGCGGTAGAGCGCGGTCACGTGATCGATCGATCCAGTCGCGACGATCTCGTCCGGCGCTCCGAACAACCAGTGCGCGAGGTCCGCGTCGTGTACGTGCAGGTCGAACAGCGCGCCGCCGGATCGAGCAGGATCGGCGTAGAAACCGGGGTTCCACGCGGGAGGGCTCGCGCAGCGCTGGAAGACAGCGCTGCGCACGGCTCCGTAACGCTGGTCGCGTACCGCATCGTGGAGCCACGACCAACCCGGCCAGAAACGCATGCACATCGCCGGCATGCAGATGCGGCGCGCGCGTTCGGCCTCGCCAGCCAGCGCGTCGATGGCGATCGGGTCGAGCGACACGGGCTTCTCGAGCAACACGTGCTTGCCGGCACGCAGTGCGCGCCGCGCGAGATCGACGTGCGTGTCCGTCGGCGTGCAGATCGAAACCAGCTCGACATCGGGATCCTCGAGCACGCGATCCGCTTCCGTGCCCGTGCGCACCACCCGCGGATCGAAGAGCAGTTCGTCGCTCGCGGGAGCTTGCAAGTTGCCCTCGACGGCCACGCGGCCCGTGAGACGCGCGGCGTGCGAGTCCGCGACGGCCACGAGCCGGCAGGCGTTGCCCGACTTCGCCGCGGCATTCCAGGCCTCGACGTGCGTGCGCCCCATCACGCCGAGTCCGATCACGCCGACGCCGATCTCGCGGCGCGCGTCGCTGGCGGGAGTCGTCACGCGAGCAAGCCCGTCACGCTGGTCACGAGCTCGCGCGCGCGGCGCACGTCCGAGACGCGCTGCTCTCCGGCTTCGCGCTCGATCATGAGGTCCACGCCCGGTTGCGCCTCATCGAGCGCTCCGAAGAACGCGCGCCAATCCACGCGGCCCGTTCCGACGGGAACTTCCTCGCCCCACTGGCCGGGGACTGTGGTCGGCAAGGCGTCCTTCACGTGGACCTGCACGACGCGCGGACCGAGCTGGCGCAGCGCCTCGATCGGATCGCCCATGCCGTAGAGGATCATGTTCGCCGGATCGAAGTTCACGCCCGCGGTCGGACGATCGAGCTCCGCGAGGAACTCGAGCAGCGTCTCGGCCGTCTCCTGGCCCGTCTCGAAACCGATGCGCACGCCCTGGTCCGCGTAGATATCGACGATCGTCCGCAAGCGGACGACGAGCTTCGCGCGCTCGGCGTCGCCCTGCGCGTGCGGCAGGAATCCGGCGTGGAACGTGACCAGCGGGAGCGCGAGGTCGTGCGCGATCCGTGCATCGGATCGCGCGATCTCGAGGTTCGCGGGCCAGTGCACGTCGGGTCGGATACCGCCGCTCTGCGCGATCGAGTCGAGGCTCGAGTAGTCCTCGCCGACGGTGGACATCATCCCCGAGCAGGGCGTGATGCGCGCGGCGGCGAGCGAGTCGCGCAACGCGCCCAGCGGCATCGCCCGCGAGCGAATGGGTCCTAGCGCGAGCTGAACGTGGCGCACTCCGCAATCCGCGACGCGCGCGACGAGCTCGCCGACGTTCGCGGGCCGCAAGGACCACGAGCACACGCCGATTCGGCGACGATTTCCGATCGATTCTGTCACCAGGCGCCCTCGTGCGTGTTCCTATACCAAAGCTCCGATCGGAGCACGCTCCCCCAAACATGCAACTCACGCACTTCACGGCGCTCTCGGTCTGCCTCTCCCTCCTCGGCAGCTGCGATGGGGGCACGGTCCACGCCGCCGATCCAGAAGTGCGATCCATCTTCGACGGCAAGTCGCTCGACGGCTGGGTCACGGCCGGTGGCCGCTACGACGGCGACGCCGCGTGGACCGTGGAGGGCGGCGAGATCGTCGGCCGCACCAAGGACGGTCAGGGCGGATTGCTCTACACGGCGCGACCCTACACCGAGTTCGTCCTGCAGCTCGAAGTGCGCACGGACTGGCCCTTCGACTCGGGGATCTTCCTGCGCATGGCGCCGCGCGGCAAAGGTGCCCAGGTGACGCTCGACACGCGCGACGACGGCGAGATCGGCGCGATCTATGCCGACGGATTCCTGCGGCACAACGCAGCCGGCGCGAAGCTGTGGAAGAAGGACGACTGGAACGAGATCGAGGTGCGCTGCACGGGCGAGCGTATGCGCATCGCGGTGCTGCTCAACGGCTCGGCGCTCGTGGACTACGAGGTGCCGCCGGACATGGAAGGCTTCGCACCGACGGGGCTCATCGGACTCCAGGTCCACGGCGATCGCACGGATCCGCCGAGGAATGCCGCGCGTTTCCGCAACCTGAAGATCCGCGAGCTCTCGGAAACGGTGACCGCGATGGTGCGCAACGACGAGCGCGGGATCGCGCAGGTGACGCCGTGGGGCACCGCCAACGGATGGACGAGCCTCTTCGACGGTTCATCCACGGCGGGCTGGGAAGAAGCAGACGGCGTCGGCGGCTGGTCGGCGAAGGACGGCGTCCTCGCGGCGCTCGTCGCCGGCGACAGCCAGTCGTTGCGCACCCTGAAGGACTATCAGGACTTCGAGCTGCGCCTCGACTTCAAGATCAGCGAGATGGCGAACTCGGGCCTGTTCCTGCGCGGCGATCGCGCGGGCGGAGACCCGGCCTGGAGCGGGATTGAGGTGCAAATCCTCGACGATTTCAACTGGGAGGAGCGCACGCGGACCAAGCTCGCGCCCTGGCAGTTCACGGGATCCATCTACGGCTCGGTTCCGCCCGCCGTGAAGGCGCTGAAGCCGATCGGCGAGTGGAATTCGATGAGCCTGCGAGTGCAGGGCACGCGTGTCGCGACGCGCTTGAACGACACGCTGCTCTACGACGTCGACACGCGCGAAGTCGCGGTTCCCGACGGCAAGAAGGCCTTGCCGGAGCGCGCGAAGACGGGATTTTTGGGGCTACAGCGACACGCTCCCGAAGGCGTGAAGGGCGAGGCCTATGCGTGGTTCCAGAACATCTTGATCCGCGAGCTGTAGGGGCGCGCGCTCGTCGCGGGTCCTCCCAACCCGTCGAACAAGTCAGGTGGCCTGCCGCAGCGTGCCATCGCGCTGATTCCTCGAGCGCGACGACGACGTGCTGGCCGCGCACGCGCACGCCGACCACGGTCTTCCCCGTGTCCCCCGACGGCGGCCGCTCGACCGGCCGCAACAGGAACGAGGTCGCTAAGTCGAGGCGCTCGAGCCCGCGCCCGATCACGCGCGCGGCCAGCGCCGAGCGGTAGTTCTCGATGTCAAGCAGTTCGGCATCCGAACGGAGCTTCCACCGCGTACGCCTGTTCGGCAACGTCTCGTCCGCGATGAAACGCGTCTACATGCTCGCATTCGCCCTCGTCGTGCTCGTCGTGCTCGTTTTGCTCGCCGGAGCGATCTGGACACAGGTCCTCGCGGCGCGCGCCGAGCGCGATTTTCCGCCCGAAGGCCGCTTTTTCGAGGTCGAGGGCCAGCGGCTCCACGTCGTCGATCGCGGATCCGGAGCCGCGATCGTCCTGCTCCACGGCGCGTTCGGCGGCAGCCAGGACTGGACCGCGACGGGGATCCTCGACGAGCTCGCGCGCACGCACCGCGTCCTCGCGTTCGATCGTCCCGGTCATGGCTGGAGCGAGCGCGCCAGCACCGCGGCTCAGAGTCCGATGGAACAAGCGCGCGTGCTGCGCGCCGCCTGTCACGCGATGGGCGTCGAGCGCCCCCTGCTCGTAGGCTTCTCGTGGGGCGGCTCGCTCGTGCTCGCGTGGGCGCTCGCGTGGCCCGACGAGATCGCCGGCGTGCTGACGGTGAACGGCGTCGCGTATCCGTGGCCGGGCGCGACGAACACATCGTACGTGCTCGCCGGTCTACCGATCGTCGGACCGTTGCTGGCCTTCACCGCGGCGGCACCGCTCGGAGCCTTGACGGCGGACGCATCCGTCGAGCGCGCGTTCGCCCCCGCGAGCGTGCCGTCGAGCTTCGCGTACTCGCCGATCGCGCTCGCGCTGCGGCCGCGACAGTTCCTGGCCGAGACCGCCGACTTGCGCATCCTGAAGCCCGCCGTCGCGATCCAAGCGACGCGCTACGCCGAGATCAGCGTACCGATCTCCATCCTCGCCGGTCGCGGCGATCGCGTCGCGCACTGGGACTGGCACAGCCAGCGCCTCCAGCGCGCCGTGTCGCAGGCAGAGATCACCCTGCCGCAGGCAGAGATCACCCTGCCGCAGGCAGAGATCACAGCGCCGCAGGCAAAGATCTCAGCGCCGCAGGCAGAGATCACCGCGCCGCAGGCAGAGATCACCGCGCCGCAGGCAAAGATCTCAGCGCCGCAGGCAGAGATGACCGCGCCGCAGGCAAAGATCACCGTGCCGCAGGCAAAGCCATTCGCGCCGCAGGTCGAGTTCACCGTGCTCGAGGACGCAGGACATCAGGTTTTGCACTCGCATCCACGGGCGGTGATCGAGGCCGTGCAGCGCCTCGCGCAGCGCGTCGCCACGCGCTGATTCGAGCAGGTCGCAGCAAATCCGGATCGCGACAGCTTGACCGTTCGATGAATCGCCTGCATCCTGTTGCGACTGCATCTCAATATCAGAGCCAGTTCGAGGCCCCTCAGCATCACGCGATCCCGCCACCATGAAGCTCCTCCACGCATCGATCTCAGTCCTGGCGCTGGCTCCCGCGGCCGCCGCCCAATCCGTCCCGGTCGTCGTGACCGACTCCACGACCGACACGATCTGGCGCTGCGCCGACCTGAACGCCGACGGTGACTACGACGACGCTGGCGAAGTCGTCGCGCTGTACACCGACACGATCGGGTCGTTCCCGCTCTCGAACAACATCGGCATCCACACGGCGCCCGACGGAACCGTGTACGTCAGCGACTCCAGCGAGGACTCGATCTTCTCGTTCCGCGACATGAACGGCGACGGCGATGCGGACGACGCCGGGGAGCACGCGCGCTTCTTCGACGGCCGCGCAGGCGGGAACGCGAGCAACGTGCTGATGCCCTCCGCGAACAGCCTCGTGCTCGATGCCTTGAACGACGTCTGGTACGTGGCCAGCGCGAACTCGGGATCGACCGGCAACGACGCGATCCTCCGCCTCGTCGATCTGAACAACGACGGCGACGCCAACGACCTCGGCGAAGCGTTCGAGTACTGGACGTATCCCGGCACACCCACGGGCGAGTCGCTCCCGCAAGGCGTCGAGATCGGTCTCGACGGCAACGTGTACTTCGTCGACGCGCCCTCCACCGGCCCGAACGGCAAAGGCGCGTACCGGCTCGTCGATCTGAACTCGGACGGCGACGCGCTCGACGCGGGCGAGGTCACGCCGTTCTTCATCCCGCCCTTCGCGGTTACGCCGTTCTTTTGGTGCTTGGAACTCGGCGCGGACGGCTGGTTCTACACCGCGGACTCCGGCAACGAGGTCGTGTGGCGCTTCCGCGACCTGAACGGCGACGGTGACGCGCAAGACGCGGGCGAATCCATCGCGTGGTGGACGACCGCTTCTCCGAGCAACATCTGGGACCTCGCCGCGGGCGCCGACGGCGCGATCTACGCCGCCGATTCGACGCCCGTGAGCCGCATCTGGCGGCTCTTCGACGCGAACTCGGACGGGATGATCGGCGCGGGCGAGTTCACCGCGGTCTACGACGAGACCCTCGCCGGCGCAGTGATCGGGAACCCGCGCGGAATCGACATCGCGCGCGAGAACGTCGCGGGCACGCCGTATTGCTTCGGGGACGGAACGGGCACGGCCTGCCCGTGCGGCAACGCCGGAGCGGCCGACGGAGGTTGCGCGAACTCGATCTTCGCCAGCGGCGCACGTCTGCAAGGCGTGGGCGTCGCGAGCATCTCGAACGACACGCTCATGCTCGTCGGCACGCGGATGCCGAACAGCTCCGCGCTCTACTTCCAAGGCACCGCCAGCGCGGGCAGCGGGCTCGGCGTCGTCTTCGGCGACGGTCTGCGCTGCGCGGGTGGATCGGTGATCCGCTTGGGCACGCAGTTCAACGCCGGTGGAGTTTCCACGTATCCCGGTCCAGGCGATCAGGCCGTGTCAGTGCGCGGGCTCGACGCGGCCGGCGACGCGCGCACGTATCAGGTTTGGTACCGCAACGCGGCGAGCTTCTGCGCGCCGGAGACGTTCAACCTGACGAACGGCGTGAGCCTGACCTGGGCGCCGTGACATGGATGGACCTGTCCATCCATGTTGACGGGCTCGTGCGCTGATTCTTGTTCGAGGCTCGGTCTCGCTTCGGCGGGTCCGAGCCTCGAGCGCATGTCGACTGGTGCCATCACCTTGTGAGGGGCACCAGTCGAAATGCGGTCGGTGGAACGAGGAACGACTCGACGAAGGACGTCCACGGCCGGCCGCGCTCGTCGGTGCCGCGCTCGTCGGTGCCCCGGCCATCGCGCCTGGGGAGCGCTCGGCAGCGCGGGATTTCCTGGGAAACGTGCAACCCCGCGCGAGCGCGCGGCAACCCCCGTTCATCCCCTCTGCCCGCGGATCGTCGGTCCGTGCAGATGCGCGGACCAGGAGATTCCCATGATCCCCCGCTCACTAGCGCTGGCCCTGATCGCCCTCCCCGCTTCCGCGCAGCAGTTCGTGCGCAATACCGCGGACATCCCGACGAGTCGACGGCGTGATCGACTACCGCGTGATCATGGCGGACGAGCACGGCAACGCGGGCGCGCCCCCCTGGCTCACCTACACGTCCACCTTCGCCGGCGCGGCGTTCTGCTCGGGTGACGGCACGGGTACGCAATGTCCGTGTGGGAACAACTCGTCCGCGGGCCGCGGCTGCGGCAACTCGCTGGGTGCAGGCGCGCGCCTGATCGGTTTCGGAACGGCGTCCGTGGCCAACGATTCGTTCGTTCTCAGCGTGTTCCCCGTGCCGAACTCGTCCGTGCTGTTCTTCCAGGGAACGGCGCAGGTGAGCGGCGGCGCGGGCACGGTCTTCGGCGACGGTTTGCGCTGCGCGGGCGGCACCGTGCAGCGTTTGGGCACGAAGTCGGCTTCCTCGAACCTGGCGATCTATCCCGGCTTGCTCGACGTGCCGGTCTCCGTGCGCGGCGCGATCCCGACGGCCGGCGGGGTGCGCACGTACCAAGCCTGGTACCGCAACGCCGCCGCGTTCTGCACGCCGAGCACGTTCAACCTGTCGAACGGCTGGGAAGTGGCCTGGTTGCCCTAGCAGCGCGATCCGCGCGGCCTTGGACCGTTGCGACGCTGCGGGTAGGATGCCGCCCCAAGTTGCGGGCGTAGCTCAGTTGGTAGAGCGCAACCTTCCCAAGGTTGATGTCGAGGGTTCGAGTCCCTTCGCCCGCTCCACATGCCGCCGATCGGCCCAACGCTTGCTCGCTTCGAGCGCGCAGGCAGTTCAGCGCTGGAACTCCGAGAGGCGGCACGGGCTGTAGAGCGGCCGATCCCGGCCGGCATTGGCTGCGACGGCCGTGACGAACGCGCGGCCATCCACTGCACCGATCTTCACGGCGGGAGCCTCGCTGAGCACGAATCCCGGCGCGTTGCCGGACCAAGATCGGTCTCGGCCCTCGGTCGGGAACGCGAGATAGAGGCACAGTCGCGGTGCGCACAGCCCTACCGGTTCCGTCCACACTCCAGCGTCGCTCGGGCTCGGATAGCCACCAAAGAGGAGGGCCTCGGACGCCACCTCGTGATCGCCTTCGATGCGAATCAGCAGGCACTGACGATTCCGGTTCACGCAGTACGCATCGCCGGCGGGCGTGAACGGTCCATATCCGTTCGCGTTGCGTCCGATGCACGCGAGCGTCTCGACGTCGTAGCGCGCTCCTCCCTCGTCTCCGCTCAAGGCGAACGAGCGCCCGTCCTGGAGCCAATCACAACTCCACACCTTCCCGAGTTCGTGCTCCACCTCGCGCATCGCTCCGGTCTCGAGATCGCAGAGCCGGACGAGGCTCCCTGAGCGTGGCGCGGGTGTCGAAGATGGCTTCGCGGGTGCGGCCTGCTCGACGATCGCGTACGGGCCGACAGGCGCAACGGCGAGGATCCCGAGTCGATTGGCCAGGGGCGCCACCTCGCGTTCGATTCCCGTGGCCACGTCGTGCGCGCGCAGACTCGCCGCGTAAGGCTCACCGTCGTCGAAGAGCCCACCGGTCAGGAGCCCGAAGTTCGACGAGAGTCCGTCCGACTCCTCGTGGACGTAGATGAGCTCGCCGCGATCGTTCGGTCCGCTGATCCAGGCCGGGTCGCGCTCGAACTCGAACTCGCGACGACGCAGCGTGGGCAGATCGATCAGGACCACGTGGTTCGAGCCCGAGGCGTTCGCTTCGGAGAGCACGATCGTCCCGCTCGATTGCACCAGGAGTTCCGGCGACTCGGGCCCCGGAACGTGGTCCAACACGAGCACGCAGCCCGTGAGGAGTTGGAAGAGCAGCACGCAACACGTGACGAGTCTTCGCATGGTCGAGGGGGCGAGTTCGGGACTGGCACGATCTTGCAGCGTGTGAACTCGAACCGATGACGTCCAACGTTTCCCGGCCGCGCGAGCGCGCTCGAGACGGCGTCGGCGCCGGGAATGGCCGGTCGAGACGCCGGGACAAGGAGGAGGACGCCCGACTACACTGAGCCCATGGGACGCCAATGGCTGCAGAAGAAGCGCGGAATCAATGCCGACAAACGCGCGCGGATGACCTCGAAGCTCGCGCGCGAAATCGTGGTCGCCGCGAAGATGGGCGCGCCCGATCCGGCGTTCAATCCGCGGCTCGCGCTGGCGATCGAGGGCGCGCGCAAACAGTCCGTCTCGAACGAGGTCATCGCGCGCGCCGTGAAGAAGGGCAGCGGACAGACGGGTGAGACCATCAACTTCGAGCTCGTGACCTTCGAAGGCATGTCGCCGCAGAACGTGCCGGTGATCATCGAGTGCCTGACGGACAACCGGAATCGCACCGCGCCCGACATGCGCTCGATGTGGAAGGACGGGCGGTTCGGCGCGAAGGTCATGTTCTTCTTCGACCACGTCGGGATCATCGAGGCGACTCACGACGAGGCCGGGCTCGATCTCGAGACCGCCGCGCTCGAAGCCGGAGCGCAGGACGTCGAGCCGCTCGAGGACACGAGCGAAGAGTCGAGCGGCGCGCGCTTCTACACTTCGCCGTCCGATCTCGATTCGGTCACGAACGCGTTGCGTGCCGCCAAGTGGACCGTGACGCAATCCGAGATGGGCTACCGTCCGAAGGAACGCGCCGCGATCACGCCCGAGCAGCGTCAGGCGCACGAGGACTTCCTCGAGAAGATCGACGACCACGACGATTGCCACCGCATCTACTCGGGCTGAGCGGGCGGCGGCGTCGCGCAGGCCTTCCCGACTGCGCGGGCGACGCGGGACGGGATCGGGGCACCGAGCCGGTGACGCTTCGCGCCATCCAGCCCTCACGCCATCCACTGATGTCCGGGTGGGCGGCGCGCGGCGCGTCACCAAGGCCGCGCGGCTCGCTTCGCGCTGACGCGAG
>Ga0209591_10005878_pt1 | contig 13668 bp, 11 predicted proteins | sample MAT01_FD_187207 | JGI IMG/M metagenome (GOLD analysis project Ga0209591, IMG submission 187207) | Freshwater microbial communities from Lake Fryxell liftoff mats and glacier meltwater in Antarctica - MAT-01 (SPAdes) (version 2) | ecosystem: Environmental > Aquatic > Freshwater > Ice > Liftoff...
TCTGCGCGATCGGTGCGCGCAGGCGGAGGCGTTTCGCTATCGTCTCAGTCGCAAAGTGCACCTCGGCGGCTGCGGATGCGACCGCAAGGCGCGGGACGAGCCTCGGACTGACGCCTCGGTCAGCCGTCAACTGCACACGCCGAGCGCCGAGCTGCAATCGAATGGGTGTGGCCACTATGACTAATGACTAATGACTAATGGGTGTGGCCACTATGACTCCCCCCGCAAGCATCTGAGCGCGAAGTACATGCGTTTCAAACACTCGATCGTGCGTAACCCTCCGCAGGCTGGTAAGAGGCTCGGTAAAGACTTCGCCTCAACCGCCGGTCCGCGAACCGGTTCGCCGGAGGGTGCTGGATGAAGACCGCGGCAATCTACCGCTGATTACTCGCTGTTTGAACAGCGGCGCGGTACCGTCGCCGTCACTCTTCGCCCGCTAGTTCGGCCAACTCGGCCGCCCGGGCGACGACGCGTCTACTCATAGAGGAGAAGATCCATGCAACTCGAACTGGTCGGAGACGGCGGCGCGCCATCGCGCGCCCCGTGGTTTTTTCGGCGAGGCACGCTCGCGGGAGCGATGCTCGCGATCGCGATGGCTGGCATCGCAACGGCGGACACCGTGACCTTGCAATCACCGAATCCGGAAGTCGGCGGCTTCTTCGGAGCCGAGGTCGCTGGCATTCCTGATGTCGACGGCGATGGCCTCGCTGACGTCATCATCGGCGCGCCAAGCGAAGATGGTGGCGGCGTCAACGACGCCGGACGGGTCTACATCTTCTCCGGGGCGACTGGCCTCTTGATTCGCGCCCACAGTTCCCCCAACGACACCAACGGTGGCAACTACGGTGACTCGGTCTCGGGCGTTCCTGATCTGAACGGCGATGGGCGCGGCGATTACATCGTCGGCGCGCCGGACGAAGCGGGACCGGGCGGCCGGGTCTACGTGTACAGCGGCGCGACCGGCAATCTCATTCGCACCCACGTCTCGCCGAACGCCCAAGTCGGCGGCGACTTCGGATACGCCGTCGCTGGTGTCCAAGATCTCAGCGGTGATGGCCGCGGTGACTACGTGATTGGCGCACCGCAGGAAGACAACGGCGGCACTTCGAATGCTGGTCGCGTCTACGTGTACTCGGGCAATACCGGCAACCTCATTCGTCAGCAGAATTCGCCGAACGCCGAAAGCTTCGGTGAGTTCGGGTGGGCTGTCGCTGGCGTTCCCGACTCGACCGGTGACGGCCGCGGCGACTACATCGTCGGCGCGCCTTCCGAGGATCCCGGCGGATCTCCCTTCGAGAACGGACGTGCGTACATCTTCAACGGCAGCAACGGCAATCTTGTCGACACGCTTGTCTCGGGAAACCCTGAGTCAGGAGGCAAGTTCGGATTCTCCGTCGCGGGCATTCCCGACGTCGGAGGCAACGGCCTCGGTGATGTCATCGTCGGCGCCCCGTACGAAGACGTTCCGGTGCCCAACGACAGGTCCGGCGCCGACTACTTCAACGCAGGTCGAGCGTACGTCTTCTCTGGAACAACGGGCAATCTCGCTCATACCTTCACCGAGCCCGCGGACGAGTTGAGTGACGAGGACTTCTTCGGCGACGCGGTCGGCGGCCTGCCCGATGCCAACGGCGATGGACTTGGTGATGTCATCATCGGTTCGCCTGGTCTCAGCTACCGCGCATACGTCTTCGCTGCGGACACGGAGACGCTGCTTGCGGAGCTCAGCTCGCCGGATGACACTGGCGTCAACCAATCATGGGGAACGGCCGTCGCGGGACTTCCTGACGTCAACGGTGACGGGCGCGGCGACTACATCGTCGGCGGACCTGGTTCGGATGACTTCCCAAGTGATCCCTCACAGAACGGTCGGGCGTACCTCTATCGGCCGCTGGCGAACAACGGATGCTCGTCGCTGGTGACGCTGCCCGTCCTGACCATCGGCGACAACGAGTTCACGACAATCGGCGCGACCGAAGGCAGCCCCGAGGCCGGCTGCAGCCAGTTCGCCGATCCCGGTCCGGACGTCTGGTTTAAGTACAACTCCAATTGCGCCGGAACCTTGTCTCTTTCGACGTGCGGGCAGGCCGATTTCAACACCAAGCTCGCGGTCTACAAGGGCTGCAACTTCGTTGGGTTCTTCATCTGTGACCTGACCGACCTAGTTGGCTGCGCGGACAACACCTTCTTCTGTGGCGACGGGACGACCATTCTCCAGGTGCCCGTCGAGCAGAACGAGTGTTACTTCGTTCGCGTCGGTGGCGGCAACAACGAATCGGGCCGCGGCACGATCACGTTGTCCTGTGACAACTGCGCCACCGGCGAAACCGTGCTCTTCTACACCGACCTCGCAGCATGGAATGCCGCGGCGAACACCACCGCGATCTTCAACACCACCGCGTTCAACGTGGGACTCGCCAACGAGGTCGGTCCGATCCCGGTCAACAATACGAACGTCGGACCGGTGCTCACGTTCGACTCCGTGTCATCGTTCAGTTTCGATTTCCGCCTGAGCACGCTTCAGACCGACGCCAGCTTCACCTTCAACGACACCGAGACGACGGTCGATCCGCCACCCGGCTTCTCGAACGCCCTCTCGGTCGGTGACGTCGGCAACTTCGAAGACGACGATTGGCAGATCGAGTTCATCGGCGGCGACACCGTCTACGGATTCGGCGTTGACCTGAATGACAACACCATCGATCCCGGTGAGTCGATCACGGTGTTCTGCCGCGGCAACGGCATCCTTGGTCAGACTTTCACCGTGCCGGGCAACGTGGTCAACGGCTTCTTCGGCGTCGTCTCGACGGCGCCGATCGCCCGCGTGGTCTTCAACGAGAATCCCGGTTTTGATGACATCGCGATCGCCAACTTCCGCTTCGCGAGCACTCCGGCATGCGTTGGTGATATCGATGGCGACAACAGCGTCGGACCGGCGGATCTCGCTCTCCTGCTCGGCGCGTGGGGAATCGCCGGCGGTCCCACCGACCTCAACGAGGACGGCGTAACCGGAGCGCCTGATCTTGCACTCCTGCTTGGCGCGTGGGGCCCGTGCTGATCGCAGGAACCTGGCACGCGTCATGACATGACATGACATGACTCACGACGGGCCGCCCTCGGGCGGCCCGTCTTTCGTTTGTGAGGGCGCCTTTTCCATCGGTGCGCAACGCCTGCCCAACCTCGGACAGCCTCATCGATGCAACGAGCTTCGCCGTCCATCACGCCTCGCACGCGCACGCGAATTGCACGACATCGATGTGCCCGCGTCGGAAGTAGCCACTGCAGCCCGTGACATACTTGCGATAGGTCTCGAAGATCTCGGGCGATGTCAACTCGATGGCCCGTTCTTCGGCGGCCAGCAGGTTCGCGGACCAGAGATCGAGCGTCCTAGCGTAATGCAGGCGCAGCGAATGCTGTCGCAGCACTTGGAAGCCAGCAGCCTGCGCGTGCTGCACGATCACCGGCGGCGCGCAGAGCTGACCTCCGAGGAGATTGCGGTCGAGAATGAACCTCGCAAAGAGCACGTCCTCGTGCGTCACCGCCACGCCCGCTCGTTGAAGTTCCATCCAATCGGTCAGCACGATCGTATGCAGCAGCATGCGACCATCCGACGGCAACAGTTGTCGGCAGCGGCGAAAGGACTTCGCGTACCGTTCCTTTCGGAAGTGCTCAAACGCCCCGATCGAAACGATTCGGTCGACCGGTTCGTCAGGGATCCATAGTGGCCACACCCATTCGATTGCCTGAAGCAGCGGATCGCCCGCATTATTAATCTTGAAGACGACGTCACCGGGCACTGCTGGGAGGGGCGCTTCAAGTCGATCGTCGCACTCGACGAGGAGGCGATCGTCGCCCACATGGTCTACGTGGCGCTGAATCCCGTCCGCGCCTCGATGGCCAAAGCGCTCGACGAGTACGAGTTCTGTTCGATGGCCGATCGCATCGACGAATTGAAGCGCCGCATCGCTGTGGGCGAATTCTCCGGCGAGGTCGAATCGGCGTGGGAGAAGCTGCGATCCGTGCGGCTCGTGCCAGCGCTGCCGTGCAGACCCGGGCCGGAAGCAACAAAGGTCGAGACGCTCCGGAACGGCCTCAGGAACCCGTGGTTCGGCGGTCGCGTTCCGTCGGTGATGGAAGGCGCGAGCCTCGCCGCGTTCATCGCCAAGGTCGACGCAGCCAGACGAGTGAAGTCTGAAGACAAGCGCGGCGCGGTGGTGCCGTCGACACCCAAGCCGCTCGCCGAGCTAGACCTCGCGTTACTTGAATCCGCGCTAGGCGCAGGCGACGCGCGGCTCAGTGATTACATGCGCGGTCCGCTTGCAGCGATCGAATCGGCGATGGCGCGCGGGCTCGCGAGTCCGCTCGGGAACTTCAGCGGACGCGAGGCTGCGCTGGCGCGCAAGGCCAAGGAGACGGGCCGACGGTTCGTCGTTGCTGTGGCGGCGCTGGTTCCGGGCGCGGGGCGACGTGTCGCAGCCGAGCGCGCGCCGCCGGACGCGTGCGAGTCGCCGCAACCGGCGCACTGTTAGTCGGTCCCATGACGAACGGAGACAAAACGGCGAACGGACGTGCGAGCGTCGGCGGGATGGCTGCGCGCGAGCTCTGCGAGGGCTGCGGCATTTGGCCATCGCTTCGCTCGCAACGGACATCGCGGCGGCTGCGGATGCAGCCGCAAGGCGCGGGACGAGCCTCGGACTGACGCCTCGGTCAGCCGTCAGCTGCACACGCCGAGCGCCGAGCTACACTCGAATGGGTGTGGCCACTATGGCTTCGCGTCGCGTGACGTCGCCTTCACCGTTGGTGTTGTAGGTACTGCCTAAGAGTGCGGCGCAACTCTGAGGTCGAGCGATCGCAATGAGGCTGCACGAGCTGCTGCATTTCGCCCCGCTACACTCGCGTCGTCGTCTATAACGAATCTTCTCTCTCAATCGAGCACCGATGACACATTGGATTTGCCGAACGCGATTCGCGATTCTCACGGCTGCGATACTGACCGGGGTCAATGGGCACGATCGCGCGGATGCGTCTCCGCAGTCAACTCCTCTCGCGCAGGCGCCCGCGGTGCCAGCCGCGACGAGCGAGGTGCCCGCGGTCGCGCAACGCGACCCCGCACTGCCAGGGCCTAGTCCGCAAGGAACTGGTCAGCAAGTCAAGACCCCTCCACCAGACCAGCCTGTTCCCGTCAAGATCATCGCCGACGCAGCGGTTTCATCGAATGACACGGTGACGATTCGATCGCGTGCGGGCGAAACGGTCGTGCCATATCGCGTCACCGTCGGCACGCAGCCAGTATGGGACGCGGAGAACAAGCCGGTTGCGTCGATGTTCTATACCTATTACGAGCGGACGGATGTGGTGGACAAGTCGACGCGTCCGCTACTCATCTCGTTCAACGGCGGTCCTGGTTCGGCGTCGGTGTGGATGCACATTGCGTACACCGGTCCGCGGATCCTCCGCATTGATAGTGAGGGTTATCCGATTCAGCCGTACGGGATTCAGGAGAATCCATACTCCATCCTCGATGTAGCCGACATCGTGTACATCGACCCTGTCAACACGGGGTTCTCGCGCACGCTCAACGATGCGAAGCGGGAGCAGTTCTTTGGAGTGAATGAAGACATCGCATACCTCGCTCGCTGGATCGGCGCTTTTGTGACGCGCAACGGTCGCTGGACCTCTCCGAAGTACTTGATCGGTGAGAGCTACGGCACGACGCGAGCCGCTGGCTTGGCGGCGCGGCTTCAAGGCTCGCAGTGGATGTACTTGAACGGTGTGATTCTCGTATCGCCGACGGATCTTGGCATTCGTCGTGATGGCGCAATTGATGAAGCGATCTCGCTTCCGTACTACGCAGCGACCGCCTGGTATCACAAGGCGCTCGCACCAGATCTGCAAGCGCGCGACCTTGATCAGCTCTTGCCCGAGGTCGAAGCGTTCACGCTTGACCAGTTGATTCCAGCGATGGCACGCGGCGGTTCGCTTGACGAGAAGCGCCGGAGCGAACTCGTCGCGCTGTATGCCCGCTACTCGGGACTCAAACCTGAGGTGGTATTGAATCATCACTTCGCGGTACCGCCTTCGTTCTTCTGGAAGGAACTGCTCCGCGATCGCGGACTCACGATCGGTCGGCTCGATTCGCGGTATCGCGGGCTCGATCGGGAGGACGCCGGGACGAGTCCAGACTTCGATCCGGCGATGTCGGCGTGGAACCACGCATTCGCGCCCGCGATTAACTATTACCTTCGTGACGTGCTGAAGTATCAAACCGACTTGCAGTACTGGATCTTCGGTCCCGTCTCGCCATGGAATAACACGGGCGATACGACGGGGGAGAGTCTGCGCTCCGCAATGGCGGAGAATCCATACCTGCACGTGCTGGTGCAGTCAGGGTACTTCGACGGGGCGACAGACTATTTCAACGCAAAATACACGATGTGGAACATGGATCCGGCGGGGCGATTTCAGGATCGCATGACGTGGAAGGGCTACCGGAGTGGCCACATGATGTACCTGCGCCAAGAGAATCTTGGCCAAGCGAACGACGATATTCGAGAGTTCATCGCGAAGACGACGCCCAAGGCGGGGGAGCCAGCGAAGCGGTAAGACGGGCTCACGCGTCGCGCCGATGGCGAGGGCACCAACGACTCTGATTACTCCTCCCCGCCTGCGCTCCGCGTCGGCGAGCCCGCACTCTTGCAACGACAACCGCCCCCAGCTGTGGGGGCGGTCGGTATTGGTGTCGTCGAGACGCGCATCCGGGCGACGCTTCGTGTTGCTCGTCAGTGCCCAGTCGTGACCGCGTTTGCGGCGGGCTTGCGCGTGAAGACGATCTCCATCGACTTGAATTCCTTACCCGACTTTGGGTCCGGCCCGTACATATCGAGAGTCATCGAGTCTTTCCCAGTCCGGCGCTCAACTTGGCGCATAACAGCGGGCTTCTTCGTAATCGGGCAGTTGTAATCGAAGGACAAAGTCATCGTGTTTCCATCGGACGACAGCTCACCCGTGCCGAACATCATTCCCGTTCCCATGCTGTCGAACCACGTCGACTGGAACTTCTTCGAGACATTGTCGAAGCCGTTCACGCCGAATCCGTGAAACGTTCCCATTCCCGGCATCTCTCCCACGACCTCGGTCTTTGTGAAGCGGCCGTCCATCATCGGCGTGATGGTCGAGACGCACTCGCTCTTCATCGGCTCAGCAGCAGGGGTCATCCACATCGACGTTTTGCCTTGCCAGACACCGACGGCTTCTGCGAGATGTTTGTGCATCGGACCGACCATCCCAGCGTCCATAAATGCCTGCATGTCCTCAGCGGTCATGCCGGGCGGCAGCTGGTGCGCGTCGGCTGGCGGTGCAGCGGGCGCAGCGCGCGCTGGGGGTGCTGCGGCTGGCGTTCGCGCCGCGGGCGGTGCTGGCGGCGTGCGCGCGGGCGGCGCAGCGTCCTTTGAGTTCTGCGCGAAAGCGACTGTGGCTGCGAGAGCAGCGAACCCGACGACGAGGCCTAGACGGCGATCCATTGGCAATCCTCCAAAGAGTTGGGGTGCCTCCGAAGACGGCATGCGGGCCACTGCGGAGACGTCGGAGAATGTACCGCGATCGCGGGAGAACGACGTCACAAATACCCACTAAAAATGCCCAGTTGAGCGGCAGATTTTGAGCCACGTTTGGGCAGGGCGATCGCCCGATTCTCAGCGCGCTGCCATTCGCTCCCGCGTCATGCTGGGGGTGGAGTTCCCCGATCCTCACGCCTTCAGCGACGCCATATCGATAACAAAGCGGTACTTGACGTCGCTCTTGAGCATGCGCTCAAAGGCCTCGTTGATCTGTTGAATTCGAATGAGTTCGATATCGCAGGCGATGTTGTGCTTGCCGCAGAAGTCGAGCATCTGTTGGGTTTCGGCGATGCCGCCGATGAGCGAGCCAGCGAGATTGCGGCGAGGCATGAGAAGGCTGAAAACACTCACGAGTTGGGGATTGGACGGCGCTCCGACGACGACGAGGCTGGCGTCTAATTTCAGTAAGGCCAAGTAAGCATTGAGATCGTGGTCGGCGGAGACGGTGTCGAGGATCAAATCGAAGCTGCCCGCGTGCTTGGCCATCGCATCAGCGTTCTTCGAAATCACGACCTCGTCGGCGCCGAGCCGTTTTCCGTCGGCAACTTTGCTCTCGGAAGTGGTGAAGAGAACGGTGTGGGCTCCGAGTGTGTGAGCGAACTTCACACCCATGTGGCCGAGCCCACCAAGTCCGACGATGCCGACTTTCTTGCCCTTGCTTGCTCCCCACTTTCGGAGTGGCGAGTAGGTTGTGATGCCAGCGCACAAAAGTGGTGCCGCGCAAGCAGGATCGAGAATGCTTGGCACCTTCAGCGTGAACGCTTCATCGCAAACTATCTTCTCCGAGTAACCACCGTGGGTCATGCCGCCCGAGTGTTTGTCGGGCCCGCCGTACGAGAAGACCGGGCCACCAAGGCAGAACTGCTCGAGGTTGTTCGTACAACTTGAACACGTGCGACAGGAATCAACGAGGCAACCGACCGCTGCGGTGTCGCCCACTTTGACCTTGCTGACCTTGTTGCCCACGCGCGTGACGCGGCCGAGGATCTCGTGGCCAGGTACGACCGGGTACGTCGTCATGCCCCACTCGTTGCGGGCGGAGTGCAGGTCGGAGTGACAGACACCGCAGTAGAGGATGTCGATTTCGACATCGCTTGGAAGCGGTTCGCGCCGATTGATCGTCATCAGACCGAGCGGCGACGTGGACGATTGAGCGGCGAAGGCTTTCGTAGACACTGCGGAACCTCGTGAAGGGCGATGAAGGTGGGGCTACCGTCAAATCTTGTGTGTACCGGCGAAACGAAAAAGGCGACGTACCTTGGGAGGTTGCCACCAACCTAAGAGGACGACGCCACCGTGCGTCACGCTACATCGAATCCACTCGCATCGCCATTCCTTCCCTCCAACAACCACGTGATTGCCTCGCTCATCCGTGACGGCGCCAAGCGGCTCCTCGCGGCCGCGATCGAGGACGAGGTCGACATGCACCTTCGCCCAACGACGGGAACTTGTCGGCGACGATGGCCGTCGTCTCGTCGTCCGTAACGGGCGTTGTCCCGAGCGAGACATCCTCGCGCCCGTGGGCCCGATTCCCGTCCGCGCGCCGCGCGTGCGCGACCATCGGCCGCCCGAGTCGCGCGAGACCTTCCGCTCGCGGTACCTGCCGCCGTACATGCGCCGGTCGACCTCGATCGACGAGCTCGTGCCGTTCCTCGTTCTCGCGGGCGTGAGCACGAACGACATGGCCAGCTCGCTGCGGCCGATCCTCGGCGCGCAGGCGGAAGGGCTTTCGCCTTCCACCGTCGGCCGCATGATCGAGATCTGGCGCGGGCAGCATCGGGAATGGTTGTCGAGGTCACTCGCTGGCAACCATTACGTTTACGTCTGGGCTGACGGCGTCCTCTTCAACATCCGCATGGAGGACGGGGACAACAGGCGGCAATGCATCCTGCTCCTGATGGGCGCGACGGCGGAAGGCAAGAAGGAGCTGATCGCGATCACCGACGGCTACCGCGAGTCGAGCGCGAACTGGAAGGAGCTGCTGCTGGACGTGCAGCGGCGCGGCCTGGCAATCGAGCCGAGCCCTTCATGTGTGGGGGCGGTCGCGGACGGGAGCCTCGGCTTCTGGGCAGCGCTCGCCGAGGTGTGGCCGTCGACGCGGGCGCAGCGCTGCTGGGTGCACAAGACCGCGAACGTGCTGACGAAGCTTCCGAAGTCGCTGCATCCGAAGGCGAAGGAGATGATCCACGCGATCTGGGTGGCACCGGGCAAGGACGAGGCGACCAAGGCGCCCATGGCACTCGGGGCGCTCGCCTCGACGTTCCGCGCGAAGTGCCCGAAGGTGGCGGAGTGCGTCGAGAAGGATAGAGACTCGCTCCTTGCCTTCTACGATTTTCCCGCCGAGCACTGGCAGCACGTGCGCACGACCAACGCGATCGAGTCGACATTCGCGACGATCCGCACGCGTTACGACAAGACAAAGCAGAACTGCACGCGTGCGGCGTGCCTCGCGATGGTGTTCAAGCTGGCGCACGCGGCGCAGCGCCATTGGAGGAAACTAAACTCAAGCGAACTCCTCGGCGACGTGGTCGCTGGCATCCTGTTCCAAGACGGCATCCAAGCCAAGGCCGCCGCCTGATCGCGACGCCGCCGCACACACGATTTTGACGGTAGCACTGCGCTGGATCATGCACTCGAATGGGTGTGGCCACGATGGCTTTCCTGAGCCGATCGCGCGACGGGCCGTCGGAGTTCCTGAAGGACTACAGGGGAACGCTCGTGGCGGACGGGTACGGCGGATACGACGGCGTGGTGACGGGCAACGGCATCGTGCGCGCGGGCTGCTGGGCGCATGCGCGGCGAAAGTTCGTGGACGCGGAGAGGAGCGAGCCCGACGTCGCGAAGCAGGCGGTCGCGCTCATCAACGCGATGTTCGCGGTCGAGCGCCGCGCGAAGGACCTCGATCCCGCCGCGCGGCTCGAGATGCGCCAGCGCGAGTCCTCGCCTTTGTTAGTCGCGCTGCGCGCGCGGCTCGACCGCTGGCGGACCGAGCTCTTGCCGAAGCACCAGACATCGAAGGCGGTGGGGTACGCGCTCAACCAGTGGGAGGAGCTGACCGTCTTCGCCGCCGACGGCGCGGTACCGATCGACAACAACGGATCCGAGCGCGAGATGAAGCGGATGGCGCTGAATCGTGAGAACAGCCTCTTCGTCGGCAACCCGCGCGGCGGCGAGACAGCGGCGATCCCCTCGAGCCTAACGAGCTCGTGCCGGCGGCACGCGGTCGATCCGCAGCGCTATCTCACGCAGCTGCTCGTGAACCTGCCAGCGGCGACGAATGCCGATCTCGAGTAGTGGCTGCCCGACCAGTGGAAGCTGAGGCAGGCCGAGCTGGCGTCGGCGTGAGTGGGGTTGGCGGAGCGGACACTGAAGGCGGGCAACGCGCTCTCGGCGATCGAGTTTGGAGGTCCCGACAAATGGGTGTGGCCAAGTGCTGGCGAGATAGCGTGCCGCGTGTCATCTGTCGCGAGCCGCCTTGGGCGCAGCCTCGGGTGCGCTCCAGTGCACGCCGAAGTCAGTGGTCGTCCAGGTGGAGATCACTGGCAGCTTGGTTTGGCGTCGCATTATTGTCATCGTGCCAGTGCCGGCAGATCCTATGGTCACACCAGTTATCTTGGACCCTTCAAACCGAATAGGTGGGATTGACCAAACACGCCAAGATCTCGCCGCGTCAAGCGAAACTGCAAACTGGTCTGCGACGTAAAAGATGAAGTTGCTGTCCCCAGTCTCTACTAGCGCGCCGCCGTCTATTTGGTCCGCAAATAGGGAAGTTAGACGAAGTAGTTCAATTTCGCGTCCCGTGTCGTCGACTCGATAGAGCGTGTATTTTCCGCGTGGGCTATCTAACCCGATGTGGAGTAAGCGCGAGTCTTGGTGCCTCCGGGCTCGGAGGTGAACCCGAGAGGAAATAATCTCAACGGCTCCCAACTGCCTGCCGAAGGCGCCGCTGCGCGATGCCAACTGGAATCCACCCCATCCGAGCACAACGATCGCCATTACGAGTAGGCTAACCGCAAGATATGCCTTTGTCCGTCTGCGAGCGAATTGAGCCCTCTTCGCCCCGCCCGTGTGAGGGATTGAGATGCTGCTGTCGCTTCTTTGAGGTGCTGAGGTCACGACACCCACCAACGCAATCCCCAGCCAACAATGGTGCCGGGCAACGGCGCCATGTGCCAGGCGCAACTCCCGAGCTCGGACCAGGTGTAAGAAGGGCCAGTTGGGCATTGGCCGCAAGCGAACGTGGCCAAACACCCCTGCGCTCCGCTCGGAACTCCGATGCAGCCGCGAATGCAGGTGCACATACTGCAGGCGCTGGCATTCCACAGGGCCTGAACTGCTTGCAGGCATCCCGAGGTCCCGCCGTACAGACTGCCCAGCATGCAAGCCATCGCCGTTCGTTCCTCGCTCATGCAGCAATCGTGAACCGCGCAACAATTGTCCAAACAATCGATTCGGGATATGGTTGGAACTGTGCCGTTGCAGGACGCAGCGCCAAACGCGCCACAAAAAGAGCCATAACTAAAATTTAAAGCAAATGGCGCGAGCCACAGCCCCCTAGGTCGACCCGACCGCCGATTGGGCGAAGCCCGGATGGGTCGGTTTCGCCAAGAGCCACGGCGCGCACATACGAAGCGAGTGCCGGTCCGGCAAGGTATTCGATTGGATCGCGCTGAAGCCAAACTCCTAAGCCTGCCGCTAGGTTGCGGTGTTGAACATGCCAGTTTGCATTGACCGCCATGTCCGCCGCATATCCCGCATATCCAAACCGATTCCTATTCCGGCCCAGCGTCTCCCACCCCGCCGTCGCGCCCGCCTCGGCCAGGACAATCGTGTTGTCGGCCCCGTCGACCGTCCCGTCGAGGTTGAGGTCAGCCTTCGGCGTATTCGTTCCCCAAGCGCCGAGCAGGATCGCCTCGTCGGCGTATTCGTGCGTCGTGCCGGTGCCGTAGATGTAGCTCACCGTCGTCGAGCCCGGCAGCGTCACGCCGGTCCGCCTGATCGTGTTCCGCCCGCTTGTCGCGGCTGCGTAGGTGTAGCTGACCGCCTTCGCCGGAACGCCGCCTGCTCCGTCAGCCTGCCGCGCGAGTTGAGAGGCGAGAGCCTATATGGCCGCATTCGGAACAGCGGCCATGGGAGCTCGCTCGCGAGTATCCACAATGAGGACAGCGCCCGCGTCGGCATCTCCAAGAGGCTGCAACCGCGTGAATCCCACAGCGAACAAAAAAAAGCAACAGCGAGGTGAGCAGCGTATTGAGGATGGCACCGACCCATCGCACTCGAACTGAGTGGACCTGGAACCCAGCAGCGAGTCTAATGTTAGAGGCGGCCGGAGCAGCGCCCGGCTTTCGCTCAAATTCTACGGTCGCGAATGTGAGCGGAAATCCCGCATGTACAACGGCTGACGTCGGGTCTGGCATCCAGTAGTACTGGTGGCTCGCGCCTGAGTCGGCGTTGCTCGACCTGTGCTCGTACCGCAGCCACATCGCGTAGTTCACTCCGCTGCGTTCTATCCTTCCACCGGGATCGCTGGTAGCCATCAAGTCGAACGTCAGTCGCTCCTCCTCGTCATGCGAAGGTACCACTACGACCCTTGCAGACCGAACTACGCCAGCCGCCGCGACGAGCGATGCGACTACCGCCCCCAGAACAGGTAAGGCGACCAAAACGGGCAGATACCGTATTTGATCACATTTGCCCGGTGGTCTCATCGTCTCGGGGCCCCCATCCGCGATACGCACTTCTGGAGTTTCTCACATTGGACTATAGCGATTACAAGCTGCTGCGCTATCTTTAGGCATGCGACTGCATGATATTCAACGCCAGTTCCTCTGCAGCTTACCAGCCCGTGGCGAAACCCTCTGATCGCTCCTCAGCCTAACTTTCATGAAGAGCCTCTCAGAAAAGCGCGACAAGGGCGCTTCCTAGCTGCGGCGTGACTGTACAACTCGCCGCACTGTCACGGAGGACGCGCGATGTCGATGGGACGAAAACAAGCACGCCAAGAGGACCTGTGGGTTCCCACCGAGCGCCCTTGTTCATGGAGGGGCGGCAC
>Ga0209591_10005879_pt1 | contig 13667 bp, 15 predicted proteins | sample MAT01_FD_187207 | JGI IMG/M metagenome (GOLD analysis project Ga0209591, IMG submission 187207) | Freshwater microbial communities from Lake Fryxell liftoff mats and glacier meltwater in Antarctica - MAT-01 (SPAdes) (version 2) | ecosystem: Environmental > Aquatic > Freshwater > Ice > Liftoff...
AGCACGCGTTCACGGGTGAGCGGAGATCGGCGGGCGGTGGGCATGGAATGAGATAACGTCAACTGACACTGTAAGGCAAGTGACAGAACACACCGATGAAACCGGATACTTACGGCGTACGTATGGCCTTACACCGTAAGCACAGGCACCCTCATCCAGGATCCCGTTATGCGCAAGGTTTTCCCCCGCTCCGCGCTCTCCCTGCTCCTCGGCACGCTCGCCGGCTCGGTCCCCTTGTCGGCGCAGGAGGCCGCTGCCATTGCTCCTGTCGTGCCGGCCGCGAGCGAGCCGACAACGCCCACCATTCCCCGCTGGTATGCGGGCGTCGCCGTCGATATCGGTCGGCCAACCGGTGCGTTCCGCAGGAACGTTGGCCAGGCCGCCGGCGCGACCGCACACGTCCGCCTGAGAATCGATCCCTACGGGCTGCTTTCGTTGCGATTTGAGGGAGGATATCTAAACTACGGACATGAGAGCCAGCGCACTTGTCTCGCCAACACGCCGGCCTGTCGGGTGGCGGTGAATGTCACCACCGCCAACGGGATTCTCTCCGCCGGCATCGGCCCCGAACTTTCACTCCCGCTGGGCCCGGTGCGTGTGTCCGCGCACGGTGTGGTGGGCGCCAGTCGTCTGTCCACCTTTTCCGGTCTTGGCGGAGGACTCCTCCCCGACTTCGTGGCTGCCGATGAACACTTCGGCGACGGAGGATTCGCGTGGCGCACGGGCGCGGGGCTTTCGGTGCCCGTTCATCGTGGCGTCGCCTTCGATCTCAGTGTGTCGTATCAGGGACACGGACAACGCGACTATCTCATCAAGGGCGGGGTCACCGACAACGCCGATGGCACGCTCGACCTCGATGTGAAACGCTCTACGGCGAACGTACTCGCCTGGCACATGGGCTTTACGGCGCCACTCACCCGCAAACCGAAGCCATGAACGCCGCAGTGTGTCGTAGGTACGGACCACCGGAATGCGTGCGGATCGAATCTGTCGAACTCCCAGCGCCCGGCCCCACAGATGTTCTCATTCGCGTGCGCGCGACGACGGTGTCTTCAGCGGATTGGCGCATTCGCAGTCTGACCATGCCATACGGCTTCGGTACGATCGGTCGACTTGCGTTCGGGATACGCGCGCCAAGGAGAACAATTCTCGGTAGCGAATTGTCCGGGGACGTCGTGGCGGTTGGCAGTTCAGTACGCCGCTTCTCCTTCGGCGACGCGGTGGTGGCGTTTACGGGCGTCAAATTCGGCGCGCACGCCGAGTTTTGCTGCGTCCCCGAGCAGAGTGTGATGGTGAAGAAGCCGCCGCAGCTCTCGTACGAACACGCCGCCGCGCTCGCGTTCGGAGGCACTACCGCGCTCGATTTTTTCCGGCGCGCAAAGCTTCGCGCGGGCGACCGCGTGCTTATCAACGGCGCGTCGGGCGCTGTTGGGTCCGCGATGCTGCAGGTGGCGGTTCACGCTGGTGCTGCCGTGACTGCGGTGAGCAGTGCGTGCAACGCCGAGCTGCTGTCTTCGCTCGGCGCGGTGCGCGTGATCGACTACCGGCAGACCAACTTCGCTACGGAGGGCGCGCGGTACGATGTGATCGTCGACACCGTGGGAAACGCACCGTATGCACGCGCAAAACACGCGCTGTGCGAAGGTGGGCGCTTGCTGCTGGTGCTGGCCTCTCTTCCCGAAATGCTGCGCGCGCCGTGGGTCAGGCTCACGACCAGCCACCAGGTAGTTTCGGGGCCGGCAGCCGAGCGCATCGAAGATTTGCGCACGATTGTGCACATGGCGGCGGAGGGTGCCTTTACACCAGTCATTGATCGTTGCGTTCCGTTTACGGAGATCGCGCAGGCGCATGCCCGCGTGGGCAGCGGACGCAAGCGCGGGAGCGTGGTGGTGCAAGTGGATAGCGGGCAGAATGGCTTAGGCTTTTGCAACGCCCCGCGCTAAAATGTGTTTGGCCACCGCGCCATGGACACGAATTCCGCGGCGCTACTACATCTCTGGCGTCCAGCGTTCTCTCCATACCTATCGCCCTCTCGGCGCCGCCCCGTGATCTTTACATCAACGGAGGACTTTTCATGAAGCGACGCCTCTCTCGGAGCCTCATCGCAACAGCGCTCGTGGCTGCGGCCGACGGGCAAGCTTTGCACGAACCAACTCGGGGCCCAGGTGAACGCCACTGACTGTGGTGTGACGGGCGCCGGGTTCAGCGCCACCTTCGGATGCACCCGCAACACCTTTGATCAAGGCGACCAGCTTTCCCGGTGGACCATAACGAATACCTCAAATCGGGCGCTCGCGTCGGTGCGCTTCAACGGCGCACCCGGGCGTAGCTGCCTTCGATGCGAGAAGCCCATCCGCGGCCGATCGAGAAGCAGAGCTCGTCCACCTGAAATCGCCTCAGTCTCTCAGTGCACGGAATAGTGTACCTCAGCCGATGGCGCAGGAGTCGGTAGCGGCGCGTAGTCCTGTCCGCCGTCGTCGCCGTGGTCGTCGTCGCCCTCGTCATCAGCGTCTTCGCCGTCGTCATGGTCATCGTCATCGTCGCCACGAAGTGCCGCTTCCCACTCGTCGAGCACCGCTGTCGCGCGCACGTCGTAGTAGGCGCCGAGCTGCGCATACACCGTGCTCTCCACCGAGATGAAGGAGCGGAGGTCAGTTACGTCCTGGCCATTGTCCAGCGAGCATGTGATCCACCCCACCACGAGCCCCTCGCCCGCCAGTTCGCACTCGTCGCTGCTCACGTTGTCGATGAGATGCACCAGCTGCGCAAACGACAGCGGCGTGCGACTGGACCTGATGCCCGGCACGAAATTCGTGTCATACTCATCCTCCACGCGATAATAGAAGCGACCGCCCGGTGACACTCGACGCGCGCGCACGGTAAACACATCCTGCGTCGAGGTGGCCTGTACGACGCGTGCGATCTCCACTTCGCCGGCCCGGTAGTCGGGCAAGTACTCCCCACCGTAAAACCGCGGATGCAGACGTCCCAGCTGCTGCACGTCGACGGGCTGGAGGGTGTCCTGCACGTAGTGCTCGTCGATGGGTCCCAGAACCTGATCCATACCGTCGGCCATGAAATCGCGCGCCATCTGGCGGCGATTCTGCCCCTTGATGTTCTGCACGATGGCCGAGACCGGATCGTTGTCGGCCCAGTACGACGTGGGGCGGAAGTCCAGATCGATGCCTGGCACGGCGGGCGCGGTGTGCGAGTTTCGCGGCATGAGCCACCTCAAAGAGAAAGGTGCGTTTCCTTGCACATGGGTCCGTGTTACGCGCTGGAGGCGCCTAACCGGCCGGCTGGGCCACCGTGGTTCCGCATTGGTGCGGACGACGGTTTGGCGGACGGGTCAACGAGCCGGTGCTCTCGCCGTCCTCTTCATGGTGGTCACCGAAACGCGGGCGACCGGGTACGTCGATTGTCGTGTCAGTTTGCGTTGGCGCGCGGGCGTATGACAGTAGCCGAGCGACACTAGCTTGACACCGTCTAGTCTATAGCGATAACTAGACGGTGTCAAGTACATTTGAAATCCTTGCCTTCGTCTTAACCGCCACAGCCATGCCCGCAGCTGCCCACGACGACCCATACCTGGACGACGCTCCGACGGATGGCCCCGCGGCGCCTCCCGCCCCCAGATCAGCGCGCGCGGAGTTCGTGGAAGCGGCCGTCGCGTACCTCCTTGGCCACCGCGGAAAGTCCGACGGCGCATGGGGCCGAGACGGGACCGTGGCGCGCACCACGAGCGCGCGTGGCGGAGCCGGCAAACGCGAGCCCGCACGACCATCGGCATCAGCGCTGGGCATCCGACTGGTAGCCGAGCTCACCGGGCGCAGTCACGCCGCGCCGCTGTTCCATTTCCCCGACCGGCTCTGCTTGGTGGCCGCCGTGGCCGCCGAAGGCTTTCGACGTCAGACGCAGCGCGTGCGTGATGCCGAGGGCGAGGGCGTGCACACCGAGCAAGCAACGGAAACGCTGCAACGCTGCGCGCTCGCGTACGTGCAATGGGCCAGCGGCGCGCCGGCGCTTTTCGCCACCATGTACGACCCTGAGCTCGCTCCGGTGCTGGAAGTGTTCATGATGTTCGGCGACGACGAAGCGCGCATACGCGAAGCGTTACCCGCGCACTTCGGCGGCGACCGCAAACAGGCCCATCGTCGCTTTCAGGCGTATCTGGAACTGTACGACGCCAAGCACCACGCGATGGACACGTTCGTGATCATCGCGCGCCGAGGGCTTGGTGATGGATCGTTGCGACAGGACCTGAGCGCGCACGACGTGGCGCACGTGGTAACGTCGGTCGCCGACGGGCTTGCGTGGCAGCATGTCACGGAACAGCAGTCGCTTGGTGCGGCGCTTGACGCGCACACTCGGCGGGTGATTCGCTTGTGTTTTGAGGGAGTGCAGGGAGGGCGGCCTGCGAGGTGATAATTGCTATGTCGGAACTCGCATAATGAGGCCAGGCGATAGATCCGTCGACGCACTTGTCCTGCCCGTACCATGCCTGATAAAAGTCGGAAATTTCGCTGTTCGAATCTCACACGCCCCGCAACAACACAAGTCGCTTGCTTTTGGGTGGAACGAAGGCTTCCATCCATCCGCGATTCATGAGTTCGCGTACCGGAAACCGATCCCACGGGATTTCTTCAACACGCTCGTCATCCGCAGAATCCGCCACAAGAGATTCGAGCGGAATGCGCAGCCCCCTGTGCAGTGCACGGATCATCGCCAACGAGAGCGGCCGCTCGCCCGCGAGCACTTCGCTGGACGCGACTGCGCGCTCCGAGGAACGGTATACGATCCCTTGGCGAAAGCTCCATCTGGTCCATCCGCTACCGAATTGCCGCCAGTGGACTTGGCAGAGCAAGCGGAAATTCTCGACGCTCATAACGCTTGAGAAGAACCGTGAGCACCAGTGTGCGTCGGTTGTATTCGGCGTGTGTTTCAACCGCCAGAATGAGCACCTTCTGTGTGTTATCCGCGACTTTTGTGCTTAACCGATACTTGTTGCCGCGAACTTTGAACACGATTGTCCTGCCATCCGGAATCTTACAGGATGGGATATCGCGCTGATAGTTCGTGCGGTGTCGCAAACGACGAGGTCTCAAGCTCCCTGATGAGTTCGGACAGCTCTTGCCGACACTCAGGATGCCGCTTTACGAACGCGTCTATGTGGTTCAGGCCAACGACGTCCATCTGGATACCAAGCCGATTTCGACGAACATTGAAAAGAACTGTGTGCTACCATTTAGGTATTATAGGCACGCACAATTGTTTCCAAAATGGGACTATTCGATCGAAATCGCATGCTGGATAAGACCGCGTATTGAATTTTTCGGTTGTGTTGTCGATCATTTTGACGTTGCGGTGGCGGCGTCGAGCGGGCGGATTTTATGGCGGCGCGGCGCGGCCGCGGCCTATGACGAATCGCGCTAGCGGGCGGTCGGGAATGGTCGCTGCCGCACCTGCTGTCCTTTCACCACCGTGATGCGCCCAACGAGTTTCAGTCATCGCGAAGCAGCAGGACCTCGAGCAGTTCCCCAGTTCGGTCGGGGTCTCGGGTACGCCACGAAAGAGCACCAAGCCGAGCGGCGGCGCATCGGTTCCGCGCACGATGCGCTCCGGCAAATCGAGATCGAATCCGAACGTCAGGCGTGCTTCGGCACCGCCACGCGCCAATACCACGGGATCACCGACGCCAGGGCTCGCTTCCGCGATCCACAGGACGTCGAAGTCGCGGCTGCGGAGATACACGACTGAGGCGCGCGGCACGTGCTGGTCTGCCAGCATTGGGCGAGAAGCGCCCGGCGCCGTCACGCCGCGTCGAACCGGATCGAATACAGGGCCTCATCATGGAGCACTTCTGCGGAGTACGCAAAAACTGCCCGCAGCGCGTCGGCGCTCAGGGTTGGATAGTTCTCCAACACTTGCGCGGACGTCCAGCCCGCCACGAACAAGCCCAGGGCGAATTCGACTGTCAGACGCGTCCCCTGGACGATCGGCTTGCCGCCGGCGACGTCAGAGGAGGTGGTGATGAAAGGCTGCCAGTCCATGGGATCTCCAGTGCGGGGCTGTCGGGAATGTACGGTCGATCAGAACCACCTGATGCGCGAAACGCGAACAGCGGGTTGAGGTCTGGGGTTTGAGGGGAGGAAGGCGTGAGGCACTTACAGGCGTGAGCTGTGAGCTCTGGGCTCTGAGGCGAGAGCTCCAGCCTGAGGCTCGAGGGCTGAGCGCTCACTGCTCAGAGCTCACGCCTCACGCTGGCGCTCAACCCTCACAGCCCACCCCTCAAGCTGGCGCTCTACCCTCACAGCCCAGAGCTCACAGCTCACGCCTGTAAGTGCCTCACGCCTTTCTCCCCTCAACCCTCAAAACCTCAACCCTCCAAACCTCAACCCTCCAAACCTCAACCCTCCAAACCTCAACCCGCTGGCAGCGTTCGCAGCTCCGAGCTCTCTGTCATTTAACGCCAAGCGAGCATGCCAAAAGCGGTGTTGCTCGATGACGAGGACGCGGGTGCGCTGTGTTGTGAATCACGGAGGGCACGGAGGACACGGAGAGTGTGCGTTGCAGTCACCGCGGAATGCCCAAGCATTTTCATTTTTTAGGTTTACAAATTGTTGCTCGCCATGCGAAAACTCCGTGTCCTTCGTGCACTCCGTGATTCACAACACCGACCATTCAAGCAGCACCCGGCCTACGGCAGCATCACCGCTTCCTGGGAGCCGGCGAGGGCGGCAATGATTGCAGTCGGCGTCGAAACGTCTGAAACGCCTGCGTGTCCTTCTGCAGATTGCGTAACTGGTTGGCGCTGTACGTCGCGATCAGCGCCTCAGTCGCGCTGATGCGGCTTTCCTCCAACGGATGCGTCGCGAAGAATGCATCGAGCGCGCCGGGATTGCTTTGCCGTTCCTTGAGCAGGATACGAAACATGTCCGGAATTCCGGTGGGGCTGATACCGGCCTTCAAAGTCGTCCTCACGCCCTCTTCGTCTGCTTCCTGTTCGTCCGAGCGACTGAACTTGGCGAAAAGCGCCGTGCCGCCAACGTTGATCGCGGCTGATGCGGCGCCGTTGTCGCAGACCTTCGTCAACGTACACAGCACGGTGACACCGGCGTTCGCACCCTGAGCTTGCTGCATCTGCTGCACGCTGTGACGTCTGGTGACATGCGCAATCTCGTGGCCGAGCACGCCCGCCAGTTCGCTCATGTTCTCGGCGCGTTCAATCAAGCCTCGGTTCACATACACCCATCCGCCTGGAACCGCGAACGCATTGACTTCTTTGCTGTCTACAACCTGAAAATGCCATGATAGTCCCCGGCTGTCGGTCGCTTTCGCGAGCGTTTCGCCGAGGCTGCTGATGTATTGAACGACCTGCGCGTCGCGAACCATTGGCAGCTCCTTCGCAATCTGCGCGGAATAATCGGCCCCGAGCTCCACTTCCCGCTGCTGCGAGATGGCGCATGCGCTGCTTCCGATGATCGCGACGCCCGCGATCACCCAGCGTGCCCGATCAGTTTGGTGATAGATGGAGCGCATGTATCCCCCCGAGATGGTCAACCGGCGCGCCCGGCGGTGAGCCGAACGCGCCGCTTTCTTCGTCATCGACCGATAATGATCGGCTCGTCGTCATCGACTCGTCGTCATCGACTCGTCGTCATCGACTTGTCGTCATCAAGTAGTCGTTATCGACTGGTCGTGATCGACCGGCCGTCATTAACTTGCGCCGCCACGATCGTCCTTACTTCCCGACCGACTTTTCGACTTTGGAAACCGCGTCCTGTGCATGGCCGACCGCCTGCTGCGCAAGCCCCTTCGCTCTCAGCGTTTGATTGTCGGTCGCCTTGCCGACTTGTTCCTTGACCGTGCCCTTCGCTACATGCAGCGCCGCACTGGCCTTATCTTTGGTGCTTTTCTTGATGTCAACCATGGGATTCCCCTGTGTGAAGATGTCGATCGAGTGTTTCTCCTTCGAAGAGAAATGTGTCGCAGGCGCGTGCGGCGAACCATTGACCAAAAGGACTATGCTGTGTGCGGGATTCCCTGTCGCCAGAGGCGAGATCGCGTTTGGCATATGTACGCCGGCGAGGGGTGATGGCCACTGTCAGCCCCTTGCCGCATACTTCACCACGCCATGCCACCATCTGACAAGCTCTCCCGCTGGGTCGACCTGCTGGCCGCCCTGCTCGGCTCTCGCAAACCGCTCACCTTCACCGAGCTGGCGCGGCGCGTTCCTGCCTATCTTGCCGACGGCAGCGTCGCGACCGGCAAGCCGTCGGACACACTCAAGCGCATGTTTGAGCGCGACAAGGACGAGCTGCGCGAACAGGGCGTGCCTATCGAGTCGGTCGGTGAACTGGGCAGCGACGAATCGGGGTACACGCTGCGCGTGCGCGACTTCTACCTGCCCTACCTTGGCGTGGTGACGGCGCGCGGCATCGAGCAGCCGGACAAGGTCACCACGTATGGCTATGGCGCCATTGCCTCGTTGGCCTTCGAGCCCGACGAACTGCAGCTGATTGGCGAGGGTGCAACACGCGCCTTGCAGGTTGGTGACAGTGCACTCGCAGACGACGCCCGCAGTGCGCTGCGCAAACTGGCATTCGATCTGCCGCTTGGCGCCACCGATAGACGCGCCGATGACCTGCTCCTGTCGCCCGCCGCGCGACACGACCCGCGCCTGCTTTCCGCACTTGGTGACGCCTTACTGGCCCATAAGCGCATCACCTGTGCGTACCACAGCATGGGAGCCGACAGCGCGTCGGTGCGCAAGATCGAGGCGTATGGGCTGTTCTTCGTGAGTGGCCACTGGTATCTCGTGGCACGCGACGTGGAGAAGGATGCGCTGCGCAACTTCCGCGTAAGTCGCATGACGGACGTGCGCGTGAACACGAAGAAGAAAGACTCGCCCGACTACGCCGTGCCAGCCGACTTCTCGTTGCGCACGCACGCCGCATCGCGACACGCGTGGGCGCTTGGTGATGCAGACTCACTGGAAGCGGTGGTGGAATTCCGCGGCGCATCGGGGGCCGCGGTAGCAGCGTCGGCGTTGGGACGGCCGGATGCGGCGGGACCGACGTTTCGCCGCTTCGATGTACGTCGCACCGACAGCTTCGCACGCTGGTTGCTGTCGTTTGCCGGTGATGCCCTGCCCATCGCGCCCGAATCACTGGTGCGTGAGTTCACGCAGCTGGTACACGAGACGCGAGCGCGGTACACCACTCCGCATCACGCGACCGAGCGCCCGGCGAGCGAGCGCCCGGCGACCGAGCGCCCGGCGACCGAGCGCCCGGCGACCGAGCGCCCTGCGACCGAGCGCGATACAACCCACCGGAGCGCAACGCATGGCTGATACCGCAGCCGCGCAACTGAAACGCATCCTCACCGTCATCCCGCGATTTGCCGATGACGAAGAGCACCCCATCGCCGACATCGCGGCCGCGGCCGGCACAACGCCCCAACAAATGTGGAAGGACATTGTGTCGATCACCGAACGATTCGATACGCCGGGGTTCGTGGAGAGCGTGCAAGTGTTGCTGGGCACCGATACCGTGAGCCTGCGCGCGAGCGAGTTTCCACGACCTATGCGACTCACCATGCCGGAGCTGTGCGCCTTGGAGCTGGGACTCGTCATGCTGCGCCTCGAACGCTCCCCCGCCGATCACTCGGCCATCGACCGCGCGCTGACACGGTTGCGTTCAACCATCACGCAGTTGCCCACCAACGATCAGCATGCGTCGCTGCGTCACGCCACGCTGTCGGCCTCGGTTAACGCACCGCACCTGGCCGAGCACTTGTCGGTCCTGCGCAGCGCCGTTCGCGAGCATCGCGCGGTACGGCTGCACTATCGCGCCGGTGGAGCCACCGAAAGCACGGTGCGCGAGGTGTGTCCACATGCCGTCGTGTACGCCGAACACATGTGGTACATCGTGACGGTAGGTGACGACGGTGGCTTGCGGCATTTCCGATTGGATCGTATCGCCGAGGTTGTTGTACTGGAGGCGTGTTTCGAGCCAGACAGTGCGATAATGGACCGCGTGATGCAGGCGGGGCGCGCCTTTGCATCGGACACGGCGCAACGCATGACCGTCTGGTACTCGCCGCTCATCGCGCGCTGGGTGGCTGAGCGCGAGGGGGCGACGCTGGCCGACGACGGTAGCCTGACGTTGGAGCATCCGGTGGCCGACGAGTCGTGGGCGGTGCGCCATGTGTTGCAGTACGGCCCGGAGGCCGAAGTACTGGAACCGGCATCGATGCGCAGCGCGGTGCGGGCTCGGCTGGAGGCGATCGCGGGCGGGTAATGCAGCCGCAGTGCGGGGGCATTGTCAGACCCCCCTGATAACCTCCGCGTGTCGAGCAGCGAGCCCCGAACATGGTGCCGCCTCGACGCCACCTTTTGCGGAGGATTCTCCATGCAGATGTCATTGCGTACCGATCGCGCACTGCTGCGCGCAACGGCGCGAAGCACGCGGTACCTGTTGGTTTCGCTGACCGCGCCGACCACCGCACCGCGCGATGGCCGCACGCCGATTCATGTAGGCATTGTGCTGGATCGATCGGGGTCGATGGACGGAGAGCACAAGTTTGCGTTGGCGCAGCAGGCGGTGGCGTCTTCGCTGCGCATGCTGCGTCCCGACGACCGGTTCACGCTGGTCGCGTATGACGATAGCGTCGACATGATCATGCCGTCCACATTGGCGACGCCCGAGGCGACGCGGGTGGCGCTGCAACGCCTGCAGACCATCAGTCCGCGCGGTGGCACAGATCTGTACGCGGGCTGGATGAGCGGTGCCGCGCAGATGTTGGAGCACCTGGTGCGCGACGGGGTGAGTCGGGTGCTGCTGCTCACCGATGGGTTGGCGAACACCGGCGTGGTGGAGTCGCCGGCATTGGTCTCAGCGGCCGGTGATCTGCGCCGTCGTGGTATTGCCACCAGCACGTTTGGCGTAGGGTTGGACTTTGACGAACGCGTGCTGCGCGATATTGCGCACGAAGGCGGTGGGCAGTCGTATTACATGGACACACCGGCGCAGATCACGGACCTGCTCACGAGTGAGTTGGGCGAAGCGCTGGAGGTGGTACGCCGGGGCATGCTGCTGCACATCGGGCTGCCGCCGGGCGTCGAGTGCAAGTTGCTGAACCGCTATCGCAGCACGCACGCGCATGGCGATGACGAGCTGATCGTGGATGTAGGCGACGTCACGTCTGGCCAGGAGTTGTCGCTGGTGGTACGGTTGTGCTTTCCCGAGGATCGCGCGGGCGCCCAGACAAACGTGCGCGTATCGACTGGCGGTGCTGTTCGAGTGTCTACCGATGTCGAGCAACAGCTGTCATGGCATTATGCCGACCACGAAGCCAACAATGCGCAGCCGCGTGATGTGGTGGTGGATCGTGAGGTGGCCACGTTGTACGCGGCGCGCGCACGCGCTGAAGCCACGGAAGCGAACCGGCATGGCGACATGCGGCATGCGCGTGCGGTGCTGGAGGCCACGGCGCGGCGGATCCGCACGTATGCGAACGGTGATCCGGTATTGGACGGGCTGTATCGCGGACTGCTGGCCGACGTGGAGATGTACGCCGAGCGTTGCATGAGCGCACAGGAGCGCAAGCAGTCGTTTTATGTGGCCGAGTCGGTGGGTCGGAATCGGGACATCGAGGGGAAGGCACGACGCCATCGGTAACCGCAGTCCCTTCGCACTCCACGCAATCACCTATTCTTCTCCCATGCTCACACTCTCAAAGTCGGATTTCAAGACGGGGCTGGATTGCCCCACCAGGTTGTTTTACAAGGAGTCTGGTGGCTACGCCAGCACGAACGACTACGATCCCTATCTGCAGCTATTGGCGGAGGGGGGGTACATGGTTGAGCAGTTGGCCAAGCGCCGCTACCCGGACGGCGTGGAGGGTTCGCGCACCGGCGATCTGGCAGAAGATGCGCGACAGACGATGGCATCGATCCGCGCAGGGAACGTCACCATCTTCGAAGCCACGCTGTTGCTGGGGCGTCGGCTGGCGCGGGTCGACATCCTGCAACGCTCGGGCAACACGCTGCGCCTGATCGAGGTGAAGTCCAAGTCGTTCGATAGCGTTGCCGACCGCGAGCGGGCCGAGTTGGGCAAGCCGAACATATTCTGGACGACGCGCAAGCCGTACAGCATCGCCAGCAATTGGCACAAGTACATCGCCGACGTCACCTACCAGACCCTCATCGCGGAATCGCTGTTTCCGGAGTTTCGGGTAGAACCATACCTCTGCCTGGTCGACAAGGCGGTGGTCGGCGTTGTCGACAAGCTGCCCGAGTACTTCACGATCGCGCGTGAGGCGCTTGTGGATGGGCGTTCCCGACTGATCACTGTGCAATTCACCGGCACCAACGACATCGTGGCGGCAGCACAGCTGACCGTCGAATTGCGCGTGCGCGACGAGGTCAATGCCCTTCGCGAAGACGTCAGCGCCAAGACCGAGGAACTGCTGCAGCTGTACGAGCCAGAACTCCGCAAGGCGCCGCCATCATTGGGGCTCGTTTGCAAGGACTGTGAATATCGCGTGCGGCCGGAGGATGTTGGTGACGACCGGAAGAACGGATTCGCCGAGTGCTGGGGTGCGATGGCCAACGTGACTCCGTCAGTGCTTGATATCTTCTCGGTGTCCAGCATCAAGCTCGCGGGCGAGTCGGTGGCCGAACGACTGATCGCGTTGGGCACACCCGGAGTGCATGACATTCCTGACGACGTCATCGATGCACTCGCCGCAGGAAAGACGAACGCGCAGCGTCAGCACATCCAGATCACGCACACCAAACGCGACGAAGAGTTTGTGGGTGATGGCATCGGCGCAGCCATCGAATCCGTGCGCTATCCGCTGTACTTCATCGACTTCGAAGCGGCTCGGCTTGCCATCCCCTTTCATAGCGGCATGCGCCCGTATGGCTTGCTGGCCTTTCAATGGAGCTGCCACATCGTTGATGCACCGGGTGCGCCGCTACGGCATCTGGAGTGGATCAACACCGAGCGCGAATGGCCGAACGCGGCGTTCTTCCAGACGCTCGCCGATGCCACCGGCGGCGCGGGCACCATCCTGACGTGGTCGCAGTTCGAGGTGTCGACACTGCGTACGATCCGCGATGAACTCGTCGCACGCGGTGCGCTTGATGAGCGGCTTGCCGCGTGGGTTGCCGGGCTGGTGGGGCCCACCGAGGGCGCCGGCCCGCGTGTCCTGGATATGCACAAACTCACACGAAACGCATACTTCCATCCAGGTATGGCCGGCAGCACGAGCATCAAGATGGTGCTGGATGCACTCTGGACATCGGATCAGGCCATGCGCGACGAGTTCGCCACGATCATGGGGCGCACAGGCGACCCAACGGTCGGGCCGTACGCGAGTCTCGAGCCATTGGTGATCGCGGGTGTTTCGCAGGCGGTCGCTGAAGGCACGGGCGCGGTGCGTGCGTACGAAGCGTTGATGTTCGGGCAGGAACGGCACGAAGCCGACGTGCAACGTCGCTGGCGGCAGTTGTTGCTGGAGTACTGCAAGCTTGACACGCTGGCGATGGTGCTGATCTGGGAGTATTGGAAGCGCACGACCAGCCGAGTACGCTGAGGCGGCAGGTCCACGGCGGCATCACCGATTATTGTCCTTTATTAAAGGACGATAATCATCGATAT
>Ga0209591_10005881_pt1 | contig 13665 bp, 3 predicted proteins | sample MAT01_FD_187207 | JGI IMG/M metagenome (GOLD analysis project Ga0209591, IMG submission 187207) | Freshwater microbial communities from Lake Fryxell liftoff mats and glacier meltwater in Antarctica - MAT-01 (SPAdes) (version 2) | ecosystem: Environmental > Aquatic > Freshwater > Ice > Liftoff...
CCCGCATAAGCCGGGTTCAGCGCAAGCAGGTTGAACATGTACTGCGTGAACTGCGGGTCCTGTTGCGCGAAGAGCGCAGTATTGAGGAAAAGCGCAAAGGCTGCTCCCTTCCATCGGTTGGCCATGTTCATCATCGGTTCGTTCGTTTGGGCCGTCGATCACGGGCCCGTGCATGGTTCTATCGGCGCAGGTAGATGAATCCGGTGAAGGCCTCGTCGCCCGTGCCGGGATCGAGGACGTAGTAGTAGGTGCTCTCCGGCAGTTCTTCGCCGAATACTGTACCGAACTGGCTCTTACCATTCCATGTATTGGTGTACGGTGTCGATTCGAATACCTTGTTACCCCATCGATTGAACACGGTGAAGGTGTTCTCCGGATATGACTCGATGTTCGGTATGGTGTAAAAGTCGTTGGTGCCGTCACCGTTAGGCGAGAACGCATCGGGTATGATCAACGTGAGGCAATCCTTCAAGCGGATGTTCATGGTATCCGTTGTGATCCCGCATGCCCCATTGCTTACCGTCCACACGAAGAGGTTATCGCCAAGCGTAAGCCCGGTAACCGTGGTATTCGGATCGCCGGCATTGGTCACCGTAGCGCCTCCATTGATCCGGGCCCAAGCACCCGTTGCCGTGCTCGTGGTTGGTGTAGCGCTCAGTGTTGCCGTCGTGGTCTCGTGCTGGCACAAGAGTTGATCATCGCCTGCATCAGCCGGTAGCACAGCACTGTCGAACACTCGAATGCTCATCTGGTCATTTGTATTCCCGCATGGGCCATTGTCCACGGTCCACTGGAACACGTTCTCTCCAAGACCCAGATCGGTGACCGCACTGAACGGATCGTTGGGGTTGGCGAAGGTGCCTTGGCCGCCGAGAACGGTCCACGATCCTGTGGCCGGCGGTATGGTGGCACTCGCGAACATGGTGACCGGTGCAGTAATGGGCGTGCAGTACTCCTGATCCGGACCAGCTGCTGCAGGTGCCGTGTTGTTGTCAAACACGGTGATGGTCACTTCGTCAGCAGAGTTGCCATTCGCACAAGGGCCATTGTCCACGGTCCATTGCAACGTGTAGACGCCAGGTGTCAAGCCGGAAAGGGTAGCCGTTGGCGATGCAGGATCGCTCAATGTGGCATTGCCCGCAACGAATACCCACGCACCAGAAGCTGGGAAGACAACATCGTTCCCTTGCAACGTGACACTGCTCGCAGGGGTACACAAGGTTTGATCGGCGCCTGCATTGGCCCCTGCTTGCTGATCGTTGAAGACCACCACGGTAATATCGTCCTGGGTCGTTCCGCAAGGCCCGTTGTCGAGGGTCCAACGGAAGGTGTTGGTACCGATGGAAAGCCCACTTACGCTGCTGGTCGGCGAAGCTGCGTCGGCGAAGTTGCCCGTGCCGTCGATCAGGCTCCACGATCCCGAAGCTGGGAACACGGCAGCGTTCCCTTCAAGTGCGGTGCTCGTGATCGGCGTACACAGTTCTTGATCCAGACCGGCATTGGCAGCCGGAGCTTGATCATCGTAGATCGACACCAACTGCTCTGCACTGGTCGCACCGCAAGGGCCATTGTCGAGGGTCCACGTGAAGGTGTATTGACCAACGCCCAAGCCCGTAACACTGGTTGCTGGATCGTTCGGATCGGCGATAACGCCCGAAGGTCCGGTCCATGTTCCAACAGCAGGGAACGTGGGTGTGCTTCCTTCCAACGTGATGCTGGCAACCGGCGTACATGCGCTAATGCTGGCACCAGCGGTAGCCGCAGGTGCTTCCCCATCGAATACGGTGATCGTGAGCGTATCGTTGCTCGGTGGGCCGAACCCGCAGATACCGTTGTAGATCTCGTAGACGAGCACATGCACACCGACCTCCAAGTTGGACACTGTGGAAGTCGGGTTCAGCGTATCGGCGATCACCGCTGTACCACTCACCACGGACCACGTGCCCACGCCTGGGATGGCAGGGGTGTTACCGGTGAGTGTACTTGTGCTGGTGGGTGAGCAGAACGCTTGATCGGGTCCTGCGTTGGCCAATGGTGCACCCGGATCGTAGACCAGCACGCTCATGGTATCCGTTAGAATTCCATTGTTGGGGCAGGGATCCCATACCAAGGTCCATACGAACGTGTTGGTGCCTTGGGTAAGTCCGGTGATCAGCGTATTCGGGTTGTTCGGTTCTGCGATGATCCCCGTACCAGCGATCAAGGTCCAAGTGCCCTCTGCAGGTTGAGGCGGCTGGACTCCTTGCAAGTTGATCTCCGTCAGGGGAAGGCATTGCTCCAGATCAGGGCCTGCGTTCGCAGCGGCCGTGGTATCGTCGTACAGGATCACCGTGACCGTATCGGTGGTCAAGCTGTTGGGGCAGGGTCCGTTGCTTACTTCCCAAACGAAGGTGTTGATACCGATGCTTAGGTTCGTGATCAGCGTACCGGGATCACCAGGTTGCTGGGGTATGCCCGTTCCAGCCAAGGTGGTCCATGTGCCAGAAGCCGGGAAGATCAAATTGCTTCCGGCCATCAGCACAGTATCCTGTGGCACACATAATTCTTGATCCAGTCCAGCATCGGCCACAGGATTCTGCGGATCGAATACGAAAATGCTGACCGAGTCCACGGTGGTCACACAAATTCCACCTGTAAGCGTCCAGGTGAAGATGTTCTCCCCGATGGACAGACCTGTGATCCCTGTGGTGGTTTGGGCAGGATCGGCGATGTCACCAGTCCCTTGTACACGCGCCCAGGAACCAATGGCGGCTCCCACCGGTGCGTTGCCCGTCACACTTACCGCATCATCAGGCGAGCAGAGTTCTTGATCGGCACCCGCGTTGGCTGGTGGCGCGTCGGCATCGAATAGAACGATCTCCACTTCATCGTTGGTGAGCTGGTTGGCGCAACCACCGTTATAGACCTCCCAGCGGAAAACGTTCACACCAAGGCCAAGGCCGGTGATGGATGTAAGCGGATCCGCAGGATCGGTGATGGTGCCTTGACCACTGACCACGGTCCACGTTCCAGTGGCTGGGAAGGTGAATGGCGACCCGGCCATGAGGGCGCTATCGACCGGGGTACAAACCTGTTGGTCGGGGCCGGCGGCAGCATCCAGGTTGTTCACATCGAATACGAAAATGCTGACGATGTCTTCCGTGAGCGGGTTGGTACACGGTCCGTTGGAAACCGTCCAGCGGAAGATGTTCTCACCAATGGCGAGGTCCGTGACCAAGGAGGTAGGGCTGGTCGCAGTGGCGATAACACCTTGGCCGCTCACCAACTGCCAGAAACCGGTTGCCGGAATGGTGAGGGGGCTGCCCTGCAAGGTCGTACTTGGCACATCGGAACACAACTCCTGATCTGTACCCGCATTGGCGATCGGATTGTTCTCGTCGAATAGTTGGATCACCATTTGATCGCTGGTGATCCCACTGGAGCAGGGTCCGTTATCGACCGTCCAAGCCAGCACGATCACACCCACACCAAGGCCCGTTGCGGTGGTGTTCGGGTCGAATTCATCGGTGATGGTTGCCGCACCACTTACAACGGTCCATCGTCCCACCGCAGGGAACACCAGCGCACTGCCTTGCAAGGTGGTGGACGTGTTCGGTGTGCAGAGGTCCTGATCATCCCCCGCATTCGCGTCGAGGTTGTTCTCGTTGAACACATCGATCGTCACGCGATCGGTGGTTAGTCCGTTCGCGCAAGGGCCATTGCTCACGGTCCACTCGAAGATGCTCTGCCCGATGCTTAGATCGAAGATGGTGGTCTGTGGATCATTGGGGTTGGCAATGGTACCCGTGCCACTGATCAAGGTCCACGTTCCCGTTGCAGGAAAGGTGATGGAGCTACCCGCCATGGTGGTGGTAGCGATGTTGGTCGTACAGAGTTCCTGGTCCGGACCAGCGTTCGCATCATCGTTGTCTTCGTCGAATACGAAGATGCTCACCTGATCGAAGCTGCCGCTGTTCTCACAAGGACCATTGGCCAAGGTCCATTGGAAAATGTTCTCCCCTATCGCAAGACCGGTCACCGAGGTGTTCGGATCATTGGCATCGGCGAAGGTGCCTTGGCCATCGATCAAGGTCCAGGTCCCAACGGCTGGGAAAATGATGTTGCTTCCTGCCAGGGTGGTGCTGGTACTCGGCGTACACAGCTCTTGATCCGGGCCTGCATTGGCAGGCGGGTTGTTCAGGTCGAAGAGGAAGATGCTGACCGCATCGGAGGTGGTGCCGTTGGCGCATGGGCCGTTGTCCACGGTCCAGCTAAAGACATTCTCCCCTACACCCAGATCGGTAACGGTGGTAACAGGGGCGCTTGGATCGGTGATATCGCCTGTACCGCTTACCAGTATCCATAGGCCGGTAGCTGGGAAGATCAGCGGGCTGCCTGTTAAGGTGGTGATCGTGGTGGGCGTGCATAACTCCTGATCCGGACCTGCGTTGGCATCCAGGTTCGCATCATTGAACAGGAAGATGCTTACACGATCCGTTGTTAGACCATTGGCACATGGGCCGTTGCTTACGGTCCACTCGAAGATGTTCTCGCCCACGATCAAGCCGGTCACCGCACTGTTGGGATCGTTCGGGTCCGTCACTACACCACCGCCGCTAACAAGGGTCCAGGTTCCCACAGCAGGTACGATCACTGCGCTTCCCGCCAGCGTCGAACTGTTCGTCGGTGTGCAGAGCTCCTGATCCGGACCTGCATTCGCTATCGGGTTGTTCTCATCGAACACCAGGATCCGCACCTCGTCCGTGGTAACACCGCTTACGCACGGTCCATTGTTCACGGTCCAAGTGAAGATGTTGATGCCGATCCCCAAACTCGTCACTGACGTGTTCGGGTCGTTCACATCCGTGATGTTGCCGACACCTTGGGTCAAGGTCCAGTTGCCCGTCGCTGGGAAGACATACGCGCTACCGGAGAGGTTGGCATCGGTATCCGGCGTACACAATTCCTGATCGGGCCCAGCATCAGCGTCTGCTATGGCATCGTCGAATACGAAGATGCTCACCTGATCGATCGTCAAGGGGTTCGCACACGGCCCGTTGGTCACGGTCCACTCGAAGATGTTCTCTCCAATGCTAAGTCCACTCACCGCACTGGCTGGACTGTTCGGGTTCGCGACCGTGCCCGTGCCACTTACCAAGGTCCACGTTCCTACAGCCGGGAAGATCACGTTGGAACCAGCGAGAACGGTATCGGCCGTCGGTGTGCATAGGTCCTGATCCGGTCCAGCGTTGGCGATGGGATTGGTGCCATCGAATACGATGATGCTCACCTGGTCGGTGGTGGTTCCGCAAGGTCCGTTGTTGATGGACCACTCGAAAATGTTGACGCCAACACCTAAACCAGTGATCGTGGTATTGGGGTTGTTCACGGCCGTGATCGATCCGATACCTTGTATGCGCGTCCAAGTGCCTACCGCAGTTCCTACGGTCGCATTGGCTACCATGGTCACACTCGAAGTAGGTGTGCAGACCTCCTGATCGGGTCCTGCATTCGCACTGGCCGCAGTTTCATCGAACACGAAGATGCTCACCTCTTCCTGCGTGATCGGGTTGGCACACGCACCGTTGTTCACCTGCCAGCGGAAAACGTTCGCACCAACGCCCAAGCCACTAACGCCTGTGGTTGGCGCTGTGGGATTTGCGATCGTACCCGAACCACTGATCAAGGTCCATTGACCGACAGCCGGGAAGATCAAATTGCTTCCCACCAAATTGGTGCTGGTAGTGGGTGTACAGAGCGACTCGTCCGGTCCCGCATTGGCAACTGGATTGCTTGGGTCGTAGACCAGGATGGTCAGCAGGTCGGTAGTGATCCCGCAAGCGCCGTTATCGATGCTCCAGCGAATAACGTTCTCACCAATGCCAAGGCCGCTTACCGTTGCCGTTGGCGAGGTCGCGTTGCTGAATGTTGCAGTGCCGGACACAACGCTCCATTGCGCTGTAGCAAGACCTGTTGGGGCATTGGCCGCCATCACCGCTGTGCTGGTGATACCACACAGGTTCTGATCCGGACCAGCTTGTGCTGCCTGCGAGTTACCATTGAAGAGGAAGATCTGCACCTCATCGCTGGTGATGGGGTTGGGGCAGTTCCCGTTGCTCACGGTCCAAACGAAACGGTTCGTACCGATACCCAGACCCGTGATGGTGGTCAAGGGGTCAGAAGGATCGGTGATGGTGCCAGTGCCTGCTGTACGTGTCCAGGAACCGGTTGCCGGGAAGGTGACCGGGCTGCCTTGCATGGTGGTACTGTTCAGCGGCGTGCAGAAGCTCTGATCCGGTCCAGCGTTCGCAGGGGCATTGTTCGGATCATAGATGAAGATGCTCATCTGGTCCGTGGTGATGCCATTCGCGCAGGGACCGTTGTTCACCGTCCATTGGAAAATGTTCTGTCCAACAGCCAGACCTGTAACGGATGTATTCGGACTGTTGGGGTTCACCAAGGTTCCCGTTCCACTAACCAAGGTCCACGTACCTACGGCGGGTATGATGATACTGCTGCCACTCATAGTGGTCGTACCATTGGTGGTACACAGCGACTGGTCCGGACCTGCGTTAGCTAGCGGATTGCCAGCATTGAAGACGAGGATACGCACGATGTCATCCGTAAGGCCGTTGGGGCATGGGCCGTTGCTCACGGTCCAACGGAACTCGTTGATACCAACGGGCAAGCCAGTGATCTGCGTGGTGGGGCTGTTCACACTCACAATAGTGCCACCACCACTTACCAAGCTCCATGTACCCACAGCAGGTGCGATCACGTTGCTGGCAGCCATGGCAACGATGTTCGGGGCAACGGGTACGCAGATGCTCTGATCAGGACCCGCGTTCGCGACCGGGTTATTGGGATCGAAGCGGCGTATCGTGATCTGGTCCGATGTGGTTCCACAGGGCCCGTTGTTGACCGTCCAGCGCAGCACGGTGGTACCGATAGCCAGCCCTGTTACCGTTGTGTTCGCGGCATTGGCACTGGCGATGGTCGCAGCACCACTCTCCACGGTCCACGTGCCAATGGCTGGTGTGGAAACAGAATTACCGGCCAAGGTCGTTGTGGATGAACCACACAGGTCTTGATCAGGACCTGCGTTGGCAGCAGGCGTGGCTGGGTTGAACAAGGTGATGCTAACCTCGCTCGCGGACAAGGCCCCTGGGCACGGACCGTTGTCGATGCTCCAGCGATACACATTCAAGCCGATAGCCATTCCCGAAACGGTGGTCGTAGGACTTGAAGCACTGGCGAACGCTCCCGAACCGCTCACGACCGTCCAAGTCCCTGCAGCGGGAGGAACCGCTGTATTCGCAGCAAGGGTAACGGTGGCAACAGGAGCGCATAGGTTCTGTGCTGGACCGGCATTGGCAACGGCAGCATTGCGATCGAAGACCCGGATCACCATGTTGTCACCCGTTGTGTTCGGAACACAGGGGCCGTTGTTGATGGTCCAACGCAAGGTGGTTGTGCCTACGGGGAGGTTCGTGACCGCAGTGGTTGGAGAGTTGGGGGATGCTATGGTGGCCGAGCCGGTCACAACGGTCCATGTGCCAGTTGCTGGAGCAGCGGCCGCGTTGCCAGCCAAGGTGGTACTGGCGAAGGCGGAACCGGTGTTGGTACACAGGTCCTGATCTGGTCCTGCATTCGCTGCTGGAGCCGTACCGTCGAAGCGTGTGATGGTGACTTGAGAGGTGGTGATGCCGTTAGCACAGGGGCCATTGTTCAGGGTCCACTGGAATACGTTAGCGCCAACGGAAAGACCGGAAACCCCAGATGCTGGGCTGTTCGCATTCGCGAGAACACCGGTGCCACTTACCAAGGTCCACACGCCGGTAGCAGGCGACAAGGGCGAGTTACCTGCAAGCGTGGCCGTGGTGGCACAAACCTGTTGGTTGGGCCCCGCGTTCGCATTCGGGCTGGCTGGGTTGAAGACCACGATATCCACTTCATCGCTTGTAGTGGGAGGCGTACACGGACCATTGTTGATTGTCCAACGCAACCGGTTCAACCCGATGCCAAGTCCACTAACGCTGGTATTGCGTTGCGCCGCATTCGCGAAAACACCCGTACCGCTTGTGACCGTCCAAAGCCCGGTGGCCGGGGAGATCGTCGCATTTCCAGCCAGCGTTGTGGAGGTGTTCGGGGAGCATAGTTGCTGATCGGGACCCGCATTGGCGGCGGGCTGTGTACTGCTAAAGACGAAGATGGAGACTTGGGCGCTTGTAGGTGGTGTGCATGCTCCGTTATCGATGGTCCAGCGGAACACGTTGGTGCCTTGTCCGAGTCCGGTAACACCCGAAGTAGGACTGTTCGCATTGGTCACTGTGCCGCTACCGCTGACCAGGGTCCAGGTTCCAACAGCGGGCGACGTGGCCACATTCGCTGCGAGGGTAGCCGTGCTGGCGGGCTGGCAAAGTGATTGGTTGGGCCCGGCACTGGCGGCGGGTTGGCCGGGGTTGAAGGCCCTAACCGTAACATCGTCGGTAGTGATACCACAGGTTCCATAATTCACCGACCAACGGAACACGTTGTCGCCAGTGCTAAGTCCGCTTACTGTGGTCGTTGGGCTGCCAGGATTCGCGAACGTTCCAGTTCCACCGGTAACGGACCAGGTACCTGGTGCAGAGGCGAAAGGCTGCTGACCGGCCAGGGTGGTCGTGAACCCGCAGACACTTTGATCCGGCCCGGCCACTGATGGTGTGAGCGGTGGGGTGATGTTGATCAAATACCCCACCGTGGCATTTCCATTCAGCACACAGGCGTTGTCTTCTACGCGAACGGTGAAGATCTGCTGGCCGATATTGGCAACGGTTGGGCTCCAGCAGAAAGTACCTATTGGCCGTGGGCCAGCGGATGTCGTGAACGTAGCGCCAGGAATGGCGTTGTTCCACGTCATGGTCACCAACTGCGCCGCGTCGGCATCTGTGGAGTTGACCGTGAAGCAGAAGTTGGTGCCTGCGCAAACATCAAAAACATAACTGCTGGTTCCGTTGATCCCGCTTGCACTGGGGTTGTTGTTGTTGCAGGCGATGATGGCGAACTGGAGGTCACGGGTGTAGCTACCGATCTGTACACCATTTCGGAATTCTCGTACGAGCACCGTCACCACCGAGAACTGGGCGATACTTGGCGTGAACCGTATGGTGCCGGTTTGCGGATCGATCGTCACCGCGTTGGCGCCACCGCTGGTCACGACAGGTTGTGTGAAGGAATAACCGGGGCGGTAAGGGATGGCAGCACCGGCAGCTCCACGGGCGGGAGCCAGTTCGAACCGGAGGGAATCACCGGCTAGATCGGATACACCGTGGTTGTAAACGATGGGCTGACCAACACAACCAAAGGGCACGGGATCGTTCAAGAAACGTGGCGAGCTGTTGCAGGGGGTTATGGTATTGTTCAGTCGCGCATTCAAATAGAGGTTGCGTCCACCAGGGTTATCCAATGAGGTGATGGCGTTGTTGCGGCAGCACAACTCCCATTCAATGTTCCAATCCGTGCCACAGCCTGCCCATTGCGTCAGATTGACCACCGCACTGTAGCGATAACGCTCAACACCATAGATCCCAGCGGGGTTGTTACACCGATCAGGAGCACCGGGGCAAATGGGTGTGACGATCTGAACGTTCTGGAGAACGAAGCAACCCGTGATATTGGCCCCGCACGCTGTTGACCGCACGCTGAAGCTAAGGCCGTTGTTGCAATTCGTGGGGGCGGCAACACCGTTGCAATCCCGGAAGAAGCTCATGTTCACCCGGTACTGGTTATTCCCCAGACACTCGTAGGTGATGTCGCCACCCATGGCATGGGTCGCACGTGCTTCGCTCTGCCAAAGCAGCAACGCCGCAACGGCAGGGAACATGATACGGAGTGCGTTGCGCGTTGCGGATATCACATTGGATACCGCGTTCAGAAGGCGTCGTTGTTCAGCCATGTACCGACCTATATGGTGGCTCCGCTCCCATTGCAATGGCCCTGCCGGGCTAGTGGATCGATCAACCCACTCTGTTCACCTTCTCGTATCAAAGGGTGCGGTTGTTCAATGAACCGACCTGTAACTACGAACGTGAACTACACAGCTTTGGGAAAGGTGCCGGGCAAACGTAGAGCCACGGAGCGAGGGTTATCACCACGCACAGTTCACACTTGTCAACAGTGGTTTGTGAGAGCAACCACTGGATCGAGCTTCGTATCAAAGCACGCTACGCAATTCTAGCTTATGCCATTTCGCATTACAGATAAACCCAAAGATGCGCCGCTATTTTCCCCGCCAGCGGGATGAAACTTTCGCAGGACGATCCGAGGAGGCCGTTGCGTCCGCCGGACGGCGGACGGGACGAACTCCTCGGAGAAGTAATGCGGATGCTTCGGCTTCGCTCAGCACAAGCAAAGAGCAAGCAGGAACTGTCCCGCCTTGCGGGATCGGGTGGATCTGTACTACGAATTGGTATTACTCGTCCATGAAGAGTTAGGGCAAACGCATCTAAAAGCATGTCAGCGATCCAAAGAGTGCGACCCGCCGTGCTGCGGGTCGCAGAATGCACGTATTGTAGCCTTCAAGAATTTAGATGCGTTTGCCCTGCATGAAGGGTCCGGTTGTTCGAGAAGAAGGATCAGTATACAGAGCCGCTGTGAAAGACGCGCACTCGATCCGATCATTCCGCACCTGGGTGGAACCGCCATGCGGTGCGAGGGCAGGCGCGTTCGCACGCCATCACCCTCGCCCACTTCAACCCGAACAGTACACTATTCTCCTGCTGCCTCAGTAATAGCAATTCGCAGCACGGATCCACCTGATCCATGCTGCGAAATGGTATAAAGTGATCGCACACTGTTCACACTTCTAGGCAGAACGAAAAGACCCGCTCAAGGCTTGCCTTGAGCGGGTCTGAATGAAGTGGCGAATTGACAACTACTGCTTCACGAACGGCGCGCGACCGATCAAGGAGCCGGCACGATCAAAGGCCAGCACGAAATATGCGCCGGACCGCAGTCCGCTCACATCCAAGTTGCGGGCCAATGGAAGCAATTGCACCAAACGACCCGTGGCATCAACAACACGCATTGTTCCACCTTGAGGGTCGGCCAGATCAACGGTCAACTGGGTCGATGCTGGAACAGGGAATACGCGCAACGCCGAGCCTGCCTTGTTCTCACTGATGCCTGTTGGACCAAGCGTTCCAATGCATACCTCGAATACCGATGTTTGTGCAGGTGTTGCCGTCCATGTGTATACTTGAAGGTAGTAGATCTCTCCCACCGTCAGATCAGTAGGGTCGCTGGTCTGCGGGTCGCTGCATGAATTGGGCACCAGCGTAAGGGAACCACAAGAGCCGCTCCATAAGGCGTGGTACATATCCCCTGTAGAGCCCGTGATGTTGATCAGTGAAACACGGTGAAAGGTCTCGGTGGCTGTGAAGCTGAACCAGACATCGTCATCCGGAGTGCCAAAGCAGGTGGTTGTAACATTGGAAGCCGTTGCACCCGAAACAGTACCCGGCGAGGTTGCTGCACAAGCGTAGTTCGCATTAACGGTCAAGGGTACTGCGTTGATACATTCATCGTTCGCGATCCCGGTCACGAACGCAACACCCTGGGCCCATTCGCTCGTTCCTCCACCATCGCATTGGGCCCTGACGAAAACGGTGTACGGCGTGCCGGGGGCTAAACCAGTTATCGTTGTATTGGCACCGGTACCATTGGCAATAGCGTTAGCGCCATCGGGTAAAGCACCATCCGTAACCACCCAATCGTAACCCGGACTTCCATTATCGGTCCAAGAAACCGTAGCGCCAGATTGTGTGATGCCATTCACTGCAAGGCCGCTTGGGAAAATACAATTCGAGGCGGTCACGACAATATTGTCCAACGCCCACCACCAATCCCAGCCGGAACTGAATTGGAAACGTATGCGAGCGTTCGCAGACCCTCCGGCGGCAGCCGTGATGTTCAAGCTGGCGTTCGCAGCGGGATTAGGATACCCCACATCCGTAACGGTGTAAAGAGCAACCTCGGTCCATACCGCACCATTGAAGACCTCCACCTTACCAAAAGAAGCCAGTCGGGCGAAGAACTGATGTGCAAACGTGAGTCCCAAAGCGGTGGCGCCACTTGCATCGAATGCTGGCGAAACCAAGGTGCTGTTCACCGTGATTACTGAACCTCCGCAGGCATCACTATCGAGAAAAGCGAAGTCATCATCGAACCCCCCGCCGGAAACCACTTCACCAAAAGTATTCACAGAAAAGGTGGACTCCGTAAGGTCGCCCGGTGCAAAGGTCCATTCACAATCGCTATCGGGTGTTGATACGATGGTGAACCCTGTGGTACTAGCGCCGCCAGTGAACTGTTCGTTCAACAACACTTGGGCATTCGCAGCGGGCAAGACAACAAGACCCAGGAGCAAGCTTCCGAAAAGGTTCGTTGCATTTAGTGTAGTTCTTCTTTTCATGAGTTCATGGACTATTAGGTGTATGGCGTTCGACCGATCAAAGTTCGCATTTCCGCTCAGACTGTTGTCAAGGACCAAGTGGATCCGTTCCAAACTTCTCCTCAAAATGCTGATCCATTGGAGCGCGGGTCACTCCTGCGGGCGGAAGAACACCAATTTACCGCCGCGCACATCGGCCATGTTCAAGGGAGCCACTCCCACTTTTCGGCCCACGGGTTCCACGTTCTGATGGGCGAGTTCATAGTTGCCACGACCCTTTACGGCCACCACCACCGCGGTGTGTTTACCATAACGTTCGGTGCGGATCGCATCACCTTCTTGATGGCGCACCTCCACTTCCGCGAATTGAACGATATCACCAGGAAGTATCTCCGTGGTCTTCCAGTTCACGACCACACCAAAGGCGTAAAGACCATCCCACTTGGCGCCTGCGCTGTTCAGAGCTTCGGCAGCCAGGTCCCAGCATTCTCCTCGGCCCACTTTCTTTCCTACTTGGCCCATCGCGAAATCGACCACGCGTTGGTTTACCGCAGGAATACTGTCCGTCGCCTGCACAACATGTGGAGAATGACGCGCCCTTGCTGCCGATAGATCCATCAACAACACGGAAACCAACAGCACACATGCGAAGCTCTTCATGCATACAAAGGAACGGATCCGGAAAGATCGACCGGATCCAGCGCGAACCGAGTAGAAGCTACGCCACCTTCTCGAACACCATCCGATAGTGCTCGAAGATCTCACGCTCGAACACTTGGAGGTTCGGTGCGATCTGGTAGCGGCGCACCCATTTGCGGAAATCGGCGTTGAACAGCTTGGGAAGTAGCGAGGCATAGAGCCCGTACTTCTCCAAATTGAACTTGTTGAAGGCCGCTGTCCAGCGTGCAATGGTCTCGATGTAGTCCAAGCGACCGCTATCCGAGTGGATCAATTTGAAGTGCTCCTTCGCTGGCTCCACCATGCCTTCCTGGCCGTATGGCAACCACGAGCCCGGGAACACATCGCACACCAGGTCCATCAGCTCTTCACCACTGTACTCATTGCGGTTCTTCCACACGTTGGTCTGGCCGAACTTGATGTCCTCGAACTTCACCATGTTGGGGCCGAACACCATGGTCTGGCAATAGAAACGTCCGCCAACGGGCAACAGATCGCTCACCTGCTTGAAGTAGGCCTTGTAGATGTCCACCTGCTTGCCTTCGCGGTATTGTTCCACCGAACAAAGGTGCTCA
>Ga0209591_10005883_pt1 | contig 13663 bp, 6 predicted proteins | sample MAT01_FD_187207 | JGI IMG/M metagenome (GOLD analysis project Ga0209591, IMG submission 187207) | Freshwater microbial communities from Lake Fryxell liftoff mats and glacier meltwater in Antarctica - MAT-01 (SPAdes) (version 2) | ecosystem: Environmental > Aquatic > Freshwater > Ice > Liftoff...
GGTTCTTTTCCACACTTCTTCGACTTCTGCTATCGTTTCTTCCAAGTTATCAGATTTAACCTTTATGGATAGAAAGCGACTCGCATATGCTTCAAATGGCAAAGTCAAGGGCTCAATATTGCGGTGAAGGGAAATGAAATTAAAATCCTTTACCACCCCGATGACTTCACCTGATCTGCCCCATTGATCAAATTTCTTTCCCACAATGTCCGCAGGATTGACATAGCCATATTCCCTGGCTGCAGCCTCATTGACCACCAAAGCTGCCGTAGAATCAGAAGGGAAATCCCTTGAATAGCTCCTTCCTGCCACCAATTCCATGTCAAAGTGCGTGATAAAATCAAGGCCTACCTGAAAAATGGCCTGGCTCTGCATTTTCATTTCACCATCAGCAGTCTGGATTTCAGTCCCGGCATATGGAAAATAACCGCCTGGGACGCTTCTCGAAAAAGCAGCAGATAAAATTGCAGGATTTGTTTCCAATTCTGATTTCAAAGCACTCGACCTTTCATTTACCAATCCATCGTAATTGTAATCCAAGACAAGCATTTGTTCTTTGTCAAAACCGAGGTCTTTATCCAGCAAATGGTTCATTTGGGAATACACGATGATGGTTCCTGCAATCAGGATAATGGAAAGACTGAACTGAAAAATCACCAATCCCTTTCTGAGGTTTACCCCACTGCTTTTGGCTACAGAAATCCCTTTTAATATTTGCACTGGCCTAAATCCCGACAATACAAAAGCCGGATATGAACCTGCCAAAATCCCCACTACAAATAAAATCCCGATCAATGAAGGGATAGTTTGCCAACTGATAAAGCTTGACAACGCCAATTCTTTCCCGGCAATACTATTCATAAGAGGCATCGCCACCGTTAAAACAACGATGGACGCCAACATGGCCAAAAAAACGATAATGATGGATTCTCCCAAAAACTGGAAAACAAGGTGCTTTCTTTCCGCTCCGACTGATTTTCGGATACCCACTTCTTTGGCACGCTCCATGGACCTAGCTGTGGACAGGTTCATAAAGTTGATCATCGCAATCAACAAGATGAAAATTCCGATGACAGAGAAAACATAGATATTGGCCAAACTTCCTGTTTCACCCGGTTGCCTGTCAGCCTCTGATCTCAGGTAAAAATCCTTCATCTGCTCGACATGAACAGTGTAGAGTGGGTCTTCTTGCCTTGAAGCCAGGAAATCAGGGATTTTTTGCCTGAATGCTGCCAAATCAAAGTTTTCATTTACAAGGAAATAAGTATAGAAATCAACATATCCCCAAGAATCAAATATCTCTTGCCTATATAGCCTAAATGTACTCAGAGAGAGCAACATGTTGAATTTGAAATGGGAATTCGCAGGAACATCTTCGATAACAGCTGTGACTGTATAATCTCCGGTATTTGACCTTCCGGGAGAATCACTTCCTTTCATCGTTTTACCGATGGGATCTTCGTCTCCAAAATACCTTTTGGCAGTACTTTCCGTCATCACCATGCTGTATGGCGCTGTCAAGGCATTTTTTGGATCACCTTTGATTACTTTCCAGCTAAAAACATCAAAGGCGGTTGAATCCATAAAAAAAACACCTTCTTCCTGATAGGAATTCTCACCATCTGTCAGCAAAATATCAGAGCTGCCGGAAAACTGTACAACCTTATCGATTTCAGGAAAGTAACTCTTGATGGCAGGACCTGCAGGAGCATTGCCCCAAACCCAAAATGGAGTTGCCTCGGCATTTTCAGGTTGGTCCTTGGATGGAAGCCTTCCGTGGGTCAATCGGTATATCCTGTCCCCTTTTTCATGGTAGGAATCAAAAGACAGCTCATCCTGCACAAACATAAATATCAGGAAGCAGCAGGCTATCCCAAGTCCCAGCCCTATGATATTGATAAGCGAGTAGGCTTTCTTTTTCAAGAGGTTTCGCAAGGCGATTTTGAAGTAGTTTCGTAGCATTTCGTTTGATTGGGATTGGTGTTATGGTTGATATGGTTGTCGAATCCGTCATTCTGAATTCAAGGTCCAGCCTGCCCCTATTTTCGGGGAAGGATGAAAAATCTCTTTCGCTTTGGCTCTCATAGATTAAATTGTTGTCAGGTATGCGTTGTCAATGCCGTCAGGTATGGGAATCCGACATGTTTTATTTTTAATTCATTATTCTGAATTCTCCAAGTCATGCTTCTCGCCTCTTGAATCTCCCAAATTCATAATTTCAATATGTCTTCAAATCACTTTTCCTCTATTCAGATTTTAAGATTTGGGAAGGATTGGCATTATATATTTTCCATAATTGAGAACTGACGGTCAGCCCTATCACGATCAGTAAAACCATAAATCCAGCTCCAAGTGGAATTAAACCCACACCAGAATGGAAAGCGAAGAAGGAATTCAAGAAACCTGTAACTGCCAAATAAGCAAGAATTCCGCCCAAAACCGATGCCAATCCCCAACTGATTAGGTAACGCTTAAATAGCTTTTTAGTCAAATCACCTATCTCTGCGCCAAATATTTTTCTAACACAAAAATCCTTTATTCTAGCTTTCAGATTCAGGGAAACCAAGCCAAACAGGCCCATAGCAGAGAGAAACACGGAAAGGATGCCTCCAAAAAGGATGATGTTTTGTACCCCCCTTACATCTTCAAAAGAAAAATCAAATACATCAGCCTGAAGTTTTCCTTCAAAAAGACCTTTTGGGAAGGATTCACGCCAGTTCTTTTTGACCAAATCCATGGAAGATGCTGCCGTCCCGGGACTCATTTTTAACGTCAGGTAATTGAAGGTACTATCTCCACTGGAACGGATAACCATTGATTCTATGGGATTTTGGAAGAAAGTGGCATGGAAATCCTCGACAACACCTACAATCTGATACCTGACCGAATCTATTGTAAATGAATCTTCTATTGGAAAATTCAATCCCAATTCCTTCATAAACTTTTCATTGACAAGGATTGACTGCTCTTGGTCAGAGATTCGGTTTTGATCGAGAAACCGGCCAGACTTTAATTTCATGCCTAAAATCGCTGCATAATTCCCTTCCGCATTCAGGTAGTCGATCGGATAAGTTCGATCATTGTAAGTTACTTCTTTTTCGTGTTGCCAGTTACCTACATAATTTTCGCTGCCACTGATTTCTTCGACTACTGCCAAGGCCGAAAGCCTGTCCTTCAGATTGAAATATGCTTTCTCATCAGGCACATTAACAATGATTTTATCGGCATTATCATAGCCCCAATCCCGGTTTTCATTGATGTAGTTGGTTTGTAAAAAAGCAACTCCTGCTACTATACTTATGATGACTAGGGTAAATTGAAATGTAAGCAGGACGTTGGTAAAAAAGCTTTTGCTTCCAATCTGTTGATTGCCCTTCAAAATGCTGATAGGCTTAAAGGAGGAAACAAAAACTGCTGGATAAAAGCCTGAGGCCAGTGTAATAAACCCAATCAAACAGACCAAAAACATCCAAATGTATGGATCATTCAATAAGTCAAGTTTGAGGCTTTTGGAAGCAATCTGATTAAATCCCGGCAAAAGAAAAACCGCTGCCAAAAAACATCCAAGTACAATTGAAAAAAAGCAAACCATCAAATTCTCGATGAGAAATTGTGTGACCAATTGCCCTTTTCTACTTCCAATAACTTTTCGGACACCTATTTCCTTAAGCCTGCGGGTAGCCATGAGGATGGAAATATTGATGTAATTGAATATTGCCAAAATCAGAATAAACAAAGCGATTGCTCCTAAGAGGATTTGTGGGCCGATCGCCAAAAAGTTAATCACGCCATTCTTAATCTCCCCGGACTTTGCTACTAAGTCAGTGAAAGCCACCAAGTCAAGGCTGAGGTAGGGACTTTCCGGATTGATTTCATTCTGTCTTCTTTTTATCTCATCCAAACCAGATTGGAGTTGATCAGAGCTGATTCCTTTTTCCACCTGTATAAAAGTCCAAGATTCGGAATCCCATGATTCTTTCAGCGGAAGCACATTATTGGCGGATTTTATTGTTTCGATATTTACCAAAATGTCAAAGCTGAACAGCTCCATATCGTTCAATTTTTTCATCACGCCTCCTACTTTATATTTGGCTTCTTGGCCGTTTAAGACCAAAGATAAATCTTGCCCGATAGGATTGCTTTTTCCGAATATTTTTTCTGAAAGTTCGTAAGTCAAGATTACCTGATAGGTTTTGGACAAAGCAAGCGGAGAGCCATATTCCATGTTATAGCTGAATATTTCCATAAATCCCGGACCAACGTACATGGCACGCTGGTTGAAACTTTCCAAATCGTGAATCAATACAGGAAATTCTGATTTGACCTGCGTATGTGCCTTAATCTGTGAAAATTCTTCAGAAAGGAGTTCAGAGATAGGTTCTGCCACCGTTCCAAAACTTACTTTTCCTTCTTCTTTTTCTACGGTGTAAGTCAGCTGATAAATTTCATTTCTATTCGGCTGCAGCATTCCTTTAAACCATACCTGTTCAATAAAAAGATAAGCCACAAGACAACAGCCAACTGCACAGGCCAACCCAAATACAGAAATAAATGTGGTTCCTTTTTGCTTGATCAGATTCCTCCAGGCGATTTTAAAATAGTTTTTGAACATGATTTCAAGATTGGAAAATTGAAAGGTTGGTGAATTAAAAGATTAGAAGGTTGGAAGGTTGGGAAGGTTTTTGGTAGAGGAGTTATCAATTTGCCAACTGCAAACTGCAAACTGAATACTACTCACTGCCAACTGCGAACTGAACCCCGCAACCTCCCTACTCTTGGTTAAACTCCAGACTGATACTTCCCCCGGAGCTATGTATCGATACCGGAATTCCACCTCCATTGATCATACCGACTACTTTGTCCTTTTTTTGCTCTCCGCTAAAATTGCCCAAGAAAGAATTCACTCGTCCCCCCCGGAGATCCAAATCCAAGCCAAGGCCCTCCGGCACAACGGCCGTAATACTTCCACCGCTGCTTTTCAGGGTAAGCCCTTTTTCCAAAGTATTCATCTGCGCTTTGATAGAACCGCCACTGCTGCTGACATCAATGCTTCCATCGATTTGTTCCAATACTACCGAACCACCCGACGAACCTATGACAAGATCACCTGTCAATTGATTGATTTTTATCGATCCACCACTCGATTGGACTGAGGCATTTCCTCTGAATTCTTCCAACCTGAAACTTCCACCTGCGCTCCTTGTCACCAATTCGCCATCGCAATTGTCGATTTTTATACTGCCTCCGCTGGATTGGATTTCATGTTTTCCTGAGATTTCGGTCAGAGAAATCGAGCCTCCGCTAGATTGGATATTCGAAGACATTTCATGGGGAACTTGGATTTTAAAAGCTAGATTTAATTTATTGCTGGAATCCCAACCTTGGTTGCTTCTTTTTTTTGCAGTGATAGAAATGGTATTTCCACTTTGAGAAATATCCAAAGTGTAATCTTCCAGCAGTTCTTCTACTTCAGCATTTTCAGTATCAATTTCATTGCCTTTGTATTTGACATACATGTCGATGATTACTGTATTGCCGCTTGTTCCGGTGATAATGATCGCCGAACCTGAGGTTGCCACCTTTAGGTCTCCAGAACCAGCTAAGGAAAAGCTTTGGCTCAAGTAAGGATCTCCATCATATTGAAAAGGAGTTGCTTGCGTATATTTTGCCAAAAGCAATAGTGTAAGCAATGGAAGCAAGGAATGGAGATTTTTCATAATTGGTTTAGATAGTGCATATCCATCTTTAAACCCAAATTATGCCATCAAAAAAACCCTCTAGGATGTCAGATTCGGGTATTTCTGTTTTTTGTGATGGCTTAGTCGGACAGTTTTGTTCGCTGACGGGCAACCTTTTGAAATTTTGAATTCGACTATTCTGTCATAATATTCTCAATCGGGTTTGCACTTGCTGCTTTGATCGTCTTGTAAATAACCATGGTAAGGCTTACCAGAAATGTCAGTAGCACTGAAACAATGAGTAAAACCTTCGTATTATCAATTTTGCTCGCAAAGTCAGATAGCCAAGCATCCATAGCGAAATATGCCAACGGAGAAGTAATGACAATCGAAATTCCAACTAAAATTACAAATTCCTTAGAAAGCAATTTCGTTAGCTCCGATACAGAAGCTCCCAATACTTTGCGGACTCCAATCTCCTTTTTCCGCTGATCCAAACTATAAGAAACTAAGCCCCAAATCCCCAACAGACTGATTAAAATAGCTAGTCCTGTGAAAGTATAAGAAACCTTTTTCAAGCGCGCTTCTTCCACGTATACCTTCGCCATTTCATCATCCAAAAATGAATATTCAAAAGGCAAGTCGGAATTTACAGTTTGCCATGTGCTTTCAATTGCTGCTATAAGCTCAATTGGATTCTCGGCATTGAAGCTGACGACAGCATATGATAGCTCGGTGTCGTAAAATGTAGCGACGGGTAGCACTTCATTTTTCAGAGAAAGGTAATTATAGTCCTCTATTACCCCTATAATTTCCCAAGTAGGCTGTGGCTCCCCACTTGAGCTCCATTGCTCAAAAACAGAACCTACCGCTTCTACTTGAGCAATCCCAAATGTTTTTAAAAATGTCTGATTGACTACCATTTGGTTACTATCATTCTCAGCGATTGACCTTCCTTCGAGAAGTGTGATCCCCATAGTTTCGAAGAAATTTTCTCTAGCTAAATTCAACTGAACCACCTTTCCTTCACTGACTGAGGTGCCTTTTTGGAAAATTTTGTTGTCATACCAGATGTTCTGTGAAGGATAAAATTGGGTGGCTGTAACGGAATTAACCTTATAAAGCTTTTCAAATTCTGATTTGATAGTAGTATAATTTGCTGAAGCGGATGCTGTTTTGAGTGGGATTACCAGCTTTTGGTTTTTTGAAAAACCTATATCTTTTTGGTTTAAGTGATTTAATTGCTCGGAGATCACAGAAACTGCATAAATCAAAATAAATACCATCCCAAATTGGAATACGACAAGTAAATTTCGCAACGAAAAAACAGATCTTGAAGCATCACTTTTCACTTTAAATAGCCTGTTCACTTTGATCATACCCAGGTAAAAGGCTGGGTAAGCTCCGGAAAAAAACCCTGTAAAAACCCCAAGAGATAAAATTGAAATCAACATTTGGAAAGTCATCACATCTTGTGTTTGAAGCGTGCTACCAAAAATCTGATTCAAATAAGGAAGGGCAAATATCAAGATCGGGATCGAAAATAAAACCGCAAGCAATGAGAAGAAAATGGACTCGGTAATAAACTGATACATCAACGATTGGCTTGATGCGCCATTCACCTTTCTCACACCAATTTCTTTGGCTCTTCGGATAGCTTGAGCTGTAGTCAAATTGATGTAATTGATACAAGCCATCAATTGGATAAAGATCCCTATCGCAATCAAGAGGTATAAATAATTGATGTCTGATACATCACTCAAAGGAGAACTATATTCGCTGGATTTTAAGTTTATGTCTTTGAGTGGAAAAAGACCCAAGGTCTTATCCATATTGCCGGCGGCGAGCTGCTCTGCTCCATGACTCTGAAGAAAATCAGGAAGTTTTTTGACTAATTCCGCCGGATTGCTTCCCGGACTCAGCTCGATGTAGGTATGAATAAAATTGTTTCCTGCCCATCCATTGTTGGTCAACACGAAGTTTCCCATTCCTGTACTTGACATATTTAATATAAAATTCGGTCTGAGGTGGGTCTTACCGGCGTTATCATCAAATACTGCTGTCACTTTGGTAGATATATCGTCACCTTGGTTTGTAAGCTGTACTTGTCTTCCTAGAGCAGAACTATCCACTCCGAATAACTTTTCAGCAAGTGATGCGGAAAGCACCAAACTTCTTGGTTCTTTTAGGGCAGTTTTCGGATCACCTTCGAGAAGCGAAAATTCAAAAACTTGAAAAAAAGTGGAATCTACAAGGTAGCTGTTAGACTCAAAAAATGATTTTGTGGAACCTTCCGGATTCATTAAAAATTCCCCTCCCATGTTCACCACTCTGGTTTGGTTGACAACTTCTTCGAAATCTTCAACCAATGCCGGGCCGATTGAAGGACTTGCTGAGATCAGTTTTGAATCCGGAAATTCACCTCGATTATTTATAAATGAAGTAACTTTGTAAATATTTTCGAAATTCTCAAACTGTTTTTCGAAGCCGAATTGTGATAACACAAAAATCAGGATTGCCAAACTACACACAGTTCCGGCAGTCAATCCAATTAAGTTGATTATCCCAAAAGACTTGAGATGAGTAAAATTCCTCCAAGCGATTTTGATGTAGTTTCGTAGCATGACTTAATAATCTTAGATTCCAAGTTGTTTTTTCCTGTCTTTTGTCAAATCCTGAATTTCCAGAACGTCAAAAGCACTATACCAAGAGATAAGAATCAACGCTAGAGTGAATAGCAGTTTCATGTTAGTAATGGTTAAGTTTCAATATACCATTTCCACTTCTGTGCCACGAAAAAAGGCTAAATAACAGCGATTTGAGAGCTTTACAGTTTCACATGAAATTGAATCCCGAACAATTTTGTCCGCTGGTGGGCAAAATCAATGCTTTGAATTGACTTGCATCAAACTCGGTTTAACTTTTGGTTTTTGACCAAAAAAAAATTAGCTCCAGATCATCTTTAAAACTACTTAATAATGTTTCCCTTATTCATTTCCAATAAGAGAAATGGCAGGTTTTGTGTAGTAATGTTCCTTTTTAAAAAATCTTATGAGAAAATCAATATCCTCAATCAAAACCTTTCCCGTACCAAATTGAAAAAACCTCAATTCCTGCCTACAATGTTCAATAGCATACAAAAGAAGTTCTTTGGACAATTCACTTGAAGTCAGCAAAGTCAAGATGCTATCTGCACTTTCTTCTTCATCAATATTCGGATTCTCAGGAAGCGGGAATGCATCGGTGATTCCCCAAGCTATTTCCAATCCACTTTTGGGGTTGAAAAAAACCAACCCCGGTTCATCAATATCAGATAGCCGACTATTATCTAAATTCAAGGATTTATAAATATCATCCTTTTCAGCCCTTTTGTTCGATTTCTTTATTTGCTTGGCAGATAGGTCAAGCGAGTCATTGTAGTACTTGATGAAATCATTGCTGAATTTTTCAAATTTTGAAGAATCCATAAAAGCGATCAGGCTGCCATTGTTGAATTTCAAAAATGATTCCATTTGACCCTGTAATAATTCTGTTACTTTACTATTGTTAAAATCCAAAAAATCAACCTGACGCCTGCTATGGAGTGATTTTTTTTCATCGGCTACCAACTCGGCGTCAAAAGGCGTTATGAAATTGACACCGGAAAACCACCATTCATTATGCCAATTTACTATCCCTAAATATAAAATGGTATCAGTTTTTTTCAGTTCTGAACCATATTCATAGGATTTCTTTGTCATCTTAAATTCCTTACCTGAGGCGATGTGCTCCAGTAAGATTTCCGTGTCATCCTGTCCTTTATAAAAAAAGTATCCGGCGATCCGGGAAGACATATTTTTCAAGTCTTGCGCGATGGAATGGCCCTCCCCGAGAATAGCGGCCGCCCATTCTGCGCCTTTAAGTCCCAATAAGGCAGTATGTGCTTTATGTAGCCAGGCGTCTCTGTTTTCATTTAAATACTGCAAGGTATTTTCTTTGTAATTGGCTTTAATAATCTCTTTTTCAGCACTTTGAAGTATTAGAGAAGTGTCAGGATAAAACAAATAAGTTTTGAATAAGATGGTGTCGATTAAATTCCTTGCGTCATAATAATCTATATCGGAATAGTCAAACCTATAATAACTTTTCAGTTCATCATTTTCCAGTGCATATTCGAATTCTCTGTCAAAAATTTCCATTACGGACAATGAAGCTTCTTCAATCGATTCAAGATTGGGTAAAATAAAAATTTTCTCCTGAAATGTATTCATCAGATACCAGATCAAAAATGAAACATCCTGTTGGTTGATTTCTCCCTCGGCATAATCAGAGACGGGATAAAACGGAAGTTTTTTGCCATACATTTTGCTATGCAATGAAATAAAAGTCTCCCAAATTCCTGATTTTGAAATAACATCCTCAAAATATGAAGTCAAAAAACAGCAGACAAGATTGAGTATTTCTTCATTTCTGATCTTTGTAAACAAACCAAAACCTTTATTCCCCAAAAAGGCCTTTTTCACTTCATTGGAAATTTTAAGGTAATATAAATCAGTAGAAACCTGACTTTCATAGGGCTTCAATTTTAGCCAATCTTTGATAAAAATCCTTCCATTCATAAGGTAGAGGCGGTTTTGTTGGATGCAAAAATAGGCTGTTTTAGATCAAATAAAACCAATTCTTAATTCAGAATTCAGAATTATCTCTTATTCATTCTTAATCGACTTTACAGGATCAGCCCAAGCTGCCTTGAGGGATTGAGACATCACAGTGAGCCCTGCGATCAATCCTGCAATGGATCCCGCCAAAAGGAAAATAGTCCAAGAAATCCCAATGTGGAAAGCAAAATCTTGCAACCAGGAATTCATCCCATACCACGATATCGGCACAGCGATCAAGAATCCAAAGAGCACCAGTTTCATAAAATCCTTGCCTAGCAAAGTCACAATATTAAAAGTCTCTGCATCCATTACTTTGCGGATGCCGATTTCCCGGGTTATTTGCTCTGTCTCAAAAGTGGTCAAACCCAACAAACTAAGGATAGAAATCAGCACAGCCAAACAGGCAAAAAATGTAAATATGGTTTTCACCCTGTTTTCGGCTTCATATTGGGCATTGAATCCTTCATCTACAAAGAGTGGATCAAATGAATAATCGGGTCTCAATTGCTGCCATTCTTCTTTGAGATAGGCCAAGGTTTCTTCTTTCCGGTCCGCATCAACCTTGATGCTGATAAGGTTATTACGGTCCACCGAGATCATAAATACAATCGGCACGATGGGCTGATGCAGGGATTCAAAGTGAAAATCCTTCATCACGCCTGTCACATATCCTTTTCTCCCGCCATAATTGAACTGCTTTCCGACTGCTTCTTCGGCACTTGACCAACCGATTGCCTTGATGGCTGCTTCATTGAGGACAAATGCCTCAGTCGAATCCGTCGCCTGCAAATAATCAAAGCTCCTGCCCGCCACGATAGGTATGCTAAAGGTTTGGATAAAATTGTGGGCAACATGGATGTCCGCAATCCGGACATTGATTTGGCTCAATTCCCCGTTGACCTCTGCCGTAGCGCCTTGGGAATCCAACAGCCTGCCGGAAGGAACCCTGCTTGACATGCTGACTTCATGGATTCCCGGATGGTTTTCGAGCCTGTCTTTGAGAATTAAATAATTTTGTGTAACCGCTTCACTGGTCGGAAGGACGATAAGGTCATCTTTTTTGAATCCCAAATCTTTGGATTGCATAAAGTTTAGCTGATTGACCACTACCAATACGGCAACGATCAGCATGACCGAAATGGCAAACTGTTCTGTCACCAATATTGACCGGAATTGCTTGTGGCCAGAACCGGCTTTGAATACTCCCTTCAGAACTTTTGACGGTGTAAAACCTGATAGAAAAAAAGCAGAATAACTTCCTGATATCAAGCCAACAAACAGCACCAACCCCAACAATCCAATGATATATTCAGGATGTCTGAATAGGTTAAAACTCAGTTCCTTTTCAGTGAAATTGACAAAGATCGGGCTTTGTGTAGAGGGGAATATAGTATCGGAAACGGTGAGATAAGCTTCACCAACAACTGCTTTTGGACGACTGAGTTTGATTGGTCATTGATTTTGTCCGGTACATTCAAGCTTAGACAAACGCAGACTAACCTATCTTTTGAAAAGACTTATGGTACAGGACAAAACCAGTTCAGGGATGTCTATATTTTTCCTATCGGCAGGTAATCAAATATCTTATTGTTCATTTTTTAACCGCAATAGACGCAAAGGTTTCGCTAAGAACACAATGATAAATGCCTTCAGTTTCCTTGACTGCTTTTATAATTCAAAATCTTCCCGCAGATTTTCGCAGAATAAGCAGATAAAGGTTCGCTGACAATCTTTGTGTCTCCACATACATTTCATTTTAATCGAAATGAACACAAGGATCAAGCTATACTCTTTTTCCTCTATGCTCTCAGCGAACTCTGTGGTGAATTTATCTTTATCGCAATAGAAGCAAAGGCTAAAGCTTTTCTCTTTTTTCTCTTAGAATTCTATGGTGAATCAATCCCTTTATTCATCCTTGATAGAATCTACAGGATTGGCCCAAGCGGCTCTGAGTGCCTGTGAACCTACTGTCAACAAAGCTATAACCAGTGTTAGACCTCCTGCCAAAAGAAATGTAGAGACGGAAATTCCTGCTTTATAGGGAAACCCGGATTGCCAGGCATCAAGTGCCCACCAAGAGAAAGGAAATGCCAATACCATCGCAATGCCCACCAACATCACAAACTCCTTGCTCACAAGCTGGATAAGGCTTGTGCTGCTGGCACCAAGTACTTTTCTGATGCCGATTTCTTTGGACTTTTGCTGCACATTGTAGGCTGCCAAGGCAAACAATCCCATGCAGGATATTGAGATGGCAATGATCCCTCCTACCAAAAATGCCTGCCCCAATTGTTGCTCATTTTGATATTGGGCTGCATACCGCTCGTCGATAAAAAAATAGGTAAATGGATTTCCGGGAAAAATCCCTTCATAGGTTTCTTTAAGTGCGTCAAGGTTATCCCTCATCTGATCGCTTCTGACGGCAATACTGAAATAGCCTGATGCCTGCGAAGGCAAAAATATCATGGGCATGATCTCTTCTTTGAGCGACATGTGGTGGTAGTCTTTGATCACAGCCAAGACTTCATAGGGTTCTCCCCAGAGGATTGTTTGACCCACAGCTGCTTCAGGGTTTTCAAAACCCAATGCAAAAGCGGCTTTCTCATTGAGCATGAGTTTCTTTGATTTACTCCAACCTAACGTGGCTTCTTCCTGAGAAAAATCCCTGCCTGCAACCAGATTAATCCCATACATATCAATGAATTCTTCATCCATGATCATCATCCCATAAGATCTGTCTTTGTCTTCCGGACGGGGAACCATCGGCGAGAAACCGGTCGAGAAGAAATTGTAACCCATTCCCGGTAAGGCATTGGAAGTACTTAATTTTTCTACAAAAGCCTTAGACCTTATGGAAGATTTAAAAGCGGAAATTTTGGAAGCACCGTTTTCTCCTAGGTAACTTGGCCCATCTATCACAAGCTTCTGGGAAATATCCATTCCAAGGTTTTGGTTTTGCATAAAGCTGAGTTGGTCCCGGATGGCAATGGTCCCGACAATGATGGTCACCGAAATGGCAAACTGAAGGATGACCAATGATTTCTTGAGCGTTTGGCTGCTTTTTGGTTGGAAATTGATCTGAAACTGATGGCCAAATTTTCCGGAAAGCAAGACCACATAAATTCCTGACAGAAAGGTGCACAGGCCAACGATGGCCGTGATCACAAACCAAAAAACAGGAAGGGCAAAAGCACCGAACCAAAGCGGCTGTGCAAGGAGCTTTTCATAGGGGCTTTCTACCAAGTTGACAATCAAAAAAGAAATACCCATCGCAAAAACCACCAGCAATAAGGTCTCAATCATAAACTGCTGCGCTAGCTGCCAACTGTCAGCACCCAACACTTT
>Ga0209591_10005884_pt1 | contig 13663 bp, 7 predicted proteins | sample MAT01_FD_187207 | JGI IMG/M metagenome (GOLD analysis project Ga0209591, IMG submission 187207) | Freshwater microbial communities from Lake Fryxell liftoff mats and glacier meltwater in Antarctica - MAT-01 (SPAdes) (version 2) | ecosystem: Environmental > Aquatic > Freshwater > Ice > Liftoff...
TAGTCCCTCTACCGAACACTACGACTTTACCGTCGTAGATGGGAATGATCCGGTACGGGTCAATGCAGTTCGTGCTCCCCACAAACACCACTGCACCCGACGTAGCGAGCGTCCCATCCGCCAACAATTGTGCTTGGTACTCTTCCTCGGTAATAGGAAACGTCTCGGTACTAAAAGTAGAGATAGTTGGTGTAGGAACACTCGCAACAGCAGCAACAGTCGCAGGTGAAGCTGTCGTACCGGGCGTCGCACCTGTAATCGTGACCGCGGGAACAGACGCAAATGCTGCGACCGTGAACGGCGTAGGGTTCCCGAGACCAGCGCCGTAATGATCACTGATCTGTGCTGAAGTCAGCGTGTAGTCGTAGTACGCGACCTGATCAATCGTGTAATCCGAGCCAGTAGTCGGGTAACCGACATAGAAGATGTCACCGTAGTTGGTCACGAAGACACCATCAGTGCCCAGTGAAGTCCCATTGACGAACATCTCTACGTTGATAAACCCACCGGTCTCCGACACGGCAGCCACAATGTGATACGTAGTATCCGTAGCAAAAGCATACGAATACCCAACCGGGTTCAGACCAGTGTTGTAACCGGGACCACAAAGGAAAATCTTGCTGAGGTCGCTCGTGATCCGCAAACCCCAAATAAGTGTGTTAGCAGTGTTCTCAATTTGGTAAATCCGGAGGTTCTGAGTGGGAGTTCCATGAATCTGGAACCAGCCTTCGGCTGAGCCATCAGAACCAACATTCAAGCCGAACGGATGGTCCGTAACGTGCTGAGTGTTAAGCGTAGTGCCGGTATTTCGAATCGCCGTACCTTCATGCACGAGTCCGGTCTCGTTGACCGCCCACAACGTCGCATCGTTAACGTAACCGGGCAGATACCCCCCCGTGATGGGGGTTGAGGCGCGCTGGTCCGCATCATCGTCAGCAACAGACCCACGGATTTCATCCATCGACCAAGCAAGAATCGGTACGTCAACAAGAATGTGATCGGTGTAGGCGTTGTGCGTGATGGTCGAACCATCGTTACCAAGGGTGTAGTGATCCCCGACCTGCGTGCCCGTCAATACGTAGTCATAGACCGCAACATCGCTATACATCGCGCTATACGTACCTGTACCTACACCAAACCCACCGACAATCAACGCTTTCGATCCCGTACCTGAGATCGCGGCTGTCACTGTTCCCTGTGATACCCCATTGACGTACGCCTTGAAATTCGTTCCGTCATGCGTAACAACAACGTGATACGGGAGACGTGAATCGAAGTAGTAATCCCATGAAGCGACTTGCGAAGCTCCAACAAGTACCCTCACACGCTTCAATCCATAGATACTCACCGACCATCGGTTACTCGTACCGCCCGTAGCGGACAGCTTCACCGAATACTGATCACCCGTGAAAGCTCCAGCCTGCGGGCGTGTCCACATTTCAACACTCATCAATGCCGTGTTGAAATTCGTTGTCGTAGCGGAAGACGCGATCTGACCAGCAAAAGATGCGTTAGAAGCACTACCCCCGCTGCCCTGAACGAGTGCCGTGTCGCTCAACGTCACAGTGCCGGGATAGGTACCCGTATACCCATTGCCAGTAGCGTCAGCAGCACTGGTCCCGCTCGGTTCATCCAACTTCCAGTAGACCAGCGGTGAGTCACCCAACACCTCTGCCGCGTACGCACTCGTAGCAATGATCGTTGGTGCGAGAACCGACGCGACTGCTGCAACCGCCGATGGTGTTACCGTCTGCGAGAGGGAGATAGTTGGGGTATGAACCGAAGCGACAGCAGCGACAACATCAGCAGCAACAGTGATCGTGTCCCCTGCCGACACCGATACCGCTGGGACAGTCGCTACCGCACCAACAGTTGCCGGAGTAACAGTCGTTGTTGGAGGACCAGACGAACCGGGAGCTACACCAGGGATCTCACCGTGATCCCAATAGTCGAATGTCCCGGCATCAGCCCCGCCACCAGCACCAACGATTTCGCCGTGATCCCAGTAGTCGAACGTCCCGGCATCAACCGTCCCGCCACTGACAGTTTCCCCCGCCGTCTGGCTATCTACACCGGCAGCCGTTTCCGTGACAGTGAACGAGACCGTAATAGTCGCGGTATCTGAACCGGTAGCCGTTTCTGTGACCAAGAACGACGCGACAATCGTCGCCGCGTCGGCACCAGCAGCCGTTTCAGTGACAGTGAAATCGGTGTCACTGGAAACCGTCTGACCATCTGAACCAACAGCCGTTTCGGTGACAGTGAACGAGACCGTAATAGTCGCGGTATCTGAACCGGTAGCTGTTTCGGTTCCGGTAACAGCGGTACCACCAGCGGCAGAACCGGGAGCTACACCAGGGATCTCACCGTGATCCCAATAGTCGAAGCCTCCAGCGTCGGCTCCACCACCAGCCGCTGGAGAAAGTTCTCCATGATCCCAGTAGTCGAACGTGCCGGAATCAGCCGACATGGTTAACTCGTCAGCGTGTCAAAGTAAGCATGTCCGTAAACCTTGTCCGAACGGCCCTCCAGGCGGACAGTGACCCAGCCCTTCGCATTGGGAGTGATCGCAGAGAAGGTGAGTGTCTGCCACGTCCCCGCCCCTGAAGTCATCGTCTTGGTCTCTGTAGCTGTACCCAATTCCGTATTCGCTGCGAGCACGGCACGCGGCTTGTTCGTCGTACCGTGATCCGTGTCGTAATAAGCCTTCACGGAGATCGTCGTTGACGACGCGTTAACCGGGATGCGGAACTCGGCGTCTGCTTTCCCTGTGAGCTTGATCGAATACGTAGTCGGCGTGGCTTGCGGCACGTCAACGATGTTTGATTCGCGCTCTGCTGTGTCGTGACGTTCGATCGCACCACTCGTCGGTACGATCGTGTCAACACCCGTCTTCCGGTAGATGATGAAGGTCGTACCAGACGCTGGGTTCACACCCCACGCTGCAACTGTCAACGCTGTCGCGCTATTAGAAGTCACAGTCCGGGTCTGTCCGGAACCGGTACCACCGGTTGTCTCAACGGTGTACCCCTGCCACTGGTTCGTCGCCCAACTCGCACTCCCCCGAGTGATCGTCGTCGCAGAACCAGCCGATGCAGTCGTTGCCTCCAATCGCACGCCATCGAAAATCACGTACGTCGAAGTGTTATCCGGGTTCGTTGTCCACGACGACTGCATCGTCAACACGGTGGCCGTGTTCGACTCGATCACCTTCGACTGACCCGACCCTGTACCACCCGTAAGACGGACCGTGCGGAACTGATGCTGGTTCGTTCCCCACGCCGCACCACTATCCGTCAATGTGCTACCTGCACCCGCCGTCGCTGTACTCGACACGTAGCGTTTCCCCACACCAGCCGGTCGCGCCCGTCCCGTGAGATCAGTCGTATCTGTCGTGTCGGAATGGTTGAGGTTCGTGACATTCGCTGTCATCGGTGTACCGAACCGCTTGACAGGAAGCCCGTGAATCCATTCGTGACCGGGACTCAACAACAAGCCAGCAGTACTGTACCGAGAAGTCGCTACAGCGGTCGTAACACTGGACACTGCACCACTGCCGACATTGCCCCCCTCATCGGAGTATTTCCCGCTGCCAGCACCATTAACAACTGTCGACGAACCGATCAACGTGCAGTTCTTGAACTTGATCGGATACGTTCCCGATGTGTTCGTGTTCCCCAAAGAGATTGGTGTGCTGGCAATAATGGTGCAGTTATCAATTGTAACCCCACCACCAAAAATGGTACCTGCCCCAAGGGCACCGAAATCTAGACCGCTGGTACCTGCGACGATGATGCAATTCGAAATCGTTTGCTGTGTGTCGTAGTCCACTCCGGCAGCCGAACGAGTGAAGCCATAAGAAACAGCAGCATCCGTGGAGTTTGCAGGGTTCCAGAAGAAACAACGATTGATCTCTGTTTGTGTTGACACACCGAACGCCGAACTAATAGAAACCAGTGGGTTACCGCTCGGCCCACCCCACTCAATGAACGCGCAATCCAACAACTTCAAAAAACTCGTTAGCGTTGTTGTAGCGTCGATGCAGCATCCATTGTTCACATTGCCGTTCGTGAACGTGATGTTCTGGAACGTCATGTAATCCTTATTCAAAGTCAACGGTGCCGAACTCGGTACTGCCGAGAACCAGCCCAGTGTGTTCGGGGTCCAAATGATCTCCCCGGAATCACCGGTATTCGTACCGTGAACATCACCGATCACTGAGGTCCGCGCAGACGGGTTCGCTAGCGCGGGCGTAATCGACTCGTTGTAGATACCAGCACCGAGGTACACGGTGTCACCCGACGCCATCCCTGCCGCACCGAGCGCCTTCCCAATCGTTGCCCAGGCAGCACCCGCGCTCGTTCCAGCGTTGCTATCCAGTCCCGACTTCCGTACGTAGTAAGTCGCCATCACCCCTGCCTTGTGTTACTAACCAATGGATCGCTACGGCGTTAGAGTCACGGTGTCAAATCGACCGTCCAAATTCCGGACGCGTTCCATTGAATGGTGAATGTCCCTGCCGTGACGGAATAGTCGGCACCAAAGTTCACTAGACAAACCGCTTTGTCACCGGCCACAGTGTCGTCCCACACCAACGCACCCCGAGCGTTCGTAATTGTTGCTGCGGCCCACGACGTGTCATCAGCATCGGCTTTCACTCCACCCGAAATCGCCGTGAAGGTCTTCGTTGCGAGTGATGCCCCACCAGCCGTATAGCCAGCACCCGAGACTTCATTCGCGTTGTACGGGGCCGACCCGTACGCGGTGTCCACATCGAAGTTCGGTGTGATCGTGTTCGTGAACATCGCTACCTTGATGGTGTCGTTCACCCAGTCAATGATGGTGTCCGTGCCATCGAAGATGTCGAGGAACGTCTCCTGAAAGAGTCCCGAAGCAGTAATTGCCACCCTACCTATCCTTCCCTTGAGGCCGATGAGCCTCAGCGCGTGCGTTGGCCTTACTAGCGTTGATCACGACATCTTGACGGCCGTCCCAATGCTCAATGGTGACGTGACCACGTTCGTCGATGGTCTTCTTCTTCTTGCCTTTGTGCTTCAAGAGCCCACCGTGCATCTTGCTGCCCTTGTCGTCTTCGGACATCACATCACCTAACTTGAATCGAGCCATCATGGGAAGTCGGGTTCTTGAACGCCTTGCCTTCAACGTGCCAGTGGATACCCATGTTCGTTCCGATTGGTCCACCGATCACGAACGCCACAACCATTCCTGAATAGTAGAAGCCCGAGACAACACGTTTCGTCTGCCATGTGCTCACCACCAGAGAGATCGTAGGGAAATGCCCTGGGATCACATCTCCATCCAGAGACTCTGCGCCAAAATAGAACCCCGGCTTCTCCACAAACGTCACCGGAAAACCAATCGGAACAGTCCCTTCACCGGGACCAACCGCAGAAATGTCACCCCATACGTGGTGAACCGCTACCGCCACACTCTCACTGTTCTGAACGACACGCCGTCGTTGCTCAGCGGCAAGACCTGGAGTCGAGTCGTAAAACGTCACTGCGAACTCCTATCCACAACGGAAAGGATTTGCTTCTGAGGGAGCGGGTTAGTAGGAGTGACCCGCATCCGGTTCTTGACGATGCGTCCACGAACCCATCTGCTGAGTTCGGGAGATGCCGTCTTCTTCTCGTGCATATCGGGAACGAGATCAGAACTCATGACTCCACCTGAGTAATCCACGCTGCATACGCAGCTTTCACACGCCAAGCCTTCGTGACCAAACCGAAGTTGTCACTGACTTCACCGGAATCAACCCCGTTATCACGCGGCTGAAACCACAGCAGCGGTCCCGCATACCCGAGCGCGAACCATTCAGTAAAGAAGTCAGCGACATAGGTGGCTTGTGTTGCTTCGCTAACCGCTACAGAGGCTGTACCCGTAGGTACACCAGCTTCAGTGAGCCAGATGTCTTTCGCTGCATCACCCTCACCGGTCATGACTGCCCGGATAGCCGGGATGTCATTCACCGGGTTCAAAGGATTGGCGTCGGATGGCCCATACGGATACGGGTACAAGGCGATCGCCACATTGTCGAAGTAGCTGCCACCACCAGCGTTGTAGACACCCTGGAGGAAGTCCTCCGGAGCCACAGTGCTCGGAGTTGCGACGTTCGTGTCCGCTTGCACGAGCGTTCCGAGCAGCACATTGGCCACCGCAGGCGTCGCTTGCACGCTCGTCAACGCCGTCACGGTAGCGATGAACAACGCCGTGTATGCCGCCGCATTAGGTGATGGATACCAGAAACTGCCGTCATTCGCCTTCGCCCAGATCTCGTAGACCTCGATACGTGTGCCATACCGGTTAGCTGCCGCTAGAGCAAAGTTGACGAAGTTCTGCGTAACCGCTGGAGGTGAATATTTAGTCCCGTTAGCGGGCTGCGCCCAGTTCGGCGTACCCGTGAGGTTCGCGATCATCCTCATACCGCGATCCTCGAACCGTTCGATCATGTCATCAATAGCAGTCCAGTCGTAGCTGCCCTGTACTGCACCAATCACGGAGAAATCAAGATCGAAGCGTGCCCATACTGCTCCAGTGTTCTCCATGATGTTCATGACCCGGAACTGAAGACCGGACAGCTCGTACGCCATCCGCCAGCCAACAGTGAATCCAGTGTTCTGCTGGTTAGAACCACCGATAACAGACGGTGGATCTTGCGAGAGACCTGCTCCACCATCAATCTGGAGGATCGAGTTCGACGGGATACGATCAGGGACATCACCCATCAACTCGATAGCGAAATTCTCACCATCACCAAGCCAATGCGTAGTGAGTTGCATCGTGTACTGGCCGGACGCGAAGTCGAAACTGCGGTTCACTCCACGAACATAATGCCGGTACGTTTCACCCGTCTGGCGCTCCCACAACTGGACTTGATCGTCAATCTCAATCGTCGGATTCGCTGCACACGTCACTTGACCTTGGCGTTGAGCAAACCACGAATGAACACCAATCATCTCCGCCATGAGCTTCTGCTCGGTGGGGTTCAAGAACACTTCGTTCGTCCACAAAGCATTCCGTACAACGCCCCGCAGAACGTTCGCGTTCGGAGGTACGTAGACCGTGGTCACTGTGTCATCAAGAGGCTCAATCGGATTGTTCGACGAGATCACGATCTCAGAAACAACGGCCTTGTCGTTGAACGACACGCCGTAGTCAGTCATCTGAATAGCTTCGTCAATCTGCGGCGTGTACGCGGTGTGCTCACCCGTCTCGTAGTAGTTACCCAACACCCAGTAGTTCGGGAGTTCGAAATGGGCGGCACCAGTGCCATCAACGCGGAAGATGTAACCGATCGACTCTTTGATCTTGTTGATAGCGTCAATGACTTTTTGCTTGTCGAAGACGCTCTCCGGAATAACGTCCGTTGCCCATGCTCCGGTTGTCTCAATGTTGCCGTACACGTCCGGGTAACCATCCGTGGTGCTGTCCTTGAGCCACCACCCAGACCACAGCAACAAGTCCTTGATCACATCTGCATAGTCCCGGTAGTTGCCGTTAGTCGTGACAACCAAGCTGTAATCCGCATCAAGCGAACCAAGGAACGGCGTGTTGAACTGATCACCGAACGACTGCACGTTCCCGTTAGTACGGGCGATCCAGTAGCCAGTGATCTCCCATACCGGCGTAGCTGTTTCGCTGAGGACTGCTGGTGAGGGGATGATCGCAGCAGCCGCATACGGTGTGGCACTCAACGGGGAACCATGCCCAAAGAATGGGGCACCTGCTCCGAAAGCCCACACGTAACCCGTGTTTGCTAGCAGGTAATAGGACTGCCCGATTCCCGACTTGATATCAACGATAGCTCCCTGGCTAGTGTTCGCATCGGTGCTCAGAGTCGCAGAGCCGAATGCCTGTACCACTCCGGCACTGTTAGCGATCCAGTATCCGAGACCATCATCGGCAGCAGTGATCCCGATGACTGTGCCACCCGCAGAGAAGTTGCCGTAGTTCACGGCATTGCCGAAATCCTGCACGTTACCGTTAGCTAGAACAATCCAGTAACCGTACGGGTCGTACTGGTTAGTCTCTAGCGTCAAATTGTGTGCAATACCAGCGACCGTTGATGCACCAACAACAGCGTTCCCAAGGTTGTTGTTCGGTGAAGCGATACCAAACCCGGAGACGTATCCGTTCGCGGTGACGGTATAAGAAGACAAACCGCGAGGCAGGGTAACGTTAGCAACAGTGGGTCCACGATTATCGTAAAGCGGGATGGCCCAGATAAACGTGCCAGCATCACCCTTCTGATGTGCATTCTGGCCTTGGATACCGAAAAGGTAATTATGACCCGTATTATCGAGAAGGTCATACTGAGCGTTGAACCCAAGCCGCGACTGATACTTCGCCCCACTGCCAGCAGTGATGTACCGGTTATCCGCGGTGGCATCGTAATACCGAACTCCACGGACCTCGCGAATACCACCCCGGTACAACTCACCATCAACACTCATCTGAACAAGATTGGTGATCGTGATCCGGACGTATTCAACATCCAAGACAGGCTGAAGGAACTGACCAATCGTAAAGGCTTGCTTTTCCGTTTCCCACAAGAAGTTTTGCGACGAAACGTACGGAATATTCATCCCCGCAGGTCCAGGGATAGTGTTCGCTCCTAGCCACGCTCCAGCCTTGTAGACCGAACAGTACGCTCGGTAGTTCCCGCCCCACGGATGCACCGTGAACCATGAGACATCTGCACCTGCTGGGCATTGAAACTGAATGTACTCCCAGTTATCTGCCGTGACATGAGCGTCAGTCTGCCAGTACGTATCTGGATTTTGATCAGCAGCATCCGCTGGCTGGTGCCCATTCACGAGAGAGTTGTACGAGCCGTGGTTCACGTCGGTCGAAGAACCGTTGTAAGACATTGTGTACCACTCAAGAAACCACCCCAGCGTGACGCCAGGGTCAGCAATCCCCAATTTTTGACCAACAAGAACGAGGTGGTCGTAGCGTCCGTAGCGCACCGGATACGCCGAGTACGGAACAAGTGGCGGGAACAGAGACTGCTCGATCAGTAGTTTCGCCATGTCGCGACAGTTGACCTGCAATTTCCCGTTGGCCGTGACTCTGATGTCGTCAACGAGCCACGTACCTGTCTGGATCAGATTGCCGTCTCCGAGGGCGTTCGCGAGTGTCTTGTCATGACCGCCATACCCTTCGTAGGTGCGGATCAACGCGTTGGGGACCAACACATTGCCCCACCACTCACCGGATGGTGCAGTCACGACCTCTAGCCACACACCGTAAATATCCACATCATGCTCGTGCATGATGAACCAACCGAGCGAAAGCCCAAACGAGTCGCCACTCCCACCCGAAATGAAAGCGTTAACATCAGCGACAGTCCAAGGTACGCCGGTCGCTGGGTTCTCGACGTACTCACCGCTGCTGCAATACGCCTCATGACCCGCTACCGACGTACCAGTTCCTCTGTACTCCGTCCCGCCGATCTTGAAATACGGGACCACCCACAGCGGGTTGCGTCCACCGGTGTTCCAGGTGTCTGAGATGTTGGTTTTTGCTGTAGTCGTGAAACAGGAGAGATGAGTTTTGATCGTGACAGACACGATCTCCGTATCAACAGCAAACGGCGTGTAGCCATTCGAATGGAACGTCATCTTGCTGCCAGGAACACCAGAACCGTAGAACCAGTTTGTGTCCACAATGTTCGTGAGATACGTCGTGAGATCTGTCTTGCTGTTCAAGACGGCGTAGGTCGGGATGGCTCCGGTTTGTGTTTCCCACACATCTGCCCCGCCAGTTGACGTGTCAAAGTGCTGACCCGGAGCGTTGTCAGGGAAGAACGTGTGTGTTGTGGTCGCTGCTTGTTCGTGACCCCAACGGAGCGCACCCTCAGCCGAATCACCACGCGCCCAGGTGTAGAAGCCAGGCTGGCCGAGTTCATTGATCACATTCGCCTCGTCATTCAGGCGATGCTTCTGGTTCGTGATCGTGAAGTTCATCGTCGCAGCGTCCTGATCGACACTGCTCGCAACTTCGAGGTTCTCGACGTTCGGGATCTCTGTTTCGACTTGATCGTCGTCTAGACGTTGGAACCAACGCACCGGAATCTTCGGCCAGTACGAGTTCAGTCCATCGCTATCAAAGGACGTACGTAGCGCCCAGTTCTTTTCGACGGTGATCCGGGCATGTGGAGCACCGTCAGTCCCGATGAAGGGGCCACCCGCCGTCCAACGTGCAATCTGTGCTGCCGTCCAACGTCTCATGCATCTACCCAACTGATGATGATTGCCTTCACTGAGTAGGAGTGCTTCCAGTAGTGATGGACCGCACGTTCGCGTCTCGGCGTGAACTCAGTGATGTAGATCTGGTACACACGACCGAGATCATCGACCATCTGGATTTGGTGTCGTTTAGAGAACCACAAGATCATCGCTTCGTACTGAGCTTGTTCGAGGATCGTACCCGTGAACTCGACTGTCTGTACTGGATCTTGACCTTCGTACAAGAGCACCTTGCCGCCAGGCGCTAGCGTATTCTGGATTTCGATGTTCTTCTGGTAGGTCGGCGAACCTCCGTCCTTCGGGTTGATATCGAACTTGTAACTAACGGGCGTTGCTAGCGAGTTGTCGGTGAACGTCCAGCGAGGAGAAGCCATCTAGTACCGCCTCGGTGCTGTGCCGTAAACGGGTGGCTGATTGAGTGCGTCCACAATCTGATTGACGGCACGCTGAGCCGATTGCGGATCGTTCGTGTTCAACGTCACAGTGATCTGGCGGTTGTCGATGTTGTTCACGTCACCCACCGATCCAGCTTCTCCACCGACACGACCAGCGGAGATGTTCCCACCGGTTTGCAGGAACCGACGCACCTCGTACAAGGTTGGTACTTTCAACTCGGTCGGGATGTTGTACTGAAGATCCTGGGAAACACCTTGCTTGAGTTGCAAGATCTTCCGAATCAGATCTCGCTTCTCGGCTTCGGTGTACAAGAGGAGATCAGCACTACTGAGCAGTGCCTGATACTGAGAGATGGCTTGCGCCGTGGAGATCTTCTTCGTCTCCAAGTTGAAGTCGATAGTTGCTTGCTTCTCAGCCAGATCCACATCACGCAGGTTTGCTTCTGCGGAAGCTACTTGCGATCGTGCGTCGTTAAGAGACGCCTCTTCAGCGCCCTGGCTCTGCAAACGCTGGAGCTGCTTCCTCGCTTGCTGCAACCCAATGGTTGCAGCTTCGACTGTCCGACCACCAGCATTAGCGTACGCAAGAGCAAGGTTCGCTCGGGAATCTTCGATCGCGATGATCGCGTCTTCAAGCTGATGGTCAGCTTGAACTCGTTCCGCTAGCGCGTTGATTCGCTCAGCTTCATCTGCTGCCTCGGTGACATGCCGATTGGCTGTAGCGATTCCACGCAGAGCAAGAGCAACCGGGTTCCGTGCGTTCTGTGCGTTGAACAACGCGTCGTACGCCTCATTGATGCGCTTTTGAAGATCCGCAGCATCCTCTGCTGCTTTCTCTCCTTCGTCGGCTGCATCCCGTTCGTACCCGGCAATGTCATCCGCTGGGGTGGAAAGGTTAGTGGGTGCCGCGTAATCCTCGGCACCTGCCAGAGCATCTCTCTTATCGCGTGCATTCTGCGCCTTACCAACCGCTGCGTCACGCTCCTTTTTGTCGATAAGACCAGCTCGGAAATCTCGCTTCTTGAACCGAGCCAAATTTTCAAGTATCAGCACCTTCCTTTGTGCAAGATAGAGCGCAAACTCTTTAAGTGTTTGGTTAGCAGCACTCGCTCCATCAATAATAAACCGCGCTACATCTTCACCGACCGGAACAAGTCCTTTGGCAAACCCGCTATCCAGGAAGTTACGCCATGTCTCATCAAGTTGCGTAATCTGCACCCGCAGGATGGCGTTCCCAACCTCGGAAGGAAGCGTAATGCCAGCACGGGCAATAGCAAGCTTCTCCGCGGCAGTCTTAGCGTTGTCGATTCTCGCCTTCAGCAACACCTGCTGATCGTCAATGATCCCCTCGACAAGATCGTTGATGACACCCTTGTCAGTGATTCGTGGGTCACGAAGAGCTGCGACTCGGGCGTCTACTCCCTGCGCACGAGTTCCACCGTTGAATCGTTCGTTGTACTTAATGTTGCCTTCGGTCCGCGTCTGAACGTCTTCGGAAAGAAGCTTGGCGATCTCAGCCTCGCCTTTGGCTAGATCAAGCTGCGCTGCTTGAAGCCGATCTGGGTTCCCCTTCGATCCCTCAACGACCTTACGAAATGCTTTGTTGCGATGCTTTACTGCCTTGACGTACTTCTCGAACCCAATGAGGCCAGCGTCGAACAGCTCTTTGGCTTGATCAGCATCGAGCGCCGCCTGCACTCCCTTCTTTTCAACCTGAGTCGTTCCATCCTTTGCTACAGCGACGTTCTGCCGAATATCATCAAGGAACGGCTTAAGTTCCGGGAATTGTTCCTCAAGAGATTTCAGAAACTTTTTAAGAATTTTACCGTACTTCTTTGGTTCTTCTATCGCCCTAGTAATAAGCTCTGTAAATTTGATATCTGTGAGCGGAATTGGGTCTCCGAAAATAGCAGCCTTGAGAACATCCCCCGCACTTGCCCGCAGTTCTTCATATCCTTGACCCTCTTGCGAGTAAACGGTTCTAATAGCGTCATCAAGTTCTTCATTAGTCTTACGTCGCTTAGCCAATTCTTGAGCAACGGGAACGTAAGTATTCTCGGTATTCGTTCTGAGAAGAGCGTCTGTGGATTCCTTAATTTTCTTCGTACCCTCCCCAATTACGATTCCACCAAGGATTTCGGTACGGCCAACCCTGTCTTGTCCTTCACCACTAGCTCTTAGATCAGCAATAGCTTTTTCTTGATCTTTAACGTCCTTCCGGAGAAGCTTCTCGGTGTACTCGTCAACTTCAGTTTTCGCCTTCTGACGCGCCGACTGATACACCTGAATACCAGCAAAGATTCCACCAATAGCGACCGCACCGCCAAGAGAACCAGCCAGTGCAGCACCACCCAAGCCTGCACCACTGAACTTGAATCGGTCCCGGAAACGGCGTTTACCCTTCGGATCTGGAGCAGCAGCGGAAGTACTTTCGTCCAAATAATTCGGCGGAACAATGAGACCAGACGCAGTAGTAGCAGCAGCAGCAGGAGCAGTAGCAGCAGCCTGTCGTGCAGCCACACTCCCAACACCAGACTGAAGTGTGGCCACCGAAGCAGCTACACCCTGCTGCCACAGCGCGGATGCAGATGTGACAGAAGCCGTAAACTGCTTCCCCGTGAGCGCCTCCGTAATACCAGGAGTCGGAAGACCCGCGTACGACTTGGCTGTACGTGGGTTGAGCGCATTTCCGATCTTCGAAAACAGACCAGGACCAGTCGAATCCGGTCCTCCTCCAATACCCGAAAGCAGGGGGCCAAGAGTGAGCAACACGCGCTGCATCTGCCGCAGCGCCACAAGACCCAGAGCGATCTTGATGGGAAATCCACCAAAAAACTTGTTCAGTGTGGCGAGCTTGCCAAAAGTGAAACCAGCAGCCTGTCCAATTGACTGCAACGTCTTCAAGAGGACTTGCAAGGCGTCGCTCACACCACCACGAAGCAGCTCCTCACCCAGTCCCTTGAATGTGGAAGTCAGCCGTTCAATACTTGTTTTCAG
>Ga0209591_10005885_pt1 | contig 13661 bp, 8 predicted proteins | sample MAT01_FD_187207 | JGI IMG/M metagenome (GOLD analysis project Ga0209591, IMG submission 187207) | Freshwater microbial communities from Lake Fryxell liftoff mats and glacier meltwater in Antarctica - MAT-01 (SPAdes) (version 2) | ecosystem: Environmental > Aquatic > Freshwater > Ice > Liftoff...
TTTGCGCTGGGCATGGCCAGGATCTCTTGCTCAATCAACTGGGAGCGGCTGCCGGGATCGGGGTGCGAGGCCATCCATCCGGCCACGCCAGCGGCTTGTTTCCCGCCGGACATCTGCTGCATCTTTTCGAAGAAGCGGGCAAGCTCGAGTGGATTGTATCCGGCCTGGGACATCAGGCGGGCTCCGAAGGCATCGGAGTCTTTCTCGTGGTTCCGGGAGAACTTCATCATCATCATCTGCGCCCCAAGCCCGCTACCCATTTGGGCGGCCATCCCGGCGATTCCGCCCTTCATTTCGCCCACCATGGCGCCCGCGGTAGCCAAGCCTTGGAGCAACATGCCTTTCGACATCTGATTCGCGCTATGTCGCAAAATCGCGTGGCCGATCTCATGGCCCATCACGCCCACCACCTGCCCTTCGTTTTCGGCATTGATGAGGATGCCGGTGTTGACGTAGACAAAGCCGCCGGGTACACAGAAGGCGTTAAGCTGCGGATCGTTCACGATCTTGTAGGTGAACGGAAAGGGAGGATTTTTGATCTTGTTGGTGATCGAATCGCCCAGGCGTTTGATATAGGCCGTCATGGCCGGGTCGTTCAAAATGGTGATGGTGGGCTCAATCTCTTTGATTGCCGCTTTGCCCATTTCAATGTCCTGTTCGACGCCGAACATGGTGAAGCCGGGCTTCAGTTGCCGCTGCTTGGGCGGCTTGGCGGGCTTCTTGCTTTGTGCGCTCAGGACCTGCAGCGACAAAATTAGGATCACGAACAAGCGACGGATCATAATAAACAACTCCTCAAAGGTATAATACCGAAATGAAGCCAACCGAGAAAATCTGGCACAACGGACAATGGATTCGCTGGGAGGACGCGCACATTCACGTCCTTTCCCACGTCGTAAGCTATGGCAGCTCGGTATTCGAGGGCATCCGGTGTTACGCCACCAAGACGGGGCCCGCAATCTTCCGGTTGCAAGAACATACACAGCGCTTGATCGATAGCGCCAAGATTTATCGCATGGACCTGCCGTTCACGCGCGCCGAGCTCGCCGAAGCAATGGTGGAACTGGTGGCGGTGAACAAATTGCCGTCCTGCTACATCCGGCCGATCGCCCTGCGCGGCTACGGCGAACTAGGGATTTATCCGCTCCGGAATCCGGTGGAGGTCTATCTGGCAGCTTGGGAATGGGGCAAGTACCTGGGTGCCGAGGCCCTCGAGAACGGCGTCGACGTCTGTGTCTCCAGTTGGCAACGGATCGCGCCCAATACCCTGCCCGCGCTGGCGAAGGCCGGCGGCAACTACCTCAATTCGCAGTTGATCAAGATGGAGGCAATCGGCAATGGCTTCTCCGAAGGCATCGCGCTTGACCATCTGGGCACCGTAAGCGAGGGCTCCGGCGAGAACATCTTCATCGTCCGCGGCGGCAAGATCTACACGCCGCCGCTGTCGAACTCGGTGTTGCCGGGAATCACTCGCGACACCGTGGCGCAGTTGGCGCGAGCCCAAGGGTTCGAGATCGTCGAAGGTGCCATTCCGCGTGAGTTCCTCTACCTGGCCGACGAGATCTTCTTCACCGGGACGGCGGCTGAGATCAGTCCCATCCGTTCGGTAGACCGCATCCAGGTGGGCTCCGGCAAGCGCGGCCCGATCACGGCCGCGTTGCAGAGCGAGTTCTTCGCCATCGTCGAAGGGCGTCAGGAAGACCGGTTTGGCTGGCTTACTCCCGTCCCGGCGGCCGTATCCGCATGATTTAAAATCACTAATGGAAACGGCCCGATCTTTGCAGATTGGGCCGTATTTCATTTAAAACGGGGCGTGGGAGGTAGAAAACTTCTTACTTGAATCGATCGATCCGCGGGCGCATTCGCGACGGCCACCTCCCCCGAGATTATCCGCCTCTTCATACGCCCGCAGGCGATCTAGATTGTGTTGTACCAAGACGACGGCCACGGGGGAAGGGGTATCTGGGGTAGGAGCAGGGGTTTTTAACAGCTTTTTTCCCCTTGTATTGCAGTAGTTTACAAATAGGGGTAGTGAGGGAAAGCTGTGGAAAAACCATCGGCGGGAAGAAATGGTCCAGAGGAGTGAGGGCATGAACAGGCAAACAGCTAAGGGAATTCACGTAGGCACGGGCGAAGGCGTGGCGGTAGAGTTCAATACTGTATTGGAGAGGATAGAACCGGTCTCCTCGGGAATCGGCGGACAATATCTGGCACCCGGCTTCATCGACCTGCAGGTGAATGGCTTCGCCGGGGTGGATTACAACTCGCCGGTCGCCCCGCACGATGAGATTGCGCGGTCGATCCTGGCGCTGTTCGCTACAGGCGTCACGCGCTTCTACCCGACGGTGATCACCGGGTCGGCGGAGGATATGACCGGTGCGCTCAAGAACCTGGCGGCGGCGCGCGGCAAAGTCGCTTACGGTGAGGCGATGGAAGGCTTCCATGTCGAAGGGCCGTTTATCTCCGCCGATGATGGCCCTCGCGGCGCTCATCCTCGGCATTGCGTGCGCGCGCCGTCGATTGACGAATATCGCCGCTTTCAGGATGCCGCCGATGGCCGCGTGCGGCTGATGACGGTGTCACCGCATTGGCCCGGCATCACCACCTTAATCGAAACCATGGTGGCCGAAGACGTAGTGGTAAGCATCGGGCACACGGGGGCCTCCGGCGAGCAGATCGACGAAGCCGTACGGGCCGGCGCCACCATGTCGACCCATTTGGGCAATGGCGCGCACGCCGAAATGCGCCGCCATCCCAACTACCTGTGGGACCAGATGGCGAACGACCACCTAACCGCCAGCTTCATCACCGACGGCATCCACATTGGGCAAAACTTTTTCCGCGTCGCGTTGCGAGCCAAAGGCCTGGAGCGCTGCGTGCTGGTCACCGACGCCGTAATGCCGGCCGGCTGCGCGCCCGGTGACTATATGCTAGGCGAAATCCCGGTGACGCTTCATCCCGGCGACCGCGTCACCCTGCGCGGTGGTGACCGCCTGGCTGGGGCCGCACTCAAGATGCACGACGGCATTGCCAACGCCATACGTCTGGGCGGGATCACGCTTCGCGACGCCGTCACCATGGCCACCACCAACGCGGCGCGCGTGGGCCGCATCGCGGGCCGTCTGCGGGGGCTCGAGACCGGCGATCGCGCTGACCTGGTGGCCTTCGACTTTAGCAGCGAAAGGCTTACCGTGCGCCAAGTGTGGATGGGCGGCCAGCCGGTGTACACGGCGTGACGCGCTTCCTCACCCTTACCATCAACCTCCACCTCGCGATGATCCCGGTGCTGCTGCTACTGGCTTGGCTCGACCCACGCGAGCTTGCGGGCGCGAACGTTTGGTGGAAGCCCGTCAAGTTCTTTGTGAGCGTCACCCTCTACCTGATGACGGTGCGGTACCTGCTGCAGTGGACCACGGGGCGCGCCCGAAGCTGGATCGGCTACGGCATCGCGGTCACCATGACCGGCGAGAACGCGGCCGTCTCTGGACAAGCGTGGCGCGGCGTGCCTTCGCACTTCAATGAGGCGTCGCCGTTTGACGGCCTCGTCTTCGCGCTCATGGGCGTGCTCATTTTGATCAACACGCTACTGCTGGCGTGGCTGTTCGTGTGGCATTGCCGCAACCGAGTGCCTACCGGCCCCGGCCAACGCTGGGGCATCCGCTGGGGAATATTCGCCACCCTGTTTGCCAGCGCCATCGGCGGCTTGATGATCGCGTACCAAGGCCACACCATCGGCGCCCCGGACGGCGGCACCGGACTTCCCTTCCTCAACTGGAGCAGCCGCGCCGGCGACCTGCGGATCGCGCACTTCGTGGGGATGCACGGCCTCCAGTTGTTGCCGCTGCTAGGCTGGGCCGTTGACTGGTCCGGGTCACCCCGCGGGTGGCTGCTGGTGGCCGTGGCGGCCCTGGCTTATCTGCTGGTGACGGGGCTCTTGATGCTGCAGGCATTGGGCGGCAAGCCGCTGGTGGCCTGACGCGTTAACTTGGCGCGGAAGGATCGACGGAACTCATCAAGTGGCTTCACGCGGCCAGCTTCCACGTCCGTCAAGCCTTTTCTTACGCCAAGCAACTGATCGTCAGGACGAGCGGATGGCCGGTATCACGCATTTGTTCGACCAGTTGGCCTGCTGGTAGCCGGCTTTGGGAGTAAAGAATCATACCCTATTTAGGACGCTTTTCGTGATTGGGCCGACCGCCACCAGAACAACCGTCGCTGGCACATCGATCTGGCCTAGGGGCGCCACAGGATGTCGACGTAGTGTGCTCCGCGGACCTGGCCGTCGCCGGTGAGGACCGTCTCCACCCTGGCCGGTCCGGTAGCGGGCTGCATGCCGGTCACCTTTGCCGATCGAGCCCTGGCCGGAATCTTCACCTTGCCCACCGCAGTGCCGAGCCTTACCACCGCCTCGGCCTCCGCCGCGAAAGGTGGAAAGCGCATTTCCACGTCGTAGGCACCCTTCCCCGCCAGCGCAATCTCCCAAAAGCCCATCGCATCGGGCAGCTTCCATTCCGCCTTAGGACCTCGCCAATCCTGACGGTTGAGCGTCAACGGATTCTCGAAGCGCGTGCCGGCGATGAAGCGCACCGGCGCGAAGCCACGCGTCGTGGTAACATCGCCAAACCAAGCCACGTAGGCAGCCTTCAACTCGGCGGCCATGACCGGTTGCACGTCGATCAGGTTCTTGTTCTCGCCGGGGTCATTCTTCAAGTCGTAGAGCTCAAGCTGCAATTCCGCCGGCATCGGTCGACCGATCGGCACATTATGCAGCAGCTTCCAGCGCTCGGTGCGGACGCAGAAGTTGCGATAGAGCACTGGGGTGGCGCCGCGGTGGATCTGCAGGAAGATCTTACGGTCCGCCCAGGGCGCATCGGGCTTCTGGAGCAAAGGCTTCAGACTCTGGCCATCGAAAGGGACCTTCGACGCAATCCCACATACGTCCAGCAGTGTCGGAGTGACGTCGATCATGGCCGCCATCCGCTCCACCTTCCCGGCCCGGCCGGCGCCTGGCCCGCGCCAGAAGAACGGACTGCGGATGCCGCCTTCGTAAACGGTGGACTTCTGGTTACGCAGACCCGTCGTGTAGTGCTGATTCGTGGCGCCGTTATCGGTCATGAAGATGACGATCGTGTTCTCGGCCAGCTTCAAATCGTCAAGCCGCTTCAGCAGTCGCCCCACGTTTTCGTCGATGTTCTCGATCATCCCGTAGATGTTCGCCACCTTCTCGGGCAGGCCCTTGACGAGATAGGGCTGCGAATACTTCTTGTCGATCAAGTAAGGATCGTGCGGCGAGTTGGTCGGAAGGTAAGCGAAGAAGGGGCGCGTTTGGTGGCGTTCGATAAAGGCGATCGTTTCGTTGGCGAAGATGTCGGTGCAGTAGCCTTTGGCGCGTTCCCATTTCCCGTTGCGCAACAGCATCGGATCCCAGTAGTCGCCGCCGCCTTCGGGTGCCGAGGGCTGTTGGAGCCCACCGCCCAAGTGGACCAGCGCTTCGGCAAAGCCCTTGTCGATGGGGCGCGTCGGGTAGCAATCGCCCAGGTGCCACTTGCCGAAGATGCCGGTGGCGTAGCCGTTCTCGCGTAGCATCTCAGCCAGTGTGCGATTGCTGGGATCCATGATCGCCTGCCCCTGGTAGGTGTCGGTGACGCCGGTGCGGTAGTAGTAGCGGCCGGTGAGCAGGCTGGCGCGCGTGGGGGCGCACAGGGGCGAGACGCAGAAGTTGGTAAACTCCACCGATTGCTGGGCCAGCCGGTCGAGATTCGGGGTCCGCAGGTGGGGGTTGCCGTGATAGCCGAGGTCGGCGGTGCCCTGGTCATCCGTCATGATGAGGACAATATTGGGTGGCCGCTTGGTTTGAGCAATCAGGCCAGCGGCGGTCGCCGTCACCAGAAATTCGCGTCGAGTTTGCATCGGGGTTATCTTACCCCAGGCTATCGCCCGCCATCGAGAACGGCGCGAAGCCGATCGGCCAGTTCCCCCGGCGTAAACGGCTTGGGCAGGAACGCCCCGGTGATGCGCTGCTGCTCGAGCACGCTCTCCGGATAGCCTGACATGTACACCACGCGCAGCCCCGGCTGCCGGCGCTCAAACTCCCGCGCCATTTCTCCGACGTTCCCCTGGGGCACAATGACGTCGGTAAGTAGTAAGGAGGTCTCGCGGCCGTGCTTATCGAACAGGGCTCGCGCTTCGGCGAACGTGGCGGCGGTCAGCACCCGATAGCCACGCCGCTCCAGCGAATCCCGCAGCAACTCCCGCACTCCGGCTTCGTCCTCCAGCACCAGGATCATCTCCGAGCCTCGCCGGCCAACGCCAGCCGCGGTGCGCGGGCGTTCGGCCACTGTGGATCGCCACGCCGGGAAGTAGACGTCAAAGCGCGTCCCTTCCCCCGGCTGTGAGAGCACGCCAATTTCGCCGCCGCACTTCTTCAAAATGCCGTAGACCACCGCGAGGCCCAATCCAGTGCCCTGCCCCGGCGCCTTCGTCGTGAAGAACGGGTCGAAGATCTGCGCCTTCACCTCTTCGCTCATCCCCGCGCCTTCGTCGAGTACGGTCAGCCGCACAAAGTCCCCGGTCACGCGGCCGCTGGGCAAAGGTTCGGGGCCCGCCGTGCGCACCGTCAGCGCGCCGCCGCTGGGCATCGCGTCCTTGGCGTTCAGGGCCAGATTCAGGATCACCTGCTCCACTTGGCCGGGGTCGGCAAAGATCTGCGGCACGGCTTCGTCGAGTTCGGAGCGCCAATGGATCTGCTCGCCGATCACCCGCTCCAACATCCGCTCGACGCTACGCACGCTATCGTTCAGTTGAATGGCGCGCGGCTCGACGACCTGCCGTCGCCCCAGCGCCAGCAACTGCCGCGTCAGGCCGGCGCCGCGCTCCGCGGCACGCACCACTTCGGTCGCGTTGGCTTGGTGCGAGCTGCCGTCTTGGAGCTCGGACATGAGGACATGGCCGAAGCCCAGAATCACCGTCAGCAGGTTGCTAAACTCGTGCGACACGCCGCCCGCCAACTGTCCCACCGCCTCCATCTTCTGCGATTGCTGCAACTGGCGCTCCAGCCGCTTGGTCTCCGTCAGGTCTTCACAGATGCGTACGTAGCCGCCATGCAGTTCCCGCGTCCAGGACCGAACCTCCACCTGCCCGCCGGACTTGGTGCGCACCGTCTCCTCACTGCGCTCGCCCACCGGCAGCGGCCAGCCCCACGGCACCCGCCGGCCCAAAATCTCATCCGCCGGCCAGCCAAACAGGATCGCCGCCGAAGCGTTCCAACTGGTCACTTGCCCATCCCGCGACAGCGCCAGGATCGGCAAGGGCGAGCCCTCAATGATCGCCTGCAGCGTCTCGTTCGTCTTCTCGAGCAACGCGGCCGTAAAGTGCTGATCCGTCGTTTCCACGTGCATCACCACCGCGCCATCGGGCAAGGGCGCCACCAGCATCCGGTACCAGCGAATGCCGCTGCGGCGCGTAATGGCGTACTCGCGGTCGAACAGCGACACCTTACCGGCCAGAATGCTCGCCAGCCCTTCGCCCACCGAGTCATAGTCGTCGGCCTCGCGCACCGTGCGATAGGCCCGGCCCACCCCCGCGTCCTTCTCGGCGGTCATGGCGCCGCGCCAGGCGTGGTTTACCTGGCGGATGATCCCCTGCTGGTCCACCACCGCGATCTCGGCGGGCGCCGCGTCGATGATCGCTTGCAAGGTCTCGGCCTTGTTGCGCAGCGTTTGCTCATATTGCCGGGCTTCGGTGATCTCGCGCAAAGCGAGTTGACACCCTCCGCCGGGCGTGCGCGTGGCACAGATCTCGAGCGTCCGCGGTGCGCCGTGGGTCGACGGGAAACTCACCGCGCTGCGGACCACGCCTTGTATATCGAGCCCCGATAGGTCCACTTGCGCGCCATAATCGCCCAGCAGGTTCCGCAGTTGCGCCAGGTTCCAGGTGAGCAGTGTCGCCCGCGCCTGCCCCGCCAATGCGACCGCCCGTGGATTCGCATCGACAATCAGATTCTGCCGGTCGAGCACAAAGACGGCGTCGAAGGAGTTCTCGAAAAGCCCGCGGTAGTGCGACTCGGCGCGGCGGCGCAACCAATCCACTCGCAGCAGGTAGGCCACGCCCCCCAACAGTCCCAGGCCAAACAAGGCGCTAACGGCAATCAACCACGCTGACGTCAATCCCCTCAGTGTATCCTGTCTGCTTGCGGCCCCTTCTCTTCTATTGCGACCATTACGAGCCCACCCTCCCCCCCGGCCATCGCTTTCCCATGGCTAAGTACCGCCTTCTGCGGGAGCGCCTCACTGGCCACTTCGATCTGGAACCGGCCCCCCTCGCCACCGCGCAAGAGATCGAAATCGCCCACGATCCCGCCTACGTCCAGAACTTCCTCACCGGCAACCTCTCGCCCGCCGCCATGCGCCGCATCGGCTTCCCCTGGAGCGCTGGACTGGCTCAACGCACCTGTGCCTCCGTCGGCGGCACCCTCGCCGCCGCCCGGCACGCGCTGTCCCACGGCTGGGGTGGCACCCTCGCCGGCGGCACCCACCATGGTTTCTATGCCGAAGGCTCCGGCTACTGCATCTTCAACGACCTCGTCATCGCCATCAAGACCCTCCGCCAAGAAGGACTCATCCGCCGCGCCGCCGTCATCGACCTCGACGTCCACCAAGGCGACGGCACCGCCCTGCTGCTCGCCGATGATCCCCTCTCCTACACCCTGTCTGCCCACGGCCGGTTGAACTTTCCCTTCCGCAAACAGCGCAGCACGGTTGATATCGAGTTTGAGGACGGCACCGAGGATGCCGAGTACCTCGCCCGCCTCGCCACTGCCTTGCCCACCGTAATGGACTTCGGCCCCGACATCGTTTTCTTCCAGTCCGGAGTCGACGCCCTAAAAACCGACGCCCTCGGCCGCCTCGCACTCACCCTCGCCGGCATGGGCGCACGCGACCGCTTGGTCTTTCAGGCGGTGGCGGACGTGCCGCTCGTCATTACGCTAGGCGGCGGTTACTCGACTCCCATCGAGCACACCGTCGACGCCCATGCGCAGACGTTTCTAACAGCCGCACAACTACGCTGACCGCTTGATGCATTTCGGAAGCCGGGCAATCCGTGTTTACGGGCTTTCACCCGTCCGTCGGGTCGACCAGTAAGTTGTAGGTAGGAAGGGGTCTCATGGATGAGCCCGCAGTCCGGAGAATGAACCACCTTCAGGGTCAAGAGCGGCACCAGTAGCGCGAGAAGCCAATCCAAGCGAAGGCGTGGGGGCTGATTAGGGTTTAGCTGAGGCGAAGCAGTTCGGCTTGGGCGACTTCGAGGAGCAACCCGAGATCATGCAATGCGGTGTGCCAAATCAAGGCCTCGTCGACGGAATCGTACTCGTGGCGGAACACATTTCCGGCGGCGGCGACAAAGGCCAGTCGATTTCGGGGTGTCGCACCAGTAGGTCCGTCGGTAGTCTGCGCGAAACTTCGGAGATGATTTCCAGGGCCCGCGTCACAGCGTACACTGTTCTCCGGTCAGCACGAAAGCTGTCAATCGTGAATCCAGTGGTGAATGATTGGACAGCCTCGACATTTTCAATGATGTCAGCCAAACGTTGGGCGGGATTCTTAGAAGGCATTTACTGCGTCTTGCAGAATACTATCGCGCAGAAGCGGTTTCAGCGTCCGCAAATTCACCACATCCGCAGCACCGCTGAGTAATTCATTCAAGTAGAGCTTTAGCCGGGCGTACTCAAAGATCCCGATCAACCGGTCGGCATCCAATTCGACTAGGATATCAACATCGCTCCCTAATCGAGCCTCGCTTCGCGCCACGGAACCGAAAACGGCTGCATGCCGCACACCGAAACCACGCAGATCGTGTTCATGCGCACGCAGAGTCGCCAGCACGTCTTGGAGTTTGGCGGGCTTCACACCTTCAGTGTACCCGAAGGAATCGCCTCACCCGCCGCCGTCCCGCCTCAGGCCCAACCGGTGGCATGATCATTAATACACCGCATCACGAATTGAGGAGTCCTTATGGGAATTGACGGCTTAGCGAAAGTAATTCAAAATGGCGCGCCCGAAGCCTGGGCCGCCACCAACAAAACTTGCTTCGACAGGCTATTTGGCGCGCCCGACGGCCGCTATCCTCAGAAAGCCCACAACCTTTTCCAACTCCGCGCGCCCGAAATGCGGGACGAAAAGGGCGTCCCTTACGCCGCCTATATTCACCCTTCCAATCCCACCTCTGGCCCTTACAGTGGAACCTCTTTTGTCGTGTTCCCCGTCCCCGACGCCCCCTGCCTGATCGGACTCGTCGTGGGAAGTCAAGGTCTCTCCCCTGACGAAGCGATTCTGGGCCGACCTGGCCATGCCCGCAAAGCCCAGGCCATCTGCGCCTGGCTGAATAAGAAATATGGCCAAGGTCACCAGGTTGCTTGGGCCAAAGAAGATCCGACGCGCACAGACATATCGGTGCCGGACAAGGTGAAGCAAGATTGGTCCGCCTACCAAAGCCCGCTCGACCGCTACCAAAAAGAAGTGTATGCGCTCTATCGACCGACCCACAATCCGGAAGGAACCATCGCCGCCACCAAAGCCTTCCTCGACTTACTCCTGCTCGAGCGCGGCCACCAACCTCTCGGTGCCTACCAAGTGGATGCCGAACAAATCCAGTCCGAATGGTTCGACTCCCTGATGCCCGGCGTCGAGACAAGCCAGGTACAAGAATTACTCCGGCGTCGCCGCTATGTCATCGTCCAAGGCCCACCCGGTACTGGAAAAACTCGCTTGGCCACTGAGTTACTCGCGGACACCTACCACGGCTTCGGCAAATCGGTCCAGTTTCACCCGAACACCACCTACGAGTCCGTCATCGGCGGCCTCGCCCCCGCTCAAGCCGCAACAGGCCAAAACGCGACCGATTTCGGCCTTCGCTTCCAACCGGCACCTGGCTGCCTGATGGAAGCAGCTACCGAAGCTATAAAACATCCCGACCGCCCTTACTTACTCCACATCGATGAAATCAACCGCGCCGACTTAGGCAAGGTACTCGGCGAAGCTATCTTCTTACTCGAACCCGACGCCGACCGCGAACGCAAAATCGACCTTCCCTATAACTTCGGCGCCCCCTTTCACCGTACCCTGTCCCTGCCTCCCAATCTCCACATCCTAGGCACCATGAATAGCTCCGACCGCAGCATTGCCATCGTCGATGTCGCCGTCCGCCGCCGCTTTGCCTTCGTCTCGCTTTGGCCCCGCTCCGGCGTGGTGAACCAACTTGGTAGCCCATCGATGCAAGCCGCCTTCAAAGAGTTGCTATCCATCTTTATCGATCATGCCTCCCCCGAAGCACTCGCCCTCGTGCCCGGCCACTCGTATTTTCTGGAGCCAGACGAGCAAAAAGGCAAAGAGAATCTGCAAGTTACTCTCGCGCCGCTGCTTGAAGAGTATCTGGCCCAAGGCTATGTCAGTGGCTTCGCTGAACCCATTCGGAGTTACTTACAATGGCTACGCGCATTGTAAGTGGCCGCGGGCGGCGTTTCTCGAGCCAACTCAAGGCCCCGGAAAAGATTGAGGATATCTGCATCGAATTGCTGGACCACAGCACCAAACGCCACTCCGCCATCGACCTCTTCCGCCTCCGGAACGCCCGCGATCCCCAAGCCAGCGCCGCCCGCCTCGCCAACCAGTTCGTCCAGCAAAATCGACCCCTCCTCGATCTGCTCGACGTCCGCATCGATCGCGACTTCGACGGCCAGGAAGTCATGCTCGAAGTCCACTCGGGTAGCGCCGTCGGCGCCATTCCGCTGCTCTCCCCCACCAGCGCCCAGTTGGACTACGGCCTCGTCATCCAACCACGCTTTCCCTGGCCGGGCATCGGGCCGATGCTCGCCGAAATGGGCTGGCGGGTGTTTCCCCGCCCCCTGCGCTTGCCGTTACTCAAGCGGTCCGAACGCCGCGTGCCCGCCTGGGTCCTGTCCTCCATGGTCCTCCCCCGCATGAAGGCCCTCCTCGATACCGTCGACCGCCGCTTCGACATGGCCCACGAAATTCTCCCTGCGCCGCGCGGCCGCGTCGACTGGGCCGCCTACGCCACCCGCCACCTTGTCCGCGGCCAAGCCTTGCAGGTTCCCTGCTCGTTCCCGGACCTCCGCGCCGACCGCCAGCTCCTCGGCGCCATTCGCCACACCGTCGAACGCCAACTGCAATCGCTCGAGAGCCAGCGCGCGCATGGTGGCTTTGTCATGCGCCTCATCGAAGCCGCCCTGGCCATCGCCTACCGCGTTCGCCACGTCCCGCCGTTCGTTCCTTCCCCACCCATCCTCGCCAACTGGCTCCAACGCCCGCTCCGCACGGCACACTTCACCGACGGACTCCAAGCCATCCAGTGGACTGTTGAAGATCGCGGCCTCGCCGGCATCAGTGACCTCGAAGGCATCCCCTGGACCATGCCCATGGAACAATTCTTCGAGGCTTGGGTGGAAACCATCCTGGCCAAAGTCGCCCAACAGACCGGCGGCCACCTTCGCACCGGCCGCAAACGAGAGACCGTCCACCCCATCCAATGGGACCCCGCCTACCTCGGCTCCCAACGCTCGCTCATCCCAGACCTGTGCGTCGAATACCAAAACCTCACCCTGATTGTCGACGCCAAGTACAAGCGCCATTGGGAAGAGATCGGCGAGAGCGGCTGGCGCGGCGCCGGCGACGAGCTCCGCGAGCAACACCGGCACGACCTACTCCAAGTCCTGGCCTACGCCAACCTCGCCCGCACCGACCGGGTGGTCGCCTGCCTGGTCTACCCCTGTTCCCTCGCCAGTTGGCAATCCCTCCGCGAACGCGGCCGCATCATGCACCGCGCGGAGGTCGGGTTGGCTGGGCGGCGAGTCGAGCTCTGGCTTACCGCCGTTCCCATGACGGGCACCGTAGGTGAAGTTGCCGGGGGCTGGGCGGAAGGGATCCGTAGGGCGCGTGGGCCGAGGTGACTCTTGGCAGACTTGTGGCCGCGGCCCCTCCTACCGCCAAAGTTGAGGTATTGTATGACACCGGCGACCTTCTATCGACGAATCCCTGTAAGTGATCGATGATCAGTTCGTCGAGGAGTTCACGCCCCGCCTTCCGAAGGCGCCGCATAGTCAATCATCGGCATGGTCATTTGAGCCCTGAAAGCGGCTTGGTCGAGCACAATCTCATCGCAATGGAACTCTCCGGCCGGAGTCGCGGTGAAGAGGCCGCTGCCAATCAGCCGGATTCGCCGCCCGCTGTTATGGTGACCGAAAACCCGCCAGAGCAGGGCGATCCGGTCTTCGGCGACCAGGGCCCGTTCGAAGTAAAAGGTGGCGTCCGGCAACGCGGTCACGATCGAATTCAGCCAGTCGGCGGTGTAAAGGTCGAACGCGCGGCCATTCCAGGCGGCGTGCAAGCGGTTCGCCAAGGGGCGCGCGGCTTCCGGGAATCCCGCCGGCAGGATCGCCTTGCCGCCCGCTGGCAGTTGGCCCATGCCCGCGCGGAGCTCTCCTAAAGGCGAATGGCCGGTGGCCGCTTGGCGCGCGTCCCCATGATCTTCAATCACGATCTCCCGCAGGATGCGCCCGTGCTCGCGCGTCACCCAGCGGTGGCCGGGCCAGTGGCGCTCGCCCTGGCTTACCGTGAAGGCGATCATGTCAGACAAGTCCGCGCGGATAG
>Ga0209591_10005886_pt1 | contig 13660 bp, 9 predicted proteins | sample MAT01_FD_187207 | JGI IMG/M metagenome (GOLD analysis project Ga0209591, IMG submission 187207) | Freshwater microbial communities from Lake Fryxell liftoff mats and glacier meltwater in Antarctica - MAT-01 (SPAdes) (version 2) | ecosystem: Environmental > Aquatic > Freshwater > Ice > Liftoff...
AAACTCCGCGCGAACATCGGGCAGGTCTTCCTCGGCAAGCCGGAGGTCGTCCGGCTCGCGCTCGTCGCGCTGCTCGCCGATGGGCACTTGCTCCTCGAAGACGTGCCCGGCGTTGGCAAAACGCTCCTGGGTAAAGCGCTCGCCCGCAGCCTGGCGTGCAAGTTTACCCGCGTGCAGTTCACCCCCGATCTTCTACCCGGCGACCTGATCGGCGTCACGATCTACCGCGAGAAGACCGGCGAGTTCATCTTCCAGCCCGGCCCGCTGTTCACCGAAGTATTGCTGGCCGACGAGATCAACCGCGCCACGCCCCGCACACAATCGGCGCTCCTCGAAGCAATGAGCGAACGGCAAGTGACCGTGGACGCCGAGACCCGTAAACTCGGGCCGCCCTTCCTGGTGATCGCCACGCAAAATCCCCACGAATTCGAGGGCACTTACCCGCTGCCCGAAAGCCAACTCGACCGCTTCCTGTTGCGGGTGAAGGTCGGCTACCCCGACCGCGCCGCCGAGCGTGCCATCCTCACGCAGCACCGAGCGGGTGAACCGGTCGAATCGCTGTCCGCCGTGCTTAGCCCTGCCGATATCCTCGCCCTTCAGGCACACACCCGCGCTGTGCGTGTGGATGCCGCCCTCGCGGATTACGTCCTCGACATCGTCGCCAGCACTCGCACTCACCCCGAGATCGTCCTCGGGGCCAGCACGCGGGCCGCACTCGCGCTATACCGTGCGGCGCAGGGCATGGCGGTCACCGCTGGCCGCGATTATGTCGTTCCCGATGACGTGAAATCGCTGGCGGAAGCCACGCTTGCGCACCGCCTCGTCGCACGCGGTTGGACACAAGGCGGCCACCCGGACGCCGGCCCCGTGGTCCGCGAAATCCTGGCAAAGGTGCGTGTGCCGGGGTGAAGCCAAAGAATGCGATCACATGAAACGCAGCAACGACCCTGACGTTCTCGGACAGGAACCCGGCCGGCTCGTCCTCACGAATGAGGGCGTGATTTGGCTGGCGGTGTTGCTCTTGCTGGGCGGCATCGGTTGGTTCAAGAACATCACTCTCGTGTTGTTGCTTGCCTACTTCATGTTCATCCTGCTCCTGCTAAACGGATTTCTCGCCCGGTTGCAGGCTCGCCGCGTGTCTGCCACCCGCGAACCTTCGCCGCCCTTGTACGCCGGGGAAGACGCGACAATGCGGGTGGTTGTTGCCAACACGGGAAGTTTCCTGGCAACCACAACCGTCGTTGACCGCAGTGGCGATGGGGAACCGACAAGTTGGCTCGTGCATCGATTGCCGGTCGGGGAGGCCGTGACCTGTGCGGCCCGGCGCATGTTCTCGAAGCGAGGGAAGCACATCACCCCAATCCGCGTGGAATCCGCATTTCCCTTCGGCTTAATGCGTTTTGCCTGCGTGGGGCACACGGGAACTGATGTCGTGATTCTCCCCAAACCTGGCCATGCCAATCCAGACGGACTCCGACGGTGGGTGATGCGGCAATCCGGAAGCGATGGGCGAGCGCGACGTGTGGCCCGCCGCGTGACGACCGATCAGGCCGACGTTCGCGGAGTGCGGCCCTACCGACCCGGCGACGCGATGCGTTCGGTTCATTGGCGTTCCTCCGCTCGTCGCGGCGAATTGATGGTCCGCGAATACGACACCGCCCCCGCACCGGACTTGGTGCTTGTCGTGGAGCCTTGGCTTCCGGTTCAAGCAACCCCGCGTGACCATGAACGCCTGGAAGCCGCGTTGAGCCTTGCGGTCACGCTGGCTCGTGTTTGGGGGCGAGTCCACGGCACCCGCGTGACTGTGGCCGTCGCTGGCGACCCGGATTCGATCCGCACGGTTCCTTCGGACGACGAAGGCATCCGCCTCGCGCTATCTCCGCTCGCCGCGATTGTGGGCGGCGCGGTCTTCGAGCCGTTCTCGCCCGCCGCATTCGGGCGGTCGCTGGCCCGTGCGGCCCGCATCGTGGTGAGCAGTCGCGGCTTAAGTCCTTACGCCGAGGCACTTGCGCAAAGCACGGGGCGACCCTTCGTCACCCTCGCACCCTCGGACCACCTGGATTGGTATCAGGAGCCAACGTGATGCCAGCCGACTCCGCGTTCCGCCTGAGTACCTATCTCGCGCTTGCGCTGGCGTGCCTGTGCATCGGGTACGCCGAATCGACGTTGATGCCGGAGGTGGCGGCGTTCGCGGTGCTTTCCGTCGCCCTCATGTTCGTGCTCTATCGCAACGAGAACCGTTACGAATACCTCAGCATTCCCGCCGCGAACCGCCTTGGCCTCGTCATCATGTTGCTGTACTTCGCGTGGGCACTGGTGCGGGTTGCTTCCGAATTGAAGCGGCCTGATCGCCCCGAGGTCGAGGTGCAACTGTTGATGATTATGGTGTTCGGGCCGCTCTTGATCCTGCTCATGCCCGCGAAACTGGCCCGCCGCGAGAAGCACGTCGGCGACTACTGGGGCTTGCATGCCGCCGCGCTGTGCGGGGTCGCACTCTCGGGAGCGCTCGCCGAGAACGCCATCACATTCGCGCTTGCGGGGTTGTACGCTTGCGCCGCCGTCTGGAGCCTGACGCAGTTTTACCTTTCCCGCGTAACCGGGAGCGTGCCGCCCATCCCGAACCGACCGGCACAATTGTTTGCAGGCACCCCCCTCACAAGCATCCCCACCCGTCGGGGCGAACTGCGGCGGGCGTTATTCCTCGTGGGCCTCGCTTTGTCCGTCGCCTTCCCGCTTTACTTCGTCACGCCGCGTTCGTCGGCGGGGAAACTGGACTTCGGCAAGACCCGCGTCGAGATTGGCTACTCGGCCGACCAGATGACGGACTTGAACCAAGTCGGGGAACTGAAGGTGAACCCCGATGTGGCGTTCGAGGTACTCGCCGAGACGGATGGGCAGCCAAAGGCGGACATGAACGTCGAGCAGCGCTGGCGGGGTCAGGTTCTGCGGCGTTACTTTAACGGGCGCTGGCAGCGCGGTGATAACGCCCTTCCAGGCGTGGATGGAGTCACTCGCACCACTGCAACCTGGGCGATCCCCCGGTTGGGCCACGGTCAGTGTACCTTCACGTTCAGCGTGCCGAAGAAACTCGCGGGCCGATTCCTGGCGGACCCCGTGGTGTGGGCCGGGGGCGGGCCGCCACCCGTCGCCACCTTCACCGACGCCGGCCTCCAACCCTGGACGTGGGCCGGAGACGGGTCGTTTTACTGGAAGAACTCGCTTGACGCGGACCCCTTCACCTATGTGCAAGCGTGGCGACCCGAATCCGACTCGGACCTCAGCCCACCGTTCCACATCATCGACCCCGACCCGACTGCCACGATCCGGCCGATCATCCAGAATCCCGTGCCGCGCGTGAAGGAGTACGCCGACGCCCTGGTTACCACCCTGATTCGCAAAGGGGAGTTGCCCGCCGATTGCCGCGACCGGGCCACCGACTTGCCCCGGCCACTGTTCCACGACCGCATCGCCCGCGCCTTCACCACGCACCTTGCAACCACGCCAGAATTGACGTACACGACGAATCTGCGCCGCGACCGCAAAGACCTGGACCCGGTGGAGGAGTTTCTCTTCCACACGAAGGCCGGCCACTGCGAGCGTTTTGCCTCGTCCCTGGCGTTGATGCTCCGTTCGCAAGGCATCCCTGCGGTGCTCGTCCTCGGCTTCAAGGGATGTGAACCCACGGAGGAACCTGGGAAGTATGCCGTGAAGCAGGAACACGCACATGCCTGGGTCGATGCCTTGATTGTCGAGTTCACGCCAGCCGCGAAGCGAGGCATACCCCCAATCAGTCGCTGGCGGAGCCTCGACCCGACGCCGAGTAGCGCGGCCGTCGCAACCGCCGACCCGAATGGCACCTGGGCGAGCGACGCTCAGTCGTGGGTCACGGGGCGGTTCGACGATCTCTTCGGCAGGTCCACGCCGGAGAAGCGCCGCAAGACGCTCACCACCTTCGCGGAGTGGGCAACTCGCACGGACGTTCTCGTTGCGATTGCCGGTGGCGCGATCAGCATCTTCCTGCTGCGGCGCGGGCTTCGCAGACAACGACGCACAACTGCCGCGGTTGCGAGTTTGGCGGCAGAATCGCAGTGGTTCGGGCGACTGCTCAGCCTTCTCGCTTCGCACGGGTTCACCCCGGCTCCGGGCGAGACGCCGCGCGAGTTCGCTGCGGGTGTCGCCGACGTGTTGCGCACCCGCACGGGCACTTCACCCGTGGCCGATGTTCCTTCGGAGTGGGCAACCGCGTATTATGAAGCTCGGTTCGGCGGCATTCCGCTCACGCCGAATCGCACTGCCGCGCTCGAAGCCCGGCTTACCGAGTTGAAGCGGGCACTGAGCGAACCATGACCGCCACCACGAAACGACTGCGGGCCGAATCGTCTATCTTGGTCGTCGTCGATATTCAGGACAAACTTCTGGTGAAGATTCCCACGGCGACAGCGCTGGTTCGGAACGCCGGGTTCCTGTTGGATGTCGCTGTGCTTCTGGGTGTGCCGGCGCGAGCCACGGAGCAATACCCGAAGGGCCTGGGGCCAACGACCGCGGACATCAAGCGACGCCTACCCGACACCGAACCCCTTCCCGCGAAGACCACGTTCAGTTGCTGCGGCGCGGGCACGTTCCTCGAAGAACTCGAGATGCTTCACCGACCCAACGTTGTCCTCGTGGGAATGGAAACGCACGTCTGCGTCGCCCAGACGGCGCTCGACTTGCTCGCCGCCGGGCTGCACGTCTACCTGCCGGTGGATGCGCTCGCGGCGCGGAACGCGATCGATCACGACACAGCCATTCGGCGACTGGAGCAAGCCGGCGCAGTGCCGACCACGGTCGAAGCCGTGGCGTTTGAATGGACCGCCGACGCGGCACATCCGCAGTTCAAGGCCGTCAGCGCGCTGGTGATTGCGAGAAGTTGAAGCCGCCACAGGGCGGAAGCCCTGTGCCTTGGATCATCGTAAATCTTCTCAGCAACCTGTTGTTCCTGGCCGCGCCGCACCGGAGAATACACTTCCTCTCGCAATCTTCACGGAGTTGCATCAATGCTTTCCGCACCTGTGGCGCGTGCTGGCCTTTCGGCCGGCGCGTTCGCCGTCCTTGCGTTTCTGGCTATCCCAAGTGTGGATGCCCTTGAACTGGCCCCGGCCCCGCGACCGTCTTCGGCCGCATTGGATCGAGCGATCTTCGCGGAGGTCAAAGCCAGGTCCGAGATCATGAAGAACTTGCAGTACCTGTCCGACATCATTGGCGGCCGGCTGACTGGCTCGAAGAACGCCGAGAAGGCCAACAACTGGACCGCCGACAGGATGAAGGCTTACGGGTTGGTGAACGTGCGGCTCGAACCGTGGGAAATCCCCGTCGGCTGGCAACGCGGCAAAGCGAGCATGAAGCTCGTTGACCCGGACAACGGCCGCGAGTTGCTCATCGCCTCCGCCGGGTGGACACCGGGCACCAAGGGCAAAGTCACGGGTGAAGTCGTGATTCTGAAGGCCAAAGGGAAGGCCGAACTTCAGAAGTATAAGGGGAAGCTCAAGAACGCCGTGGTGCTGCTCGGCCCGCCAGCGACCGTGAAACCCATCGGCGACTTGACGTATCCCGCGCCACCCGGCCCGCTCGTCACCCCGCCCAAGAAGGATGAGCCGAAGCCCGAAGACCCCAAGAAAGAAGAACCCAAGAAAGAAGGCGCGGGCGGGTTCATGGCGCTCGCGGAGTTGCAACCCGGCGGCACGGCCGACCTGACGGAGTTCCTGAAGTCCGAAGGGGCGGCGTGCATCGCCACCGATTCTGGGAAGCCGCACGGCTTACTTATCACGACCGGCGGGTGGCCGGCTGACCGCGCCGCCGCCGAGGCTCGGCTTCCCCGCGTGTTCATGGCTCACGAACACTACGCCCTCTTGCACCGCCTCGCGGGCCGCGAAAACGCCGTCACCAAGGTGGAAGTCGAGATCGAGAACACATTCATCGCTGGCCCGATCACGGTTTACAACACCGTGGGTGAAGTCCGCGGTTCCGACAAGCCCGATGAGTTTGTGGTCGTCGGCGCTCACCTCGATTCCTGGGAACTCGCCAGCGGCACAACGGACAACGGCACAGGCAGTTGCGTCGTGCTGGAAACAGCCCGCACCGTGGCCGCACTCGCGGCTCAGGGTTCGCCACCACGGCGGACGATCCGGTTTGCGCTATTCACCGGCGAAGAGCAAGGGCTTTACGGCTCCAAGCGGTACGTCGAGAAGCACAAGGACGAGATGCCGAAGCACTCGGCCGCGCTCGTCCACGACACGGGCACCGGTAAGGTGTTCGGCTTCGGACTGCACGGGCGCAAGTCCGTTCACTCGATTCTGGAACCCGAACTCGCCGGTCTCGTGGCGGCCGAAGGTTGGAAGGGGCTGGAGATGCGCGGCATGGGCGGCACGGATCACTTGTCGTTCCACGCCGTCGGCGTCCCCGGCTTCGCCTGCCTTCAGGACATCGACGAATACCGGTTGACGCACCACACGCAATCGGACACGTTCGACAAGGCGAAAGAGCCGAACCTGATCCAGGGTGCGCAGGTGATGACCGTCACCGCCATGCGGATTGCGAACTTGCCAGACCTGCTGCCGCGACAATAAGACCACGGCATACCGCCCCCGCCCCGCAGTTAGCCCCCGGCTTGCCGGGGGTTGTATGAAAACCTTCCCGAGACACATGATGAACCTGTTCGAGAAATTCACTGCCGGGCTGCCACTGCCCGCGTTCCTGGCCAAGTACGGCACCGAAGACCACCGGGCGAAGTGGGCACGCGCCGCGGAGCAAACGCAGGTCAGCGATGCGCAGAAGCAGCTCCTCACGCAGTTCACGCGCCGCACGAACGTCCTCGTTCTCGCCGGCGCATGGTGTGGCGACTGCGCCGCCCAGTGCCCCATCTTCGAGCGGTTCGCCCAGATCGCCCCCACCATCGTGACGCATTACCTTGACCGCGACGAACACGCTGACGTACAGGAATTGCTCCGCATCAACGGCGGGAACCGCGTCCCCGTCGCGGTGTTCTTCTCGGAAGACGGCCACGAGATCGCCCGGTACGGCGAACGCACCTTGGCCCGTTATCGACAACTCGTGTCGCAACTTGTCGGCGAGTCGTGCGCAACCGGCCTCGTGAAGAGTGGCGATCCGCTGCAACTCCAGATCGTGCAGGACTGGCTCGACCAATTCGAGCGCGTGCAGTGGATGCTCCGCCTCTCGCCACGCCTGCGTAAGCTTCACAACGACTGAGTCGGTTGCCCGCTTGCAGCGTCGCGGCAAAGTTGCTGGCCGCTTGCGGCATCGCAGACACCGAACAAGCGGCAAACTCGGATTTATGCTCGTGTTGTGGTAATTTGGGGAAAGGCGTAAGCTAGGATTGGTCACGGATGGACGTTCACCCGGCCGATGGAAGACGGTGCTTGTCCGCCGACCCCGGAGCCGCCGATGTTGCGGTATGTTTGCCCGAATTGCTCGCAACTGCTTCAGGCCCACGAACTTCGGGCCGGAAAAAAGAGCGTTTGCAATGTTTGCCTCACTTCGCATATCATCCCGCCTGACCGGGCCAAGTGGCTGACGGAGGCGGGTGAACCACTGTTTCCACCACAAGAGCGGGCGGAATCCGTGGCCGAACCACACCCGATGGCGATCTTTGAACCGATTGCGGTGAGCAGGGCGAGTTCGTCCACTCCGACTCCAGTGGTCGAAGCTCCTGCCTCCGTGATGACGGTTGAACGAAAGCCTGAGCCGCAACCGCCTGCGGAGACACCGCCACCGCGTTTGCCCGAACCGCGAGTTTCGCCAGCCACGGCAACCCCCGCCCCAGTTCGGACAGCGGTTCGGCTGTCCAAGGTGCGGACAACAGACGAAGCCTCGGGCATGGTGGTGCTCGATGTGCCGGAACCGATCTCGGCCCGGACACAAGCGGATATCGCCGGTGCCCTCACGGAAGCACTGACACAGCGTATGAAGCCACAGCGCCGACCCCGCCGCGATCTCCGCCCGTCCACAGCCGCCTGGCTGTTCCTGACAGGTCTGGGAATCGCGTTCCTGCTCGTGAGCCTGTTCACGGCTGCCGACTACTGCCTCTTGGCCGCAGTGCTCGGGGTATTACAAATCGCCATCGGTTACTCGTGGATTGTCTCGTTGACCTCGCAACGCGATCCGCAACGCGGGCTGGCCTGTGCTTTGCCGCCGGTCACTCTGTATTACCTCGGGCAGTGGAAATACGCGAAGTATCGCCCGCTGCGCTTCGTGGTGACAGGTGCCGCGGTCGCGGCATTCGCTCTGCTTGCTCCGCAACTCACGCCGCTCACCCGAGCGTGGGCTGGTTCGGTGCCACCCCCCGCACCGCCACTACAGCGGAACATCGCGGATTTGTCTAAAGTCGAACAACTCCGGGTTTACCGGGAACGTAAGGCTTACGACAAACTCAACGCCGTTCTCGGACTATTGACCAAGACCGATACGTTGCTTTCCGAGGATGCGAAGGATCGAACCGCCCTGGCCACCGAGATCAAGAACTTGTGCAGCCACAACGATACCGCTGTGAAGGTTGCGGCGATGGTCGCCTACGCTCGTTGGGGTGGGGACGACGCCCGCGATGTCTGCCTCGCCGCTCTTGGCGCGGGTCGCACCGAGGACGAGAAACGCGAGGCACTCAACCTACTCCCGCAGTGGAAACACACCGATGCCGCTCCGCTGATGGCTCAAGCCGCCGCCGCGCTGGTTGGCCGGCCCGGACCGGGCAGTGTGACCACGGCCGCGACCACCGCGATCGAGGAGATTGGCGGAACCGCCGCCGAGAACGCCGTTCTCGGCTTGCTTTTCGGCTCTGACGATCAGACAGTCCGCCTCGTGGCGCTGAACCTCCTCGACCGCATTGGCGGCGACGAGACCATTGCCGCCCTCCCCGGCTACGCCAACACGATCATCGATCAGGCCATCAAGGCCAAGGCGTTGAAGACGGTCGAGGTGATTCGCGCCCGGCCCAAGAAGAAGAGCTAACGCGGCCGAGAAAGCCGCAAGCGGCTCTATCACTCGTCCAGCGCATCGCCCAGCACTTGCTCGCTGACGTAGATCGGCACCTTGGCCGCGACGGCGAGGGCAATGGCGTCGCTGGGCCGGCAATCCACTTCGATGAGTTCGCCCCCACTCTGAATTCGCAAACGGGCGTAGTAAGTGTGGTCTTCCAGGTCGCTAATCACGATGTCCTGAATTTCCCCGCCGAGTTGCGAGACCACGGCGGCGATGAGGTCGTGGGTGAGCGGCCGGGGTGATTGAATCCCCTTGACGCGGCGGTCGATGGTCGTGGCCTCGAAAATGCCGATGACAATGGGGAAACTGCGGTCGCCTTCCACTTCCTTGAGCACAATCACCTGATGTTCGTCGACCTCGCTGATGATGATTCGGCGGAGTTCCATCTGAACGGGCACGGCAAACTCCCACTTTCGGGTTTCGAGTTTCGGACTTCGGGTTTATCGTCTCAGAAGCCACGCGGCTTTCCCAAGACCGCTGAAATCGAAACCCAAGATCATGATACCATGCCGCTGACCGTCCTTCTCAGTTCGCCCCCACTCGTCGGCTCCAGTGACCTCCGGGAATCGCTGTTGGCGGCCGGTTTCGCCGTGCGCACACACACGCTGGGTTCCTCGCCCAGCACGGACTTCGCAACCATCACCGCCGCTGTGATCGACGTTTGGGATAACCCCGAGGCGGCAGTCGCGCAAACACGCCGCTGGCGCAGCGAACTCGGCGACGAATTCGTACCCATCGTGTGGGTTCTCCCCGAAATAAACGCCATCCTCACCGTTCACGGACTCGACGCCGGGGCGGATGCGGTCCTGGCCCGGCCGTTCGATCCCGAAGTGTTCCTCGCGCAAATCCGCAGCGCCGCTCGTGCCCGGTCAGCAACGGCGCGGGTGTCGGCTCGCGCCGCTGAGGCTCGACTTCTTGGGGAACAGTTGAACAAGGCGTTCGCGCAGATCGACCGCGAACTCGAAGCAGCCCGGCGGGTTCGGCGAGCGTTCTTGCCGCGAAATCTCCCCGAATGCGACCTAGTGCGCTTCGCAGTCTGCCATCGGCCACGCGGTCGTAGCGGAGGCGATTTCTACGGGGTTCACGCGGCAAGCACGGATCGCGTGGCGTTCTTCGTGGGTGATGTGCTCGGTCCCGGTGCGGCTGGCGGATTGCTCGGGGTGTTGCTCGCTCAATCCGCGATGATCGCGTTCACTCGTGGCATGACTTCGCCTGGGGAACTGCTCGCCGGGGTGAACCGCGAGTTGCTCGGCTTCGGCCTTGATGATTTGCCGTTGGTGGCGATGCTCGCGGGCGTGATCGATGTTCGCAGTGGTCAACTCACGGTCGCGCGTGCTGGGTCGCCCGCCCCGGTGTTCGTTCCAAGTGAAGGCGAGGCCGAGGTTTGGGCGATCCCTGGGCCGTTCTTGGGCACAGCCGAGACGACTTACCCGGAACGCACGGCCACGCTGAAACCGGGTGGCAAACTCCTGATCGGCACGGACGGCATTCGCCCAGACGGCGACCCCGGCCCGACGGGCGATGGCGGGCTACTCGCGGCAGCGATTCGCCATCGTAGGCTGCTTGGCCAACGATTCGTGGATGCCGTGAGTACCAATTTGCTCGCGGAAGTTCGCCACGAGGAAGACTTCACGCTGTTGAGTGTAGAATTCGTTACAGCACCCGCGGGCAACGTTTCACTAGGATAGCCGCATTAAGTTCGGCCCGATTTGTCCCCACCCGGTTCACGCCGGCCGTTCGCCAGAAATGCCATGCCTGACCGTCAATCGCACCTCCTCACCGCGTCCCGGATGCCGACCTCTTACCCGCTGCAACTCGCGGCGGATGAGACGGCGGCCTGGCTCAACGGATACGCCGCGTTGTGGCACCCGGCGGCGCTCGTGGGGGCGGTGCAGGTGCCGTGCGTGTCCACGTCCTACGATCACGATTCGCCGCGACCCAGCGCGATTTATTGCATCCCGCGTGGCCCACATCTGTTCCAACCGGACGACTGGCGAATCAAGGCTGACGCGGCTCCGTCCGTGGTGTTCGACGCTGCCGCCGACCGCGCCGAGACCATCGGCAACCTTCTCGCGGCCCTCCGCAACGTTGGGCAAACCGATTCGCTTCTCGATGCGTCACCGGAAGTCGTGCGGCTCTTCCTGGGGCTGGGTTACGGCTACCTTCTGCTCGACAATCTGTTTGAAGCCGCGGACCACACACGGTTGCTCGACGCCGGAGCATTCTGGGCGGATGTCGCGAGTGCCGTGGAAGCCGCGGGGCGCGGCGATGCGGGTTACCGCGATCACTTGAAGTCCGCCGCCGAGAAGTTGCAGCAGGCTCGTGAGCAACTCCATTCGCAGAAGATGCACTGGGTCGATTTCGTCCAACTCGACGCCAAGAACCTCGCTGCCGCGTGGCCCGATTCCTTCCACGTCGGGTTGCCCGTGTGCGTGGCCGGCAGCGGAGAGTTGTTTCAGCAACTCGCAACGGAAGCCCCTGAGCGTTTCGCCGAGTTGAAGGCGAAGTTCCTTCCCGATTTGCCCACGGCAGTCGATCTTTGTTGCGGCGCGTTCCGGGAACGCGAAGACGCGCTGTTGCCGGCTGAATCGCAGTGGTGGAACCTGAAGGCGGCCCGCACTACGGTGAGGAATCTCTTCGGTGTTGCACCAACCGTGTACTCGCGGAAAGTCAGCGCATTTCACCCGCAATTGCCCGGTTGGCTGCAGCACTTCGGGTACAAGTCAGCGGTTCTCATCAGCACGGACGGCGCGAAACTTCCCTCGCTCCGCTCGACTGCGGTGAATTGGCCGGGACCGGACGGCAAATCGGTCGAAGCGTTCTGCCGCGAACCGCTGCCCGCTCACGATCCGCTCACGTTCTTTAACATCGTGTACCACATGTATCAGGCGTTCGGCTCCGACGCCGCGCCCACGGTCGCTCTCGTTCACAAGGGTGAACCCGCCTTCGATTCCTACCGCGACTTGCTCGCGCTCGCGGAAATCCTTCCCGTGTTTGGCGAGTTCACGAACTTGAGCCGCTACCCAACCGACGCCACGAGCGGCGACTATATCGGCGTGCAAGGGGCTGACGAGTTTGTTTGCGACTACCTCGACGACCGCGTCACGAACCAGAAGCGGCCCGGCCCGGTTTCAGGTTTCCCCCGTCACTTGCGATTGCGCCGACGGCTCGATTCGGCGTTCACGCTCGCCGCGCTCCACCGCTGCGTGACGCCGACGCCCGGTGAGGAAGAAGCGAAACTGCTCTCCGAGTTGGCTGCAGTGGAAACGGAGATCGAGTTGCAGGGTGTGAACGAATTGCCACCGTCGCCCACGGATAGCCTCGCGTCGCCGAGTCGGTTGGAATTGCTGGAAAGTGCGTGGGCGAAGAAGCTCGCGGAGCGACTTCAGACGCGAGCCGCGGCGGGACAACCAGGGCTGTTGATCTTCAATCCCTGCGGGTTCACACGACGGGTCGCCCTGGAAGTGAGCGGTTTCCGGGGTGCCATCGCCGTTGCCGACCCCGTGAAGGCCGCCGAGTTCAACGGCGATGTGGCTCGCCTCGTGGTCGAGGTGCCGCCGCTGGGGTTCGCGTGGGTGCCGCGTGCCGGAACCGCACAGCCCCCCAGGCCGCGCATCAAACTCGCGGAAGGTTTGACGGTGCGGAACGAGTTCTTCGAGTGCGACGTGGATTCGGCAAGCGGTGGCATCCGGTCGTTCCGCGACCTCCGCACCCGGCTCACGCGGTTCGGCCAACAACTCGTGTTCAACCCCGGCAGCAAGATGATCGCCCAGAACATCTCCGTCACCAATAGCGGCACAGCGCTGGGTGAAATCGTCAGCACTGGCGAACTGCGCGACGAACGCGACGAAGTGCTGGCCACCTTCCGCCAGCGATTCCGGGCGTGGCTCGGCCGGCCCGTGTTGGAACTTCGCATCGAACTCGACGTGAAGCATCAGCCGACGGGCTACCCCTGGCACGCCTTCTACGCCGCGCGGTTCGGCTGGCGCGACGAGCGTTCCGTGCTGTTTCGCGGAGTGAACGGGGCGAACACGCAGACCGGCGCGACCCGGCCCGTCAGCCCGGATTACCTCGAAGTGCGACTCGCGGCCGAGCGCTCTTTCGTGTTCACCGGCGGGTTGCCATTCATCCAACGACATGGGAACCGCATGGCCGACGTGATTCTCGTGCCCGAAGGCGAGCAAGCCCGCACCTTCGACTTACTGCTCGCCACCGACCGCGATATTCCCATGCAAACGGCCGTCGGCTGGGTGTCACCCGCGCCGGTTGTGGAGACCGAAAAGGGTCCGCCACACTTCGGCACGAGCGGTTGGCTCGCCCACATCGATATGCCGAGCCTGATCGTGACCGCGCTACAACCGTGCGATGCTGCTTCGGGGGCAAATCGCGCTATCGCGGCGCGGTTCATCGAGTGCGCTGGCTTCGGCGGCGCGGCGGAACTCCGCTTCGCCCGCGATCCTTCAAGAGCATCAAGCATTGATGGCGAAGGCAACGTACTCTCACCGCTCACGATGGCCGGCGAGGCAGTGCAACTCGAATTCTCCGCTGGCGAAACGCTGCGTGTGCAACTCGAATGGGACTGAAGGTTATGCGAAGCCGCAAGCGGCGAAATGGCTTATTTACCAATATT
>Ga0209591_10005893_pt1 | contig 13646 bp, 13 predicted proteins | sample MAT01_FD_187207 | JGI IMG/M metagenome (GOLD analysis project Ga0209591, IMG submission 187207) | Freshwater microbial communities from Lake Fryxell liftoff mats and glacier meltwater in Antarctica - MAT-01 (SPAdes) (version 2) | ecosystem: Environmental > Aquatic > Freshwater > Ice > Liftoff...
GAGCAAGCCGCCCAAAAATCAGTGAGTATCTCTCCTTCTCCAGTGACGGGTCATTGTTCGACCCCATTCCGTAACCAAAGTAGTATTCCGGCTGCGGGTTGAGTGCAGGCAGGTCGAGCGGATCAGGGAAAGTCTGACCGTGATGGTCGGCGACATCATGGGCGAACTGCTGCGCCATGTAGAGATCACCCTTCTCTAAATACATTTCCAAGCCCGGCAGCGGCCATACGGTACCGGGATCGCCGTCAGCCAGCGACATGACCGGATAGGAATCATGCTTCAGTGTTCCATCACTCGTTTCTAATGCCCGGAAATAGCGCAGTTCGTAGGGTTCCGGTTCAGCGTTCTCGACGACGGCAAACCAGTGGGCGGTCCCGCCGCCATCGACGTGATGTGCCTGCCCGATACACTGGGCATCAAAGGGCTGCATTCCGTCGCCAAAGCTGAAGGGCAGACCTTCGAGCAGGTCAGTGTTCGGTCCAGCATCAAACAGCGGTGTGCCAAGGGCGACCTGTCCCCGCACTTCCGCTTCGTGTTGTGCCGTATCCAGCAGCCGTTCGTTGCCACCTTCCGCCCAGGCGCGATCCAACTGCCCACACAGGTTTTCCATGTCCTCCGTGCGTCCATCGGCGACCAGTGCCGCCGTCACCTGTTCGCCAGTGAGATAGAGCAGATGAACTTTCGCACTGTCCCCCGTCGAACCATCCGATGGAAAAACCAGCGCCAGATACTGCCCATCCAGATAGGGCATCTGCGCCACCCGGCGGGCATCCTCCCCTAAACCGTCCAGCCCATCTTTTTCCAGTGCGCCTTCGACTTCACGCTGATGTTCTTCAGCAGACCCCCACGATGAATACGCGCCCAGGCGCAGCCGCTGCTCGTGTTCCAGCCCGTAACGATCTGTCGAGGCGCGGACAAGATCAACGCCATACTGCGCCCCGTAGTCATCGCGCTCCGGCGGCACAACTTCGACAGCGTAAATTGAGCCATCTGCGGCGGTGTGGCGCACGGTGTCGGTATCACTCATGCGCGTCCTTTCGCTCCAACCGGATCAGGAATTCGGGCGGTTGCCCGTCGCCCGCCGGAACGAAGTAGCCGGACTTGCCCAGCTTCTTCTTCCATGCCAGCACCTGCCGCACCGCACGGCGGACGCTGCCGGGACGATCCAGCCCGTACAGGTCGCACAGTTCCGCCAGCGCCACCTGATCTTCGGGAGTCAGACGGATGGTGAAACTGCGGGTTTTGGGTTCGTTCACGTTTACATCACTCACAGTTCCACCTCCCAGTCATCACGGGTGTAGTCAGCAATCTCTCTAGCGGCATCCGGTTCCAGCGCCACCCCGCGTTCGTTCTCCCACAGTTCGCGCTGATCGGTTGCCAGCGCCATGCCTTCAGCGGCATCGAAACAGCGGTCAATGCCGCCTTTCTGTGCCACTTGAATCAGATACTCGGCGGCGTTATACGCCTTGTCCCATTCACCGGGGACACAGGGCGCAAGCTGTGCTTCCATTTCGCCCGTCTCAGGATTACGCCCCAGCGACAGGATGGAAGTCACGCAGTTCTCGCGGTCTTCCTTATCCGGTTGGAAGACCCCAATCCAGTACGCCGTTCCCGTCTCCGCGTCATAGAAAGGCGGCGGGTCTTTAGTCGGGTCGAAGTTCTCGGCTTCAATGCCGATGGCACTCAATGCCTGAAACGCCGACCCATCTTCGATCTGCGGCGTTTCCACTTCTGGCTCAACTACAACCCCGCCCAGTTCAATCGCCGTTTGAAGCAGCGGGTCAACAGCCTGATCCGGCGGTTCATCGCGCCCGGCGATGCCCTCATCCTCCAGATCGCGCAGGTGTTCGTAGGCGGTATATTCTTCGGGGGTCGCGCCGCGCCAGTTCTCCGGTTCGGGGTTCATCTCGGCAGCGCGGACTTCCGCAAACTCCGGCACCTGATAGGCAGGTAGCCCCTGATCGTGCATCTGCTCCTGAAGGTTGTGGTAGAACGCGGCAGCCACGTCCACATCTTCAAACGACGCGACGGGCAGGTAGCTCCCGCCGAGGTCGCCCGTGTTGACGTTGGCATACACGTCGATAGCACCAATCTCATAGCGTGTGCCGTCGTCGGTGTCGCGCTCAACCCCAATCAAACGCGCATCCTGCCAGTCCCAACCTTCGTCAGCAGGTTCAGGTTGTTCAAAACCCTGCAAACCATCCTGCGCCAGCGGTGGGATATCCGGGAGGTGCTGAACATCCCTTGCTACAAAACGATCATCGTCGGGCAGCCAGGGGTCATCCATCGGCGCGTAGTCGTAATCCGACGGTGCGCCGCTGAACAGATCGTCCGGGAAGGGGTCATCCGGCATGAAATAGGGTTCGTCCGGTGGGGGCGGCATCCAGTCATAGTCCACCGGCGGCGGTTCGGGCATGGTGTCACTCATGGGTCTACTCCTCCGCTGGACGCAGCATCAGCGGTTTGGGCGTGTGCCGCGCCTTGACCTGCGCGAGGGCGTATTCCGTTGCTTTGCCCAGGCGTGGATTGAAGCCCTCCCAGAACGTCCGCAGCACCTCTAACCGGGTCATGTTCCCCGCTGCGACACGATCCAGCGATTCTTCCAGCCGGGCGGTGTAGTCATACGCCAGCACATCGGCAAAGTGCGCTGTCAGGAAATCGCACAGCGCGATGCCATTCTCGGTGGGGACGAGCCGCTTCTGGCTGACCTTCACATAGCCCTTATCCTTCACGGTTTTGACCATGCTCGCGTAGGTTGAAGGTCGCCCGATGCCGCGCTGTTCCAGCGCCTGCACCAGTGCCGCTTCGGTGTAGCGGGCGGGAGCGCGGGTCTGATGGTCTTCCACCTGCGGCGCGACCAGTTGAAGAAGCTGGTTATCCTTCAGTGGCGGCAGCGTTCCGGTCTCTTCGTTCCCGTCTTCACCCTCGTCGGCAGGCTCTTCATAAACCTTGAGGAAGCCGTCGAACAGGAGCGAACGCCCTTGCGCCCGAAACTCCAACGGGAAGGGCTGACCCGGTGCCTTACCTGCGTAGATGACCGCGCCGGTGACGGTGTAGAGGGCGGGTGACATCTGCGAGGCGATGAACCGCTCCCAGATCAGGGCGTACAGCGCCGCACCATCGCCGTCCACGTCTTTGGGCAAGCGGTTCACATCGGTCGGGCGGATGGCTTCATGCGCCTCTTGAGCATTCGCCGTTTTCACAGTGTAGATGGGGGGTTCAGGCGGTAGGTAGTCCGTCCCATGCTCACGGGCAATGTAGTCGCGTGCCGCGGTCTGCGCTTCGGGCGCGATGGACACGCCATCGGTTCGCATGTAGGTGATCCAACCCTGTTCGTAGAGCGTCTGTGCCAGCGCCATCGTTCTGTCGGGCGACAATCCCAAGCCTTTAGATGCCGCCTGCTGAAGGGACGAGGTAGTGAACGGCGGCAGCGGGTGACGGGCTTTCACTCTCCGTCCCGCTTTGCCGACCCACATCTGCGCCGTTTGCAGCAGGGTCACGAGTTTGTCTAACGGTTCGCGGGTCTTGAAGGTGCTGTCCGCGCCTTTGACGCGATGCAGCTTCGCCGTAAACTCGGTACCGTCGGCAGTCAGCTTGAGCGTAAGCGTCCAGAAGGTTTCTGGGGTAAAGTCCGCGATCTCGCGTTCACGCTCGACGACCAGCCGCAGGCAGACGCTCTGTACCCGCCCGGCGGAGAACTTGCCATCCAGCGCCTTTGCCGCCAGCGGGGATGCTAAGTAGCCCACCAACCGATCCACGATCCGCCGTGCCTGCTGCGCTTCGACCAGATTGACATCCAGCGCCCGCGGATGAGCCACTGCTTTGCGCACCGCAGCCTGTGTAATGGCGTGGAACAATGCCCGGTACACGGGCTTGTCTTTCGACACATTTGCCAACTTCAGCAGATGCCAGGCAATGGCTTCACCTTCCCGATCCGGGTCAGTGGCAACGTAGACCGCTTCGGCATCCTTGATCGCCTTGAGCAGTTTCTTGACCACATTGCCTTTACCCGGCAGCACTTCATACGTCGGGGGGAAGTCGGCAGCGACTTCAACCCCCAGTTCGCCTTCGGGCAGGTCACGGACGTGTCCCAGACATGCCTCCACCCGCCAGCCTTGCCCCAGAAATCCGGCGATCTTTTTGGACTTCGCCGGGGATTCAACAATCACCAGTTTCACGGTTCTTCCTCCTCAGTTATCCAATACTTAATCGCGGCGCTGCTTTGCAGATGGTGGGTCAGTGTCCGCAGCAGTTGGCGGGCGAACTGACGGCTTCCCAACATCAAGGTGGGCAGCCAACTCGCGTTCCCTGAGAACCAGCCACACCGGCCATTCGCGGAAGGCGTGGTAAGCCTCTTCTTCGAGCGCATGAAAGGGACTTGCGGCAGTCTTTTTCGACATGGTTCATCCTCCATGCTTCTATCCTTAAGTGGTCTGGAAGCGGGCAATCTCCCCCGCCGCCGGGCGGTTATACAGATACCAGAGACCTTCGTCCTGAATGTCGAGGACGTAGTGGAAGCGCGGCAACGCAGCGATAATGTCACGGTGCTGCTGATTGAGATGCTGGAAGGCCGCATCTTCGTGGAAGAAATTCATGCCCTGCCGCTGGCTGAAGACCACCCGAATGGGACAGTTCTCGAACACTAGCCGCGCTTTACCGGTGAGGAAAATGCTCATTTGTTGATACATCACCAACTCAACAAGTAGTTATGCCGTTTGACTTAGGCGATGTAGCACGTGCCTTCAATGGTTCGTTCGCGTCGCGTTTTGCACATCTGGAAGATCAGTCCGATGACTGAGACTTCCGCTTTAGATATGAAGAAGGAAAGCAATATGGCTAAAAGCAAACAGAAAGCAATTTATGTACTGGAGTGCTGCCCATCTGAAGGCAGTGATCCACTCAAGGAATGGAACGTCACCCAATGGCACGAACACCCTGCACTTGCCCCACATTCAAGTGGCAAACAAAAAGTGAGTACCGCAGGGGGAGATGTTGAATTGCGCGTGCCACCGTTGGCTGAACGTAATTACAAAGTTCTTGGTTGGGCGCATCAGCGCATTGAGCAATTGCACCCACATCCAGACAGCCTGTCACTGGAGAGCATGAGCGATGAAGCTCTGCTCAGGGAAGCTCTGCAAATGACACTGGAATACATTGCGCTGGCAGAAGATGGGCGTGGTCACAATGCCCGTTCACACTATCTTGCCCGACAACTTCAAGGCATCCAGCAGTACAAGGCTCAACACTGGCAATTGGCGAATACGTAAGCAATTCGAGTTGATATAAAGCTCATCTATATAAGGAAAAGCACAATGGCAAAGCAAACAAAGAAGAAGCAACAGGAAAATACCTCTGTCCTCAATGGCAATGGCGTTCTGACCGTCGGTCTGGACATTGGTTATGGCGTGGTGAAAGTCGTCACCGATCAAAACTCGTTCGGATTCCCGTCAGTGATGGGTCATGCCCGTGAAATCAAGTTCCAGCAGGACACGATTCAGCAGAAGTATCCGGGCGACCAGATTACTGATGATGAAGGGGAATGGTTCGTAGGCGATCTGGCATTGGCACAGCTTCCACCCGGTGAGCTTTTACGCTTACGAGGACGAACTGCCAACGAAAAACGGATGGGCAATGCTTTCCGTCTGCGTCTGGCAAAAGTGGCGATTGGCAAGTTGGTTCAAGGGGTGTGGGGTCGGGATGTTGTACATCTGCGACTGAGTTCGGGTTTACCCGTCGATCATATGCGGGATGCCAATGAACTCAAAGAAGCTCTGCTCGGTCAGCATCTCATTCAAACTGATGTGTGTGAAGTCATCGCCAATGTGACCGAAGTTCGGGTGATGCCTCAGCCATATGGTAGCGCCTACAGCCAGATGTTAACGCCAGATGGAAACATCAATGTGCATCACACCTATATGCGAACAGGCATTGTGGATGTTGGGACGTACACGGTGGATATTGCGCTTGATGACGATGGCGAGTTTGTGGATTCGGAAAGCGGCAGTATTGAGGGTGGAGTCTACACCGCGCAGGAAAGAATCAGCACCATGCTGGAACGCGACTACCGCGAGAAGATGCCCTACAAGATCGTTGAGCAGGTTTTGAGAACGGGGATATTCACTGCCAGCGGAACACCTGTGGATTACAGCCGTGAGGTTGAAGATGCGCTCTCCCCTCTCCGCAGTGCGACACTGGGTTTGATGAGTGAGAAATGGCAACGTGGTACGACGGTAGATGTCATCTATTTATCGGGCGGCGGTGCAGAGCTGGTTTATGAGCAGGTCGTCGAAGCCTATCCGCAAACGAAATTAGTCCCACACGCGCAGATGGCAAATGCCAGAGGCTATCTCTACTACGCCAACTTTGCCCAACGCGAAGATTAGTTCTGAACGGGGTTTTACAGAGTATGCCCGATGAGTATACCGCGTAAAACCCCTATATAAGGAGGACTTATGCCGAAGAAGAAAAAGAGCAAACGCAGTTTCAAGCTGATTGCTTTCAAAGCCTACTACGATACCGACCAGGACATTCTGGACTGGTGGGAAGGCATTGAAGAAGGCGAACGTAGTGATGCCATGCGTGACCTCATCCGCGATCAGTTGGGTGTCCGACGTAAACCAAAAGTGCCGATCATCGACCTGCCAGAACTGATGGAAGTACGACGCGATACCTTGTGGATCAAAGATGCACTGAATGATATGCCCGCCTATCTGGAACGAGTCATTCAGCATGTGGCAAACAATGCCCAACCGATTGCTGTAGGACAGAATCCACCGAGAGCATCACCGCAGGTTGTCGTGCAGGATGATCCAGCTTTGACGGATGACGAGAGCCAGCGTCGGACACGGCGCATGAAGCGTGCCACATGGTAGCGTGTTGCGAGCAACATTCATGTCCGACGATATGGACTGCTGGCGCATTCCATCCCTGTTGGGCACAACCCAACAGGGTACGGATTGAGGGGAGAACCGTCAGGTTCAATGGGAAATATTCCCCCCTCAATCCTAAGCCAGCTAAATCGCTGGTCTCTCAAACGCCGAGAGGGCTTGGTGCAGCGCAGTTTCGCGCTTGCACCCGTGCGGCGGTGTTAGGCACACGCCACACCTGTCGTACTGGTTTACCAGCACGACAGACCACACCCGCGATAGGTTTCGCGGTCTGTGGTGATGTTGCTTGGGCAAGCAACAAATTAGCCTGTCATGCAGGCTAATCAAAAAACAAAACAGAGTGAAGGAGCGCATTGTGTATCACCGTGATGTGATTGCAAAAATCGCCAGACGACTACCACACCGCACGCAACGCGATGTAGCAGAGGTGGTCGAAATCCTGACCGAAGTCTGGTCAGAGGAACTGATGAAAGGAAAGGAAATCATCGTGCCAGAGATTGGGCGACTGAGTATCGAGGTGCAGAACATAAAAGCCGGTGGCGCATTGGAAAAGCACGGATGGCTGCGCCGCGTCTACGGACGTTTCCGTCCGACACCAGCTTTGAAGCAACGGATTCAGGAGGTGGAAATTGAGTAAACGCAAAAATCGTGATGGTTACAGCGAACGTCTATCGGTGAGCTTCACTGTCGAACAGATGCGCCGACTAGAAGAGATTCTGCGTGTTCGTGCGCGAAAGGGTGAAATGCAACACAAGACAGACCTAATTCGGGATGCACTCAATTTGTACTTGAGCCATCAGGATGATATTCCAGGAACACGGGCCGCCATCACCCGAAAACTTGAAGGTCGTCTGGATGCCGTCGAGGAGCAACTCAAACGCCAAAACGACCTGTTGGAAAAGATGGTGGGGTTCTTCCGCAAAAGACGGGAGGCATAGGACATGGATCGCAAACAGATGTGTGTGAGTAATGTGCGCTACAAAAATCCCACTCAGAATGAGGCAAAGCGTATGAAGAACTTGCTCAAGTATCTGACTTATCGGGACAGCCGCCATGACTATGTGCCACAGGTCAGTGGTGTCGAACGTTGGGTCGATCATGGCATGGGCAAATCGGTGACGCAGATTGCCGACACCTGTGAGGGTTATCAGAGCGATCACGTCCTGCTGTTCAGCCTCGTGGTGAACCCGAACCCGGATTTAATTCGCATGATTCCGCATGAACAACGAGAACAATTCGTTCGTTTGCTAACTGAGCGCATAGTTGAAGGCTTTTTCGATGCGCGTGGGATTGATACAGGCGTTGAATATTCGTATGTCACGCATCACCGAAATACCGATGGCGAGCAATCACCGAACCAGCATGATCCGCATACCCACGTTGTCCTACCGGGAACCTACTATGATGCCGATGAAGGCAGGCGCAAAGCCTTGTACTTCTCGAAGAACAAAAGCGTCGATCATATCGAGATGTTGCACAACATCACACAGGAGCAAATGGCAGACCTCATGGATCGTTATGCAGGACGAGACTGGGAACAACGTTACGACGACTTAGCAACTATCCGTGAACAGCAGGAACAAATTGCCACGATAGAGGAAGCACATGGCTTATGGGGCGGTGATCTCGTCTGGGCAGGTATTCGTCGAACAGATGAAAACACCAGTGCCGCTGGAGTCTATGGGTATTTCAAGGATCGGGAAGGACGACTGAAATTGCAATTTCGTCCGGTCATGCCTGATCTGGAACATCAAGAAGCAGCGAAAGTAGCTGAATACATGAAGGAACGATTGCAAGCGGACGCAAAAACCATCCAACGTGATGAAGAATTCCGTCCGACGATTGACTTTTGACCATAAACGCACACAGGAGCTGAAGGTGATTACGCGACCAAACGATTCACCCCAAGCCCCTGTGTACATCATATGAAAGTGCTTAAAGTATGACACAGAAAACGACAAGCAACAATACGAGTCACGAAATTCAAGCGGTCACGCAGGGTGAATTCCTGAGTGTTTTGTACCCGCAATCCCCAGCAGAAGGCTGGCTGGAGATACGCTGTATTCATCCCGAAACAGGTGAAGTAAGTACACTCTGGACACAACTTACCAATCTGAAACAGCGTGATGCTGTGCTGAAGCAGGCGGATAAACTCAACGCTGAAGGCTTTGGCGTGTTCTTCGCGCCGTCCCTGCGTAAAGAGAAGAAAGGCAGTGCCGCGTCTGCAATCTTATTACCTGCCTTGTGGGTTGATGTAGATTGTGATGATGACCAGCAGAAACGCGAAAAAGGCATGGCGAAATTATGTAGTTTTGACCCTGCACCGTCAATCATCGTCGATAGTGGTGGCGGCTGGCACGCTTACTGGTTACTGGATGAGCCATTCCTACTAGAAATCGATGACGATAAGCAGAAAATCAGCCAGATCATGCAGGGCATATTCACGGCACTCGATGGCGATAAGGGTTATGTCAAATCCGTAGCATCCATAATGCGACTGCCAAACAGCATCAACACCAAGCCAGAGCGTAACAACGCATTAGTGAGGGTTATTGAATGGAATCCAGAACGGCGTTACGCATTGAGCAGTTTTGAGTGGCTGGAGGTCAAACCTAAACCACAGAATAGCTATATGCCTGTATTTTCGACCAACGGCAACGGACATCATCCATTGCCACCGCGCACTGAGCAATATCTCACTTCGGGCGCATATGATGGCAGTCGCAATGCGGAATTGTTTGCGGCAGCTTGCCAGATGCGCGATGCTGGCTACAGTCAGAGCGACACAGAACAGGAATTAGTTGCCCGCCATGTTGCTGATGGCAATGGCACAGAAAATCCTGCCGCCCGCGAAAAAGAAGCACGATCAACCATTGCCAGTGCCTACAGCCAGTCAGCACGTGAACCCATCGCATCACCCAAACAACACGCCCGTCAGGTCGTCCAGCAACTTGTAGGGCAATATCAGCTTGACCAAAAGCCTGAACGTCCGACGACTGCTCAGATTGTGGAAGCAGTCGAAGCCTGCATTCACCTCAACCCGATTGAATGGGCTGAGGAACGCCAGAGTCTCAAAGCCGTTTGTGGCGATGGACTGAAAATCAGCGATATTGACCGCTTATATAAGGAAAAGAAAAAGGCAGTCGAACGCCAACAACAGCAGGAATATGTCGATAGTGAGAGCTATCTCATGCTGGATGGCAAAATCATCTATCGTAAAGAGACCTATCGCGGCTCAATGGAAAAAACGGTTACGGATTGGGCAGCTACCGCACTGTATCAGATCTGCCAGATTGACGATGATGGCAAAGAAGCCCATATAACCACCATTGAGCTTCAGCGCGGTTCTTCTATAAAGAAGCTTGATGTTCCTGGCGATGTGTTCGTCGATGATGTGGCTTTGAGGCGTTTCATTGGCTCAAGCGCAGGCTCGCAGTATGTGGTTCGAGCAGGCATGTCCAAACATCTTGTTCCTGCGATTGTGCAGTTGTCCGGTGAGTTTCCAACCCATCGGCACTACAATTTCATGGGCTGGATGGAACTGGATGGCAGATGGGTCTATGTCTCGCCACAAGATAGTATCACCGCGAAGGGTAAACTCGCTGAACCACCATCGGTTGAATTGGATCAACGCCTGCGAGACTACGGTTTGCAAGCCAGCAGTTGGCAGGAGAGCCTAAAGGCATTTGACGCGGTGACGAAGGTTTTGCCACCTCAGCTCGCACCCTGCCTGATTTCGTTCGCCTTGTTACCCGTGATTCAACGTTTCTTCCCCAAAATGGCGACCAAACCCGCCATCCATCTGGTGGGAACTTCAGGCAGTGGTAAAAGTGAAATCGCATCCCTAATGAGCAGTTTCTACGGGCAGTTCAGCCGTGATACGCCACCTGCACAATGGGGTGATACCATCAATACCGTTGAAATGTTGGGCTATCCCTTATCTGACGCACTCTACTGGGTCGATGACTATAAAGACATTTACGCTGATACCCGCACCTTTACACGCTTTCTGCAATCCTATTCCAGAAATCTGGGGCGTGGGCGACTGACTCGTGAAGCGAAGGTACGACGTGAAAAACCTTGTCGGGGATTGATTCTATCCACAGGTGAAACCAGTCTTGAGGGTGAAATGTCGGTGGCATCGCGCATGATGTCGCTGGAAATCCCGCCGTGGAAACAGCGCGATCCTGAAGGCAAAGCACTGCTTCAAGCAGAGGCACTGCGCGATAACTTGCCCGGTTTCACAGCACATTTTGCGTCATGGATTGCCCGACAACTAGACACCGGTGATCTTGTCGAGGACATTTCCCAACGATTCAGCCAGAACTTGCGAGGTTACAACGCTCAGTTGACCGCAAAACTCGGTAAGAATGGACATCACGACAGAGCCGTGAAGAATTGGGCAGTTCTGGTGACGGTGTATCAACTGCTTTCCAAATTCGTGCAGGAGATGGATGAGGATTATCTGCTTCCTACATGGCAGGATGTCATCGTCGAGAATGTTCGTGCTTTGCGCGAAGAACGTGCCAGCGAGGTCTTTCTCGATCTGCTGGGACAGTTACTCGCAGGTGGGCAGGTTGTCATAGACGATAACATGCAAACTCCGCATGAATACCCATCTGGTATGACAGTTGTTGGCTACCGGGATGATACCTATGTCTATCTGCTACCGGAAATTGCCTTTAAGGAAGTGAACAAGGTGCAGGCGATCCACTTCAATACTACTGCCATTGGGATGCAGTTGAAAGAAGACGGCATTCTCATACCGGGACCGAACAACCTCAGCACACAGAAGCGGGTACGTGGTGGGCGCGTTCGATTTTGGCAACTGACTGCTGAATCCTTTGTTGAGACAGTTGAGCCACCTGAGACGCAAACCATATAATCATCAAAAATGATGTGACAGGTACGCAAAAGTAGGGTGAGACAGTTGAGACTCTTGAGACATAGAGTCTCTTTTTATGTAAATGTATGGCTTTTACCACTTGTCATTAAATATGGGATCATTGGCTTTCAGCAAGCCTTTTGAAATTAGTCTGGAGCCAAGTAGAGAAAAACCTTCTTTTCCCAATGTCGTTTGTAGCAGTTGGCGGGTTTCATCACTCATCTTAAAAGCCAACAACACTTCACCCGCACTACCATAGTCTATGAGCTTGAGGAGAATCTCATCGGGTAGTTCCAAAGTAAACTGATACCTATTATCTCAGGAGACAGTTCTTGTGTCTATTTTACGGGGTACATACTAGATGATATTTCAGGCAATCTTCAAGCAACTTATTGAATGCTTCTGCTTTGCGGAGAAATTCTTCGGTTTGCCTGGTGCTTTCACGCATCTCTCTTTCCCGCCGTTCGCTTCCGCTAAGTATCCTGTAGATTCTTCTCCCGTCTGAGCTTGCCCAAAAGGTTTCCCAGAAAGCTTGTTGCTTTTCAACAGCCGTTATACAGTCCGGACAGTTACCATCATCTTCCTGAAGTTCATCGAAAGGTGCAGGCAAAATAACCCCACAATACGTCTTGATGTTGCTGTATCACCAACCACGACCATCTTTCAGCAATTGTCGTTCAACGATATGTATGTCTTCATCATTGCTTTGAATTCTGCTTGCTGCGAAACGCTCGAACCATTCCATATCAGGTCTCCACATGTCGAAGTGTCTCAGGTGGCACAGGCGGCACAGGGTGAGACACACGTTTCTACTAGAATTTAAAATTCTCACCCCCCATCATAGATGCTTTACGGGTAGCAAAAACAGGGGTGAGATAGTTGAGACACCTGAGACAACATACTTGAAACCGACTATCTGTAGTTTCATCGTATATTTGTTTTATCGCATTCCTGAATCATTTGGAGATTTCTTTTTTCGTAACCCGATATCTTCGGGTAAAATGCCCATCAACAAAATACTGTCTTTCTACCATAATCTGTTTTACTGGTGCTAGAATGGATTTTTCCAATACAGACCATCCTTCTGGACTTGCTAAAACTAGCCAGCCCTCACCAACTTCTTCTGATATTCGATCGCTGTGCGCCAGAGTGCTATCTGTCCACCAAACACTTTCCACCATAATTTCCCCAGCTTGATTAACCCAGCGGAAAAGACCTTCAGTGGAGAATATCCAGCTTAGATTACGAGCAATGTATGGGTTAAATGCCAACCACTCTCCGCACTGCGAAATATACCCGTAGTCAAAGTGATGGATAACACACGATGAGTCTCTATTGCGAGGGGTTAAATGCTCATATTCCAAATAATATCGCTTTGTGACCCGTTCAAAAAAATGCTCTGAAAGGTCTGTATCTTCTTCATATTCGGTATATGGGGTGCGTATATGAGATCGTCTAATCTCTGTGGGTTTCCCATCGGAGGCCACCGCTAATTTGGTAAATTCACCGACAACAACATGATCCTCCAGTTTTTCGATGACCTTTTCAAAATCATCATCAATTAGCTGATCTCGCCATTCTTCTTTAATAAAGAATCGAGATTGTTCATCTTTTTGTATAGGCTCTATCTCCTGTGGGCGCTGTTCAGGACTTAACAGTACAAATTGGGGATCGTAAAAATTCAGCAGTGAGGGATGTTGTCCAGCAGGCACGGGAGGAATCCTTTGAGCATCATACAATTCTCCTATAACTCGTCCCAAAGCTGCAAAGGACGATCTATGACGAGGGCGAACATAAGACAATCTAAGACCTGTGTTCAAGAGATTATCCCTCAGTGCTTCTTCATCTTCCGATGTCCATGGTATGTCTTCCTG
>Ga0209591_10005902_pt1 | contig 13639 bp, 12 predicted proteins | sample MAT01_FD_187207 | JGI IMG/M metagenome (GOLD analysis project Ga0209591, IMG submission 187207) | Freshwater microbial communities from Lake Fryxell liftoff mats and glacier meltwater in Antarctica - MAT-01 (SPAdes) (version 2) | ecosystem: Environmental > Aquatic > Freshwater > Ice > Liftoff...
AGACGACGTCCCCCATGACCACGGGGCCGGGTGTCCGTCCGGTGCTGGTGACGGGCCGGCCGGCCGGGCTGATCGCAGGGTCTCCCCCGGCATCGATCCGGGTCATCGTGCGGGCTCGATCCCGGTGCCGGAGGTGAGCTGGTGTGCCCGTGCCCGCGCCCGCGCGAGATCGCGGTCGAGGCGGGCCGGGTCACCGTTGCGGTGGTCGTTCTCGAGTACCAGCGTGCGCACCGGCACCCGGTACTCATGAAGGGCGTCGAAGGTCTCGTCGAGCATGTCCTCGGTCAGCTCGGGTGGAACGGCGACGCCCGGTGGCCGGTCCTTGAGGTGCACCTGGTCGGCCAGCAGGTGCCCCACCTCGGCGACCAGATCGGCCGGGCACAGCCCTTCGGCCACCGGGTTGAAGGTGTCGAGGACGAGCCGGAAGGCGGGGGAACCGACGCGTTCGGCGAGCCGGCGTGCGCTGCGGCCGTCGAGGACGTTCTCGCTGGCCAGCAGAAGCCCGCGGGACTCGGCCTCGGAAGCGGCCCAGCCCAGCACCTCCGCCGTGCGCTCGAAGGCCGCCGGACCGTCGATCGCACTGCGGCGGAAGCTCGGCACGAACGCCAGCGGCACGCCGAGCGCGTGCGCAGCGTCGAGCACGCGACCGAGGAAGCGCCGCACCCGCGTGGCGTCACCGCTCCCCGCCTGCGCGGTGAGCCCGATGTCGTTGAGGTGGTTCCCCGCCACGGCGAGCAGCCGAACACCGGTGTCGGCTGAGGCGTCCAGCAGGGCGTCGCACCGGCCGGGCGCGTCGAGCCATTCCCCCCGGTCCGGCCCGCCGAAATCCAGCTGGATCCCGTCGGCCCCGGCCGCGGCAGCCCGGCGAACGGCACCGGGCCCGCGCTCCGGGAGCCGCCAGTCGACGAGGCCGACGTCGCAGGCCCAGGAGCTCACGGACTCGACTCTCACGACGACACCGACCTGCTCTGCGAGACCGGCAGCGCATCGTCCGCGGAGTGCCAGTCACCGTCACCGTTCACCACGAGGCTGTCGCCGTGGTGGTAGCTCCCGGCCGTGACCGCGAGCTCCCGCGCCACCCGGGCGAAGTCCGACGGCTGCATGTAGTCGCTGTAGTCGAAGTCGGCGGGACGGCGACGGCGGATGCCAGGGCTGTCCACCATGCCCGCCGGGAGCACCTGCACCACACGCACCTGCTGCCGGTCGTCCTCCTCGCGTGCCACCGAGTCCAGCAACGCCTTCGCCGCCGCCTTCGACGCGGTGTAGCCGGAGCGGCCGGGACCGGCGTTGAACACCACCTCGGAGGAGACTCCGAGGAAGAGCCCGGGAGCGGCGGCACGCAGGGTGGGCAGCGTCGCCGCCAGCGTGAGCCAGAGCCCGGTCACGTTGATCTCGAGCTGCTCGCGCCACTCCCGCTCGGCGACGTCGCAGAACAGAGCGCGCCGCTCGCCGTAGTAGATCGACGAGAAGCACACGGCATCGAGGCGGCCACGTCCGAGCTCGGCGAGCCGGTCCCGCGCGGGACCGGGCTCGGTGAGGTCCACCCGTTCCCACGAGAGGAGCTCCGATCCCGAGCCCGTGGGTTTGGTGCGGCTGCAGACCGCCACGTCGGCACCGGCCGCGGCCCAGGCGTCGGCGATGCCTCGTCCGATCCCCGTCGAACCGCCGACGACGATCGTGCGACGACCGGTCAGCGGGGTTCTACTCGTGTCGACCATCAGATGTTCTCCGTTCCGTTTCCGTGAGGGGACGCTCCAGCGAGCCGCCGGGTGAGGCGATGCGGACCGCGAGCTTGACGAGCCGGCGGCCGTCGATCATGCGCTCGCGCGACGTGGCCAGGGTTCGCATCACGGCCGCCGCACCGTCGAGATCGGTGTCGTGGGTCACCAATCCGCGGTAGCGCTGCGGGTCGCGTTCGAACTCGGCGGCCGCGTCGAGCAGATGTTCGTTCGCGACCCCGCGATGACCGAGGACGCGCACGCGAGATCCGGCTGCGCCCGGCACGGTCGCGATCACCATCGGGTCCGGCCGGCCTGCGCGGTTGGCGGCGCGCAGGGCCACGAGGTCGGTGCCGGGGAGCAACGGCGTCGCTGCCCCCGCTGGCAGGCCCCCCACCAGGTCGACGGTCAGCTCGGCGTCACCGGCCTGCGCGAGGACCGCCTCCAGCGCTGAGACCGTGGCGTCTCGCGGGGTGGCCAGCAGCACGGCGACCCGACCGGGGCCGGGCCGCAGCTCGGCCATCCGGTCGTGGTCGACCAGCACGTCCGCGCGGTACGGGCTCGCTTCGCTGAACGCGCGCCCGGCTCGCGTGTGGTGCACCAGGACGGTGCGTACCGCTGGCCCGAGCCACTCACTCGAGGCGCGCACCGCGAGATGGCCGACGATGCCGTCACCGACGACGAGCAGGGTGTGCGGAATGAACCGGTTCAGGGCGAGAAGTGCGTATCGGACCGCCGCAAGCGGTTCGAGCAACGGGGCGAGGCCCACGTCGGTGGTCGGGGGCAGCGGCAGCACCAGGCCGTCCCGGACGGCCGTGGCCGGCACGAGCGTGCGCTCCTGCAGCAGGCCGTCGACGTTGTGGCCGAGCAGGAACGACCCGTCGTCGGGGTGTGTGGGATTGACCACGACCAGGGCACCTGGGACCAGCTCGGGGCCGGTCCCGGCACCGGTGGTGCTCACCCGGGCGATGCCCTCGTGCCCGATCACCGCGGCGGGATCGTCGCGCAGACCGCGCAGCATCTGGATGTCGGTACCACACAGGCCGGCGACCTCGGTAGCGATGACGAGCTCTCCCGGGCCGGGACGCGGCGTCGGCCGGGACATCACCCGCACGGTGCCGTCGGCCCGGACGATGGCGCGATGCATCGCCCCCGTGGCGAGGGGGGGCGCACCGGCCGCGGGGCTCGGCGGTGTGTTCACCGGTGCACCATCTTCCCGAGAGGCGACGGTTGCCCCGGCGGTGTGGATTCCGGTGCCGACTCCGCAGCAACCGCGGCAAGCCCCGCCCCGACGAGCCCGTCTGCCTCGCCGGGCTCGCACACCAGGAGTCGGTCGTCCAGCCAACCGGGGAAGTGGCGGCTGGTGAGGTAGAGCCCTTCGCGGGTCAGGTGCGCGGCAAGGGCCCTCCCGTAGTGGTGACCGAGACCCACGGCGACACCGCCGGTGAACGCAATCAGGTCGAGCGCCGGGTCCAGGCACAAGGCGGTGCGGACGATGTCCGCCACCGGCCCGGTCGCGGCGGCGAGCAGGTCACCGGCCGTCGGATCGCCGTCGTCGAGCGCCGCCGTCAGGGCCTGTTCGAAGGATGTGCCCGCCACCAGCCGCCGACCCAGGCCCGACGCTGCCCATTCCCGAGGCCGTCGAGCAGCCATCACGCCGGCAAGCCGATGCAGGCCGGGTCCCGACGAGAATGCAGCGACATGCCCCGGAGCCCCGCAGTCGCACGTCAGGTCCACGGGCTCGCCGTCAACGGCCACCGCAGCGGGCAGGTGCCCGATCTCGCCCTGCAGGCCGCAGGCGTCGACCGCGATCTCGCCGGTGCGCCGGTCGATCGTGCGACACGCAATGCCCGTGCTGACGGTGGCGAGCAGGACCTTGCGGCAGTCGCGCGCCAGCGGCGCAGACATGAGGTGCAGCAGCGCGGCCGTCACGTCGTTGACAAGGTGCCAGCGCGCATCGGGTCGGGCCGTGCGCAGGGCGGCGAGCAGGTCGAACGAGCCCGCGTGCCCGCCCCACAGCGGCGCGGACGCGTAGACCGTGCCGGTACGACCGTCCAGCGCCGCTCCGAACGAGATCCCGACGATGCCGCTGGGCGGCACCGGTCCGGTCATCGTCCGTACGAGCATCCCCTGCAATTCCGCGACAGTCGCCTGCGGCGTACGCAAGAAACTCGGGGAGGGGGTGCGCTGGACCACCCCGAGCCCCTGTGCCGAGGTCCATCGCGCCCAGCGCAGGTGCGTCCCGCCGATGTCGAAGACCGTGATCGGGCGTTCGTACGCGTCACACACAGAAACCTCCGTCTATCGCTGCTAGGCGATTCGGAAAATCACTCCGAGATGTGCCAGCCCGATCCCCGCGAACTGCGGGGTCGAACTCAGATCCTCAAAGAGAGATCGTCCACGACGACGATTTCAGAACGAGCAGTCAACGACTTGTGTGATCCTTCGCGACCGTCGGCATCCGCAACGCCGCGAGGCTCACCGCGAGCGCGACCACGACCAGTGCACCGATTGCGGTACGGAGGTCGGTGAAGCTCGCGATCTGACCCACGACCACCGGTCCGAGCAGCAGCCCGATGTAGGCGATCGAGGCGGTCACGCCGATCACGGCGCCACGCCGTTCCGCCGGGGCAGCCCGGCCGGCCACGCCGTACACCGTCGGCGCGGCCACGGAGATCGCCGCGCCCGCGACGGCGAACCCGACCAGCGCGACCAGGGGCTGTTCGGACCAGGCGACGATGAGCACGCCACCACCCGAGACCACCCCGGAGACCAGCAGGACGACGCGGTCCGAGACCCGGGTGGACAGCCAGTGCCCGCCGAGCCGGCCGAGCGCCATGGAGCCCGCGAACACACCGGGCGCGAGCCCGGAGAGCCCCGGCGGCGCCCCGACCTCGTCCTCCAGGAACACCGCGCTCCACTGCTGCACGCCGCTCTCCACCAGCAGGGCCAGCGCCGCGAGAAACCCGAACCCGAGCACCAGCGGGTCGATCCGGCGGCGACCGCCCGACTCCTTGGTCTCGTCCTTGGCACGGACGATGCTCGCCGGCACGCGCCGGCGGAGCACGACGGCGCCGAGCACGGTCACCACCGCGAGTGCCGCCAACGGCCACGACGCCGCCACGCCATTCGCGCGGGTCAGGCTGGTGACGATGGTTCCCACCAGCAGTCCGACACTGAACAGGGCATGAGCGCGGTTCAGCACCCGCTCGTCGGTCTCCGCCTCGACCGTCGCGGCCAGACTGTTGATCACGACGTCGCACGCGCCAGACCCGAGCCCGAACAGCAGCAGAGCGACGACCAGTGTCGGGACCGAGTTCGCGACGGCCGGCAGCGGTGCCACCATCGCGAACAGGCAGAGCGACGTGACGACCACCGGCCGGCCGTAGCGGTCGAGAAGCCTGCCGACCAGGAACATCGCCGGGGCGGCTGCCAGGCCGACGCACACGAGTGCGGTGCCGAGCTCGCCGTCGCTGGCTCCGGTGTTCCGCTTGATCTCCGGCAGAGCCGCCGCGTAGAGACCCCAGAGCAGGCCGAACGCTGCGAAAGCCAGAAGGACGGTGCTCGCGCGCAGCCTCGACTGCGTCGGCCCGCTGGTCGTGGGACTGGTGTCGGACATGCGGTTCTCCTCCGATGCCGCCCGTCGGAGCGGGCAGCGGGGTCAGCGTGCGGCGCGAACCAGCGCCGCGCCGCCGTCCACGTTGATGGCCTGACCGGTCACGTGTCGGGCGGACGAGGAGCACAGGTAGGCGATGGCGTCCGCCACGTCGGTGCCGCTCTGCTCACGGCTGGCCCGCGCCGGCCCGGAGACCTGGCGGAGCGGGACCCTGTCGCGGGCCAAGCTCTCGAACTCGTCGCGGTCGACGAGCTGCCACTGCCGGCTCCAGACGAAGCCCGGACGGACCAGGTTCACCCGGATGCCGTCTTCGGCCAGGAGCACGGCGAGAGAGAGGCTCCAGTGCTCCAGAGCGGCCTTCGCCGCTCCGTAGGCGGGCGAGACCGTCCACGGCATCGTCGCGGCGATCGAGCTCACGGTGCAGATCACCGATCCAGACAGGAGCCGCGGCACCAGCAGCCGTGTCAGCCGGTAGACCCCGGAGAGGTTGAGGTCGACGATGTCCTCCCAGACCTCCGGCGGTGGCCACGCGACGTCCTCGATCTTGCTGAGCGGGGGCTGCCGCTCACCTCCCAGCACGTTGACCAGCACCGAGAGCTCCGGTGGCACAGCGTCGGCCAGCTCCTGGAGCCCCTCCTCGCTGCGCAGGTCACAGCACACGAACTCCGCGCCCTCGGGCGAGGGAGCGGACGGTTCGACGACGTCGACGCCGATCACGCGGGACACGATCTTCTCCGCGAGCAGCCGTTCCACGACCGCTCGACCGATGCCGCCTTGCGCGGCGGTGACGAGGCCGACGGTCATGCGACCACGCCGTCCAGAGCGGTGTCACGAGCATGACCGGGGCTGGCGAAGAGCCGGTAGTCATCAACGAGACGGTTCATCGTGTATCGCTCGAACACCCCGGCACGCGCACATGCGCCGAGCTCCGCCCGCAGCTGCGGGTCGTCGAGGAGTGTGCGGAGCGCGACCGTGAGCGCTCGGTGGTCGTCCGGGTCGACGAGGAGACCGTTGCGGCCGTGGGTGATCTGTGTGCGCAGCCCGCCGACGGCCGACGCGACCACCGCGCGGCCCTTGAGCATCGCCTCGGTGGCGGTGAGTCCGAAACCTTCCTCGGCGCTCTTCTGCAGGACCACGTCGGCGCGTCGTTGCAACGCGTTGACGAGCAGCGCGTTCGCCTGGGGCGACCGCTGGGAGATGCACACCAGGTGCGCCCGCGATCGCCCTTCCGGCGAGAGCTGCGAGAGAGCATCGAGAACATCGGCGAACACCGCGGGCGCCTCAGGGTCGTCGGGGATCTCCAGCGGATCTACACCGGCCAGCACGAGGTGGACGTCCTGCGGCAGTGCCTCGACCACGCGAAGGACCGCGGGCATGTCCTTGAGCGGGTCCCAGCGCGAGACCTGCACCACCACCCGGGCCCCGGGTGGCACCGGGGACTCCTGGGTCACGGTTGCGACGCGGGTCGTTGCCACCGCGGAGGTGAGTCCGATGCCGTCGAGCTGGGTGGCCACCTCGGCCGCGGTGAGCTCCTTGTTCTTGGCCGCGGCCGGATCGACCGCGGGTGGGACGACGAACCGGCTCCCGACCGGAACCGACGGTGGAGCGAACTCGGGCAGGGTGCTCACCACGGCGTCGACCGCCGCAAGCTCTGTGGTCATCTCCCGCCAGACAGCCGCGGGCCCGCGTTCCGGCGGGACCACTGCGCCGATATGGCAATGCCACACGACACGCGCTCCGGTGTCGTGCAGCGCCGGTGCCAGGCCGAGCGTTTGCGGGTCGTGCAGGACCACGACGTCGCCGGCACCGAGCGTGCCGTCGAACCAGGACGTCTGCGACTCGAGCACCTCGCGGTAGATCCGCATCAGCGCCGGATCCGCGAGCCGATCCGGGTCGGCCCGTCCGTGCAACAGGTTGTGCAGGTACTTGGTGACGGCGTAGAAGTCCACGTTGCCGCCGATGACGACCCACCCGGCGTTGACGCCGGCCGCACGCTGATGAGGAACGAGACCGTGCAGCAGCTCGGCGACACCACCCCCGGTGGCGGTCGCATTGACATGCAGGAGTTGTGGTTCGGCGGAGCGGGTCTCGAATTGCCAAGCTGGCCTGATCATGGTTCTCCGATCTCGCGTGGCATTGCCTGAACACAGCAGACAGCTATTAAGGATTCATGGAGATCGAGTGACGGAACCGCCGTTCAGCAACAACGCCGAACTCAGCCAAGGTTCCGAATGCGCCTTCCATTGAAGTTCACGTAAGGTGGTGACACAAGACCGTGTGACGCAGATCATGCATGCCGGTATGGATCTTTGACGGCCGGCACACGGGATGACCGGCAGCCCTTTTTCGACCATCACCCCGCTACCGTCTCCCGCCGTCACTCCAATGGCACATCCGGGGAGGGTGTCGACGGTAATGCGACGACCTCGATCTCTTGTCATGGTGGCACCATCATCCTGGCCTTGATCGTTCGTGCACCGAGCTCCACATCCACTACCCGCTCGGAGACCGTTCCCTGGCACGTTCCCGGCGTTCGTCGTGGCTGAGCTATCGGAGTCGGCGATCGTGCACGATCGTCACCAGAGCGACGGCTACGCCGCGCTCGGTTCGCTGGTCTACCAGCTCTGATGCGCGTACCAGCTGCGTGATCTCGACGACGACGCGCAGGTCTACCTCGACGCAGCGTGGCCGGTCCAGTTCGCTGACGCCCTGCGCGCCTGGACTGCTAGCCTCCTTCTGTGTACCGTTACACGAGTGGGGATGGCCAGGGTACCTCACGCTCATCAGCCCCATCGGAACCGAACGCAAGACCGAAGGGAGTAACGACGGCCAGCAGGGGTCCGTCTGCACCCGCCGGCGGGCAGGAGCCGATTGAGACATTCAGCCGGGATTCGTCGACCATCCTGGGCTACTCCGCGCTGCTCTGCTTCACGTTCTGGAACTACGCCTACGGGCCGGCGCTCACTCTGCTGCGCGCAGAAATGCAGTTCTCCTACACTATGCTGGGCGTCTACACCGCGATCTGGTCCGTCGGGGCGGTCTTGACCGGCGTATCGTTCCTTTTTGTCACGCGCTGGTTGTCGCGTGCAGCGTTGCTGTGGTGCTCGGCGCTGCTCGCCTCCGGCGGCGCCGCGCTATTCATGTTCGGATCCGGCGTCGGGCCTACCTTGACCGGAGCCGGCATTCTCGGCCTGGGCGGCACGATGCTGCTGACCGTCATCCAGGCGGTCTTGTCCGACCGGCATGGCGCGCTGCGCGAGCGGGCGCTGACCGAGGCCAACATCGGTGCAGCGGCGTGTGCCGTGCTCGCCCCACTGACCTTGGGCGTTCTGGTAGCGGGCGGGGTCGACTGGCGCGCGGCCTTCGCCCTGCCCGCAATCGCACTCGCGGCGCTCTACCTGCGCTACCGGCGGAGGCCACTGCCGGACGCACCCACACCTCGCGCGACGCAACAGCCCGAGAGACGTCGGCGGCACGAACGGCTACCGCTGGCCGGCTCGTTGTTCGCCAGCCTGGTTGCGACCAGCATGGCCGTGGAGTTCTGCCTGGTCTACTACGGTGCCGAAGGGCTCCGGGCTATCGGGCTGTCAGCCCCCGCCGCCGCAACCGCCATGAGCGCCCACTACCTCGGACTCCTGATCGGTCGCATCGGCGGCGCCATCGCGACCCGACGCCCCGGCCGCACAGTTGCCCTGCTGTACGCCTCACTGGCCATCACCACCGGCGGCTTCCTGCTGTTCTGGCTCACCGCCATGCCGACCGTAGCCGTCCTCGGCCTGCTGCTGGCAGGGGTGGGCATCGCCAACCTCTACCCGCTTGCGCTCGCGATGGCCCTCGGCGCCGCACCCGGCCAGGAGGACCAAGTCAACGCCCGCTCCCAGATGCTCGGGGGGCTGCTGGTCATCGTCGCGCCGTACCTGCTCGGCAGCCTGGCCGACCGGGTCGGGCTGGCCGGTGCATTCGCGGTCGAGCCGATCCTCATCGGCCTGTGCCTGCTGATACTGATCACTGGACTTCGAGCCCGCCGCGCCGCCGCGCGTACTGCCGCTTAGCCCGTGTCACCGGTTGGAGATCCGCGCCGGGATCGCGGCCGAGGTTGACGGGCCTCGGATGCACACCGGTCGAGTTCGAGATGGATGGAGAAGGGATGTCAGAGGAACTGCGAGCCGACGTTGTCGTGGTCGGCGGCGGCGCCGCTGGTTGCGTGCTGGCCGCCCGGCTCAGCGAGGACGACCGTTGCTCGGTGCTTCTACTCGAGGCCGGACCGGACTACGGGCCCTTCCAGGAGGGCCGGTGGCCGGCAGACCTACTGGACTGCCGATCTCCCGCGCGTAGCCACGACTGGGACCCCGACGGGCTGCCGGACTGCTCACGAGCCCGCGTGATCGGCGGTTCGTCAGCGAGTAACGCCTGCTGGACAACAGTTGGCGCCCCGGCCGACTACGATGCGTGGGGCACGTACTCCGGCGGGAAGTGGGACTACGCCACGATCGCTCCGCACCTGGCGGACGCCATCCGCGAACTGCGGGTACGCGACGTTCCGGAGCCCGACCGCGGCGCCTGGCACCGGGCCGCGCTGGCCGGAGCGACACAACTCGGTCTGCCGCCACTGGCTGACGTCAACGGCGCCGACGCCAGGGAAGGTGCCGGCTGGGTGCCGCTCAATGCCGTCGGCCACATCCGCTGGAACGCCGCGTTCGCCTACCTCGACCCGGCCCGCGGTCGTCCCAACCTGCGTGTGGTGGCCGACGCGCTGGCCGTGCGACTGCTGGTGCGGGGCGAGCGCGCCACCGCGGTGGAGATTGTGCGGGCCGGGCGGGCCGAGACGGTCGCGGCGGGCACGGTGGTGCTCGCCTCGGGCGCCTACGGCAACCCGCCGGTGCTGATGCGCAGCGGAATCGGACCAGAGCACGTACTGCACGAGTTGGGCGCGCCGGTGGTGTTGCCGCTGGCCGGGGTGGGGGAGAACCTGATCGACCACCCCAAGGCCCACCTCGCGTTGGTCCCGACCGAGGCACTCGTGCTGCCGGACAGCGACGTGTACGTGCCCCAATCCGTCATCAAGGCCCGGTCCAGCATGGCCGCCGATGACCACTGGGACCTGCACATCGTGCCAACCGCCGGTCCGGGCGAGGACAAGCGCGGCCGCTTCGTGGGCCCGCTGACGGTCGCGCTGTACGTGTTCGTGCTGGCGCCCCAATCCCGGGGCGTTGTGCGCGCAGGGTCACTTGACCCACTAGCGGCGCCCCGGATCGACCACCGCTACTTCTCCGACCCGCACGGCCATGACCGTCAGGTGGCTCTGGACGGCGTCGACCTGGCCCACACACTCGCCGATACCACCCCGGTGACCCAGTTGGCCACGCTCACCCCGTGGTCGCCGGCCCGTCGGGAGGCGATGGCCGAGGTGACGGGTGGGTACTGGCATCCGGTTGGCACCTGCGCGATGGGCCCGGCCGATGACCCCACGGCTGTGGCGGGTGCGGACGGGCGGGTGCACGGGCTGACCAATGTTTACATCGGGGACGCCTCTCTGATGCCGGTGATCCCGCGGGCGAACACTCACCTGACCACGGTCGCGGTCGCGGCCCGGCTGGCGGAGTCGATCCGATAAGAATCCGGGTTATGGGTCCAGAGAGACTGGCGGACCAGGTTGAGCAGGCACCTGTCAGGGAAATCTTGACAGGCTCCGCTTCGTGGCCCGGGCGCGCGACCAACTCTGGGGCACGGACCTGACTTTCGTGCCGACCTGGGCCGGGGTCGCCCACCCCACGTGTGCTTCATCGTCGACAACTTCTCCCGCATGATCGTGGGCTGGCGGGTCGCACCGCACATGCACATCACGATGGGTGCTCGACGCGGTGGAGATGGCCGATGGCCCCGCGGCGCCAGGCTGGACGGGCTGCGATATCACGCCGATGCGGGATCTCAGTTCAAGCGGATCGGTGTCCAGGTGTGCCCATCGATCGCGGCGATCGTCCTGGTCATGGTGGGAGCCAGCCGGGCGGTGATCGAGAACCGGGCCCCGGCGCGGTGGCAGGCCGCGATGATGTAGTGGCCGTAGAACGCGAGCTGGACGACGCGGGTGGAGTCACCTCGCTACATCTATGTTGTCGACATGACCTTCGCCGGTGCGTCGCGCGTGACCATGGCTGACGTGGCACGGGTGGCCGGCGTGTCTGTCATGACGGTGTCCTACTGCTACAACCAGCCCGGGCGGGTTGCCACCCGGACCCGCAATGCTGTGGCACAGGCCGCACAGTCGCTGGGGTATCTCGGGCCTGATCCGGCGGCGCGGTCGCTCCGCAACGGGCGCACGGGCTCGGTCGGTGTAGTGCTGGGCGAGCATCTCGTCTACGCCTTTGACGACCCCCAGGCACGGCAGTTCCTGACCGGCGTCGCCGCAGTCTGCCGTCATCGCGGCGTGGGGATGACCTTGATCCCGACGACGACCGATGAGCGCGACGGCGCACGCGTCCGCGCCGCCGCCGTGGACGGTTTCATCATCTGGACGACGGTCGACTCCGACCCGATCATCCCCGCCGCCCTCAGCCTTGACAAGCCGGTCGTGGTCCACGGCGGACCCGACGTTCAGGGAACGCACCTGGTAGCTATCGACGACCGCGCTGCAGCACGGGCCATCTCCGCGGCGGTTTTCGATGGTGCCAAGCGACCGGCCGTCGTCAGCTTCCCGCTCAACGCCGCGCGCGAATCGGGACTGACGCCCCCCGACCTCGCCGAGATCACGTTTCCGGTCACTCGTAACCGGCTACTGGGCGTCCACGACTACTGTGCCGCTACTGGGATTGACTCCACCAAACTGGTCGTGGCAGTGACGTCGCGCAACGAGCGGGCGACATCGCGGGACATCATTGACACACTACTCGACCTACCCGATCCGCCCGATGCCGTCATGGCCATGAGCGACGAGCTGGCCTTCGAAGTTGCCGCGGCACTGAAGAAGCGTGACCTCAGCATTCCGTACGACGTCAGCATCAGTGGCTGGGATGACAGTCCGGGGGCCGAGGCCGCCGGCCTGACCACTGTGCGCCAATCTCTGTTCGAGCAAGGCCAACAATGTGCACGTCTTGCGCTGAGCGACGACAACATGTGGCAGCAACCCGCGTGGCAGGTTGTGCTTCGACAGACAACACGCACCAAGCTTGATCTTCAACCTGCGCCCTGACGGTAGGCAAGCTTACCCCCTGACGCCGGACACATCACCTGAGGTGGGCCCGGTCGCCGAGTAGCCGGGGGGAATTTCACCCCCCGGCCCTCACAGATCCGTACGTGACAGTCTCCTATCATACGGCTCTTGTCGTCCTGGTCACCAGGCCTTGGGGGCGTAGGTGATCCAGGCCCAGTACGCGAAGAACCTTGGTCGTCGTTCGACGGCCTGATTCCACCCGTTCTGTGCCTTCTTCCTACCCCGCAACCGTTTGTACTTCTTGCGGATCCACCGCATCAGGTAGGCGTTGATGCGCGGCGGTTGTCCGATGGGCAGTGGGTGGCGGTGGAGACCGGGCTCGGGAACGTGCATGGTGCTGCGCTGGACGCGCTCGCCGCGGTAGCGCCCGAACGCGCCGAGCAGCTCACCGCCAGCGTGACGATCGACCTGGACACCACCGATGTCGAGGTCTACTGCCGACTCAAGCGGAGGTGGCGTTCAACCACCAGGGCCAGCGGGTCGGGCGCCCGCACGTCGCCACGTGGGCCGAAACGGCCACCGTGCTCGCCGCGGAGCTGGGCTCGGGCCGCGACGACCCGCGATCCACCGCCACCGGGCTGCTGAACAGGGCGCTCGCCGCGCTCCCGGCCGCGGCCCGCGGCGGTGAGGTGCGGTTGCGCGCGGATGCGGGCTACGCCGGGCAACTCGCCCGCGCCGCGCTGTTCGCCGGGGTGGGGTTCGCCATCGGGGCCAAGCGGATCGCGCCGTTGTGGCGGCTGCTCGACAGCGTTGCGGCCGACAGGTGGACCGACGCGATCGGCATGACCGGCGCCCAGGTCGCGGTCACCGAGTACTGCCGGACTGGTGGCCGGTCAAGACCCGGCTGCTGATCCGCCGCGTGCAGCTCGACCTCGATCACGGGCAGGTGTCCCACGATCCGCGGGCGCGGCGGCGGCGGCGCCCTGCACCCCGACCAGCGCGCCCTGCCCCTGGCCGAGCTCGCGCAGCAGGCTCGGCGCCGCCCTGCGCCACCTGCCCTCCGGACACCCCGAGGTCAACCGGGCATGGATGTGGGGCGGGCTGCTCGCCGCCACCCTGGTCGGCTGGCTGCACCACCTCACCGCCACTGAACAGGAC
>Ga0209591_10005907_pt1 | contig 13636 bp, 10 predicted proteins | sample MAT01_FD_187207 | JGI IMG/M metagenome (GOLD analysis project Ga0209591, IMG submission 187207) | Freshwater microbial communities from Lake Fryxell liftoff mats and glacier meltwater in Antarctica - MAT-01 (SPAdes) (version 2) | ecosystem: Environmental > Aquatic > Freshwater > Ice > Liftoff...
CAAGAGTAGAAGCGTTGTTTAAACAAGCAATTAGACAAGGATTTTCGGGATTTACACATACAGCTTATTCGACCCAAAAAGAGAACAATCACGGTCGCTCAGAAATCCGACATCACTTAATGTTAAGTGAAATCAAAGAGCTGATTGACCCCGACAATCAATGGGAGAAACTTCACAGTATAGGTCTGATAGAATCCGTGAGAATAGTGAATGGAAAAACAACTATTGAAACTCGTTATTACATTAGTAGTTTACCAAATAATGCTCAAAAGCTTGGTGAATCAGTCCGCAGTCATTGGGGGATCGAAAATTCTTTACATTGGGTATTAGATGTAGGTTTTCGTGAAGATGATTCTCGGATTAGAAAAGATAATGCTCCGCAAAACTTTGCTACGATCAGACACATCTCACTAAATCTTTTGAATCAAGAAAAAACCTCAAAAACTGGAACCAAAAATAAGCGACTTAGAGCGGGGTGGGATGATGACTATTTGACTAAGATCCTCACTGCTTCAGTCAATTAAATTCTCACAATTCACTCCTTACTGACTATTATACAACTTGTAAACAGTGGTTGTAAGCTTTTTCTTATCTAAAAATAGGCAGCAAGCAAAAACCACGATTAATCAGTTACTGTTTTCTCTAAAAAGTCATTACAAAGCGTGTCTGTAGCTTCTAAAAATGGTGAATTTATCTCAAAATATACTCACCACTGGTGAACAGTGTTCAATAAGATGCGTTCCCCCTGATTAAGAACGTTGCTACTCCGACAAGATTGGATGAGTACGGGGAGCTTGTCAGTATCCCTAATGTGTCGAAGGGTGAAACTAAAGCTGAAACCCTGCAAAGGTTTTCGGAGTTGCGGTGGACTTCAGATACAAGCCCCCATCATAGCGGTACTCCGCTTGATGGTGGGTAATTGACGCTATAAACAGTATTGTTATCGAAATAGAATCTATTTCTGATTGTAACCTTTTGTTTCCGACAGGGCGATCGCGCGATCGAGATCAGTTTGACAAGATTTCTGAACTCACTTACTATAAACATTGTACTTTGTCAACAAAATAGCTCCCTAATATTTCATGAGCTTGACTGATATTGCCAGGGTTTTAGGTAAACTGTACTTCCAAGCTCCTAATGGCTTAATTATAATGTTGATTGTTTGGAGAGAATGTGCGATCGGGCAAAAGCAATATTGAAATTAGGGCGGATTACTGCGAGATTGTGGCTAAGGGAGTAAATGATTTTTTGAGGAAGGCTGACATTTAATTTAAAAGATCGGCGCAATGGGACAATATTGATATCCCGTCAAATTATCCCAATCATGAATAATTGGCCGAAATTCCTCCCCGATCCTACATCGTGCGCCAGAGGGTTTGCCTTAAGCATTAGCTTTTGGCTGATTGTTTATCTACTGTGGCCCAATGTTTACTATTATTCCTACGGATTTAGCAGGAGGTACTGGTACACCATCAGGAACTCTGACTTTCAAGCCGTAATAACATTTGCTTGGTTGTGCCAAATCTTGTTATTTGCTTTCTATCACTGGGGAGTAACGAAGGTTGCCGAGTGGGTGGAAATTCGCCGACACAATCAGCAACCGCCGACTGTATCGGCTTGGCAGCACTGGAGGGAAGGCGTTATTGCATTTCTCACGCTGCCAGCAGCAATCGTGATGGGAATTCCGGCGATCGCCCTTTTTATGCTGCCGGTGAACAGCTCTTCGGGCGCGCTCGTGGCTTTAATTCTAGGAAGTGCGATCGCATCTGCTTACCTGTATCACTTCCGCTTTGCAAAGCTGCTTAAAATTCTTTTTAAATTCTTAGGGATTTTCTATGCAGACCTTCTAAAGATATTTGAACTCCTGTTAGTTCCAATAGTAAGTGGCACCCCGTTTTTTGTGCTAACTGTTGTGACGGCCCAAATCATGCCAAAACAGCTACTGCCGCTGACGACCTTTCTGTTAGTTATTTGCGTACTGCTGAGCGGAATAGTGGGATATGCAGCCTTGCAGTATTGGTCAGCACATCTAGTTAATTGGGCCGCGACGTGGTGGCCCGCTGACTCTCCTGGTTACAGTCGCCTTCAAGCCCGAAAAGCCTGGAAACACAACAAAACAGCAACTAGCCAATCTTTTGTGCGGCACACAACCAGTTGGCACTTAGCCGCTAACGACGCTACCAACCTAATTTACCTAAATTGCCTATCGCTCATCCTCGCTTTTTTCGGTTATGTGCTGTTTGGAGATTTGTCGGAGTTGACACAAACGCCAGAAGAGATTTTAGGATTGGTTGCGGTGCTAGCTTGGGTGGCGCTGTGGCATTTCTGGGGGTGGCCTCGCGAAGTAGAAATTGCTAGAGGTAAGCCGGAGGCTAAGAAAAGTCAGAGTTCAGCTAAGAAAAAGCGATCGCCCAATTCTAATTCAGCGCCTCCTAATCCGGTAGAACAAGAGCTAAATCAGCTCAAAGCCACAACTGGAATGAATCGGATGAAGCCTGTGAGACGATCGGCCCAGCCAACTCCTGAAGTTCCTCAATGGTATGTGTTTCGCAGCGGAGAAGCCAAGGGGCCCTATACCAAATTGCAATTATGGGAGATTCAGGAAATCACAGCCCGAACCAAAGTCCGGCGCGGGGAAGCCGAGTGGCAGCGCGCCGGTGAAATTCCAGAACTAGCTGCGTACCTCACTCAAAAATAAGACAGTTAAATAATTCACTCTCAAAACTATTTTCAGCGGGGTTGAACGCTTCTCAATAGCTTTAAATATTCATGTCTAACAGATTCATCAATCTCGTCAGCTAAACTTTCAGGCATATCAAGTTAGATAATTGACTACATTGCCCGCATTTTTCCCAAAAAAAAGCACTCAACTTTGTGAGGGCTTTGCGATGCCAGGAACGAGACTTGAACTCGTGACACGTGGATTTTCAGTCCACTGCTCTACCAACTGAGCTATCCCGGCTTGTTTTTTCGCGCTTTACTATCTTAGCAGACACATACAGAATTTAGCAAGCACTTTTTCCAATTAATTTTCGATCGCCCGGAACCGCCCGCCTGTAAGCTAAAAGCTGCAACCTCAAATCCAAAAATCGCAATGGCACAGCAACATCGGGACAGCGGGAGTAAGAGTCTGCTTGTCTTGGGCATAATTTGGCTGCTGGGGGCAATTAGCGATCGCCTCTGGTTTGCCCTCGATCGATCTGTCCCGGCGTGGGATCAAGCAGACTACCTGACTAGCACCCTGAAATACTTGCAGGCGTTGCAGCATCCTCAGTGGTTTTCCGGGGAGTGGTGGACAAACTTCTGGCTGCTTTCGACGAAAATTCCGCCCTTGGCATACATCTTAACGGTTCCGTTTCTTCAGGTTTTCGGTACAGGGGGCGATCGGGCAACCCTCGTTCATTTATTATTTAGTGCAATTCTCCTCGCCTCAGTCTACAGTCTGGGCGTCCAACTGTTTAACAGGCAAGTCGGTTTGTGGGCCGCTGCAATTTGCGTTTTGTTGCCGGGACTTTATCGGTTCCGCTTGCAATTTTTACTTGATTTTCCCTTAACTGCTGCTATTACTTTTTGTTTTTATTGTCTGACAATGTGGAAGCAAGAAGGTTCGGCAGCGGATTTTGTAACGGATGTAACGGGTAGACTGAAGTTGGAAGAAGGAACTAAAAAGAAGCATAAATTCTCTCCCTCCTCTCCCCCTCTCCCCCTCTCCCAATCTCCCAATCTCCCAATCTCCCAATCTCCCAATCTCCCCCTCTCCCCCTCATCTTTCTTTTGGGCGATCGCCTTTGGAATTTCTCTCGGTTTATCAATATTAGTTAAACACACGACTGTATTATTTATGTTCACCCCGATTGTGTGGTTGGCTGTTGGTGCTGTGCGGCAAAAAGATTGGGGGAGATTAGGTCAATTAACTGGTGCTTTGTTGCTGTCGGCGGCGGTGTTTGGCCCGTGGGCGAAAACCAATTGGCTGTTAATTTTGACCGGGGGAAAACGGGCAACGGTGGATTCTGCGATCGCCGAAGGAGATCCGGGCCTCAATACGATCGACGCTTGGATTTACTACGGTCAACACTTACCAGAACACGTTTCTTGGCCTCTGTTACTTGTTCCCTTAGTAGGATTGATACTTTATTGGCGTCGTCGGCAAAATAGTTCGTCAATCTTGCATCTCAACTCCTGTCGCTGGCTGGCTGTTTTCTGGGGAGGAGCTTATTTAATTAATTCTCTAAATATCAACAAAGACGACCGATATGTGATACCTTATTTGCCAGTTTTATCTATTTTCTTAGCCTACTGTTTAACGCTGTGGCCTTCTCGGTGGGGACGACAAATTCGCTGGGGTACAATTGGCTTGGCAATTCTGGCGATGCTGTTCCATATCTTGCCGCTGGGAGGTGCTTTTGGACATAGCTTAGTTCAAATTATCAGTCCCGGCAATTCTAACTATCCTTACTCGGGGAAAGAGTGGCCGCACCGTGAGGTAATTGCAGAAATTATTGATAGGGAACCTTATTTGCAATCTACTTTAGGCGTGTTGCCTTCGACACCGGAAATTAACCAGCATAATTTGAATTTTTACGGTGCTTTGGCTAATTTTCAGGTTTACGGGCGGCAGGTGGGAACGAATTTAAAAGAAGTGCCGCAAGATGTGCGATCGCTTTCTTGGTTTGTAACCAAAACTGGCCCGCAAGGTTCGATTCGCGAACGGATTAAAAAAGCTCAAAATGCAGCGGTGGCTGCAGTTGAAAAAGGTGATAAATTTCAGTTAGAAAAAACTTGGGTTTTGCCCGATTATACTAATTTAAATCTTTATCGGAAGCGAGTGCAGCCTGTCGAAATACAGCCCTTGAATGAAGCACGATCGCAAGTACAATTAGATCGAGTTACTGTCGCTGCAAAAGCAGTTCCCGGAGTCGCGCTGCCGGTGACTTATACTTGGTCTGGGCCTTGGCAGCAGTTGCAGTCTGGTTTAGTGTTGGTAACGTGGCAAAATCAGCCGCCTGGCGATATTCCACCGGGACAGACTTTCAGGATTTTACACGATCGCGCGATCGCTCAGGCGACTTTGCATTCGGGGATGCTGGAAGCGGATAAATTTGCTGTGGGGTTTCGAGTTGTCGATCGCACGGCGATGCTGCCTCCTGCTAATATTGCACCGGGAAGTTACAATCTCCAAGCTACTTATCTAAATCGGAAAACCGGCGAAACCTATCCAATTAACGTACCGCAGGTAACGCTTAAAATCGACGTTGAGCCTGCGGTTATTGCTTCCCAGACTCGAAGGGGGAGCGAAAATGAGAAAAACTTGAAAATCACCGAACAAGTCCCAGAAAACGAAGATAAGCCGGAGTTAGATTTGGTAACTCAATTGCGGGAAATGGCGGTTAATTTACCCAAAGGATTGCCCGGTTTAGAACCAGTGTTCGAGCAGATTGGGCGCATCAATCAGTACGATCCAACTCAGGATTATACAGTGCAAGCGGAACAAGCGTTAGAATATCGGTTGAAGCAGGAACCAAATAATCTAGAATTGGCTTATGCTTTGGCATTTTCTCGGGTATTGCAGCAGAATGTCAAAAGTGCGATCGCCGCCTTAGAAAAAGTTACCCAACTCGACTCAAAAAACCCTTACGCTTACGCCTATCTCGCTTTCGTACACCTGTACGGCTGGCATCCCAAAGCTGCTCAAACTGCCTTAAAACCTGCTCTAGCTCTTAACTCCAACCTACCGGAAATTAGAGTCTTAAACGGTTTAGCGGCTCTAATGCAAGGTAATCTCATTCAAGCATGGCAAGATTTGCAATTCTTAAAAAAACTAAAAATTTAACAATCCCTTTTATTGTGGCACGGGCGTCCCGCCTGTGCTTCGCCTGTGCTTCCGAATCGGTAAAAAACAGAAAACCAATGAACCAACCAAGAATTGTCTCTCTAATTCCCAGTGCCACCGAAATTGTAGCACTTTTAGGATTAACCGATGCAATTGTGGGTCGTTCCCACGAATGCGATTATCCCCCAGAAATCCAAAATTTACCTGTTTGCACTCAGCCTAAATTCAATCCTGAAGGAACTAGCAGCGAAATTCACAACCGCGTGACAGAATTGTTGCAAAATGCGCTGAGTGTCTATAAAGTAGAAATAGATACTTTGGAAAAATTGCAGCCGACTCACATTATTACTCAAGCTCAATGTGAAGTATGCGCTTGTTCTCTAGCAGAGGTTGAACAAGCGGTAAGCACGCTGGTAAATAGCAAGCCGGAAATTATTTCTTTGCAGCCGAATCTGCTAGCAGAAATCTGGACGGATATTGAGCGAGTTGCTGATGCTTTGGGCGTAAATGGCAAAAGTGCGATCGACCTTTTGCAATCCCGCATCGATGCTATTACCTCGAAAATACAAGCATCATCTATTCTTACCACAAAAGAAAGAGTTCCCAAAGTAGCTTGCATCGAGTGGATTGAGCCTTTGATGGCTGCAGGTAACTGGATTCCCGAATTAGTGGCAATGGCGGGAGGCAATTCGCTGTTTGGCATTATCGGGCAACATTCCCCCTGGTTAAAATGGGAATCGCTAGTAGAAGCTAATCCCGATGTAATTATTTTCATGCCTTGCGGCTTTGATTTAAATCGCACTCGCAGCGAAGCAATGCAGATCACTAAATACGCAGAATGGCTTAATTTGCCAGCAGTAAAAACAGGAAATGTTTACATAACTGACGGCAATTCTTACTTTAATCGGCCGGGGCCGAGATTGGTTGATTCGTTAGAAATTTTAGCAGAAATTCTCCATCCCGAAGTCTTCGATTTTGGCTATCGCGGTAAGGGTTGGCAGTCATTTTTGCAAGTACCCGCAGCCAGCTAAGGATCGTGAATTAAATAATTTGCATAAGCCTGTGGGATGGGCGTCTCGCCCGTCTATAAGGGACGGGCTTTCTGGCCCATCCCACAAGAACAATTAAAATTGCAGGTTATTTAATTCTCATTCCTAAAGCTTGATCTATATTAATTCTGAATTGCCTGCCATACAAATAAGGACACAACATTGTTGTGTCCTTACTTCGCATTCATTTGACCGAATCTGATGTCATTTGATGATGCAAGAAACGCTATTCCTACTTGGCATCAGCCGGGATTAAAACCTTGTCAATTACGTGAATGACGCCGTTGCTAGCTTTGATATCAGCTTTCACAACATTAGCGCCGCTGACAGTAACTTTGCCTGCGCTAACTGCCACCTTCAGCGAGCTGCCTTCAACACTTTTAACATCGCCGGATTTCAGGCTAGTAGATAAAACCGAACCAGGAACAACGTGGTAAGTTAAAATCTTAGTAAGTTGGGCTTTGTTTTCCGGTTTGAGCAAATTCTCCACAGTTCCTTCTGGCAAAGCAGCAAATGCCGCATCAGTCGGAGCAAAAACAGTGAAAGGGCCTTTTCCTTGTAAAGTTGTAACCAAACCTGCAGCTCCCAAAGCCTTCGTCAATGTCTTGAATTGAGCGTCGCCAGATGCAATAGCGACAATATCCTTAGCAGCGCCAGTTGTGGCAGGTGAAGCCATTGGTTTGGGTGAAGCCATTGGTGCTGGTGAAGCAGCGGTTTTCACATTTCCTGCAACTTGTTGAGTTGGAGTTGCATTCTTCACATTGGTGTTGGAGTTGATGTGAGCCCAAGCCGGGAAACCAATCAACGCGCTAGCGCCGATTACTCCTGCGAAACCTGTGAGTTGTTTCATCCAGCTAGGTAAATTTTGATTTTTCATTGCGCTTGCATTTCCTTATGAGATAAAACCGTGAACATGAATTGTTATGTTAGCCAAATCTCGACAAAAGGCAAGGTTGCCAGAGGCTAAAATGGAGAGAAATTTTTCTTGGAGCCCCGATCGACCAAAACTTCCTTACTATAACGCAAGCTGAGAAATCGGGCATCAACCGCTAAACCTGTAACTTAAAACCTCAATCACCGAACCAGTTTGGGGCAAGTCAGCAGCTTTGATCGAAATCGTGTCATTATTCAATCGGCGCACAGGCGTACCATCCATCAGCGCCAAGAATTCATCTAGCGGCACCAAATCGCACGCAGCAGCATCGGCGGCTTGGGTTTTGAAATGTGTCGGAATCACCATCTTCGGTTTGAGAAGTTGCAAAGTTTGCTTCGCTTCCGCCGGAGTGTAAGCTTTGGGCCCGCCGCCCACGGGAATCAGCACTACATCGGGGCGCCCGATCAAGATTTGTTCTTCAATGCCGATCGGGCCAGCAACTCCACCCAAGTGTAAAATCTTAACGCCCGCTTGCTGCCACAGCCAAGCCACATTGACCCCAAATCGCCTTCCTCCCTCACGGTCTTTTTCCGTCCGAATCCCTTGAATCCGCAGCCCGTTAGACCTGTAAGCCCCCGGTTCGTACAAAAGGCCGGGATTGCCCGCAAATCCGTCGATCGCCCCTTCATCGAGCAATCTGCTGCTAATCAGAATCAAATCTGTAGGTACTTTAGGAGAACGATAGCCTGCCGTACAGCCCAATGGGCGAAAAGGATTCACCAGCACCCTCGCACCGCCTCCGGCGAACAAGAAGCAAGTGTGGCCCAACCACTGAATCGACAAAGAATCAGCAGTTTGAGCTTGATAGCTTTCCCATCCAGATGGCAAACCAGTTGCTAAAGCTGCTAGCAAACCCGTCTGTGCGTAACGTATTAATTGTCGCCGTTTCATCTTTTGGTTGCAGTTATCGGGTGTTGGTCGTTTGTTGTTATAGCACAAAACACAGTCAGTCGATTTTAGATTTTAGATTCTTCGACTTCGCTCAGAACAAGTTTTAGATTTTAGATTTACTCCACAGATGAATCTGGGATATGGAACTTTCGTCTAAAATTTGGGCTTCACCGCGACGATTTTCGGAGGCTTGTATCCTTTTGTGGGCGGTTCAGATGCGAAAATGTGCACCCTAGTCTTACCGTAAGGTTCGCTCTTATAGCACCCGACAAATTCAGGGAAATTCAACTAAGTAAATCCACTTAATTAAACGTAAAATACGGCTCGCTAAAAAGCTAGCTGTGTATGTTTTCTTCCTTCTTCCTTCTTCCTTCTTCCTTCTTCCTTCTTCCTTCTTCCTTCTTCCTTCTACTTAAAGCCGTTCCAAGAAATTTCGCAATAATTGCTTTCCCGCAGTCGTCAAAATACTTTCCGGGTGAAACTGTACACCTTCAATGTGCGGATATTCCCGATGCCGCACGCCCATAATAGTTCCGTCTTCAACCCAAGCCGTAATTTCCAAAACTTCTGGACAACTCTGCTTTTCAATTACCAAACTGTGATAGCGAGTTGCAATCATCGGGGATTCGACGCCCTGAAAAACTCCGGTTCCTGTGTGTTCTACCTGAGAAGTTTTGCCGTGCATCAACACGGGTGCAGAAACAATTTTGCCCCCGAATACTTGACCGATACTTTGATGTCCGAGGCACACGCCTAAAATTGGTAAAGTCGGGCCCAATTCTTTGATTAATTCCAGAGAAATTCCCGCATCTTCCGGCCGCCCCGGGCCGGGAGAAATCACCACTGCCGCAGGCTGTAATTGGCGAATTTCTGCTAAGGAAATTTGGTCGTTGCGATAGACTTGAACTTCGCTGGCTACGGGCAACTCGGCACCTAGTTCTCCTAGATACTGTACCAAATTGTATGTAAAACTGTCGTAGTTATCGATGACTATAATCACGGGTTAAGTTAGATTTTAGGTTTTAAATTTTAGATCTTAGATTGACTCGCTGCCTGAAAGCAAGGGTTTCAAGATTTTAGATAGATGCCGAAGATAAAAATAGCTGCAATATAGACGAATAAAACTCAAAATCTCAAATTGGTCATCTAAAACCTAAAATTTTATGGGCCCAATAAGTTACTGACGGGCGATCGCAATTTGAACGACTGCCCACAAAGGAGGCAGCAGAAGTGCAGTACCGACGATGATCGCAGCCATTGCCGATACCAGAACCGCTCCGGCACCGCAGTCTTTGGCAATTTTGGCTAGTTCGTGGTAAGACTGCCCGACTGTCAAGTCTACCACGGATTCGATCGCCGTATTCAACAGTTCCATTGCTAAAACTATACCAATGGTGACGCCGATCACAGATATTTCTACAGGTTTCAGTTGCAAAAATAGCCCGAGTCCGATCGCCAAAGTGCCAATAACTGTGTGAATCCGAAAATTGCGCTGAGTTTCAAAAGCATAACTCAGACCCCCCCAAGCGTATCTAAAACTCGTAGCTAAGCTAGATGCGATTTTCCAGGACAGCTCTCGGTTGTATTTCAAGGCTTTTTTGGGCTCGTGGACTGTCTGGCTAGAAGAGTCTTGAGGCATGGGCAGAAACTGTGCGATTTGTGATGAAATTGAGGGTCTATCTAGTGTCATAAAGAACCAACTTTAATTTACAGAGATGAATGAAAGCTAAACTTTTTAAATTAACTTCATCAAGTCTAGGTAACTTTTCTAAGTTTTTACTAAAGTTCTGGTTTAATTTCAGAAAGTTATGTTGGGCTTGACATGATTTGTTAAATAACCATCAACTTCAGTTATGCTGTTTGGATCGTAAGACCGATCGCCTGCAGCAATGTTTCTTGTCGATCGAGCATTTGAGTCAGACTTTCTTCATCTGGGTGATCCCAGCCCAAAAGGTGCAAAAAACCGTGGGCTGCGAGCCAAGCTAATTCGGTTTTCAGGGGATGTCCTTGCTGCTGGGCTTGTCGCTGAGCCGTATCGATCGAGATTACGATATCACCCAAGTATAAGGGTTCAGATGACTGCATTTCCTCTAATTGAGGACAGTCTACCTCTAAAGCTGCGAAAGCTAGTACATCCGTCGGTCGATCGAGCTGGCGGTACTGGGCGTTGAGGGCTTGGATATCCGGATCAGCGGTTAAACGCAGGCTGACTTCGTAGCCAGGGGCCGCTGGCACATCCTCCGCCTGGTTTTCCAGCCAAACGCTAAACCAATTTTCCCAAGTTTCGGTTGAAATTTCCCCGCTGGCTGCACTTTCCGGGAGGTTGGAACCGTCGGCGGACGATCGGGCTAGCCCATAACAGTCTTCGACGTTCACCTCAATTAGCATTTTCAGCATTTTTTGTCAAGCAATATATTCAATTTTTGGGCAATTTCACATTGGGCAGGCTAATCGACTTTTTGCTTTTAGCTGGCAGATTACAGGAATCTGTGGAAGATTGCAACGGGCTCAGAACACAGACGGCGGTTTCAACCGCCCGGTGTTGTATCGCCACATTGAGACTAAGAGTTGAAATATCGATCGAGAAAAGCCAAACCGACGAGTACGCCCAAAAGTCCAGCCGCCGTCAAAGCAAAATGAAACAAAGAAGTCGCGCGCTTGCGAACCATATTCCGCATCGCCAGCTTGACATAACTCGGTGGAGGTGTATTGTTTGTCGGCGGTATCGGGGTTTCGGCGACGGACTCTTCGGCGGCGGGAGTTGTGGAGGGAGATTGATCCATAACGGTTAGTTTTGAAGGTTAAAAGGGCGAATGCTGAGGACAGACTCGCCACGATGGTAACAAAAATGTAACGTTTTGTGTAGTTTTTTTTAGGTTTCAGATGGTCGGAGGCTGGTTTCGCGCAGCAGAGAATCAACCCAGACAGCATCGGATTCTGACAGCGCAGGTACTAACTCAGCGGTATAGTCGATCGTAAAATCATATCCGGCGCGATCGTACACCGTATTCAACAACGCCTGTAAATCCACAATTGGTTCCACATCGCCTCCCCGCAAAGGCAGCGCAAAAGCCGGAATCACATCCGGTAGATTAAACAAATACAAATCAGCCGCGGGGCGACAATCTCCCCGACTCACCAAAATCCGGTAACTTCCCTCAATATCGTTCCCAAAAACAGGCAGAGGTTGGTAAATTCGCAGCAAGTCAATTTCCACTAAGTGCGATCGGCTTCCAAGCACCTTATCCCGCTTTTCCTCATACATCTCCCGCCCTTTCCCCGGACGTTTATTAGCAGGAGAAAGCACCTCAATCACCGTCACAACTTCTTTACTTGCGATATCTCTAATTTCCAAATATGCTTCTCTAACCTCCTCAAACATCGGTAATCCGACTTTCAAAGGCGTAGCAGTTCGTGTCGCGACAGCTACAGATGAATTTAAATTTCTGGGAGTAGGATTGCGCTGAATAGAAACATCAGGAATTCCGACTAACAGAGATTGTTCTCCCTTGAGTTCATAAATGCGCTTTTCGATCGCCACTCGATATTTTGGCACCAGTTGAGGCACCAATGACTCCTGAAGCATACTAATCAGTAAATGATGAACTTCCGGCCAAAAATCAGGATGTTCTAAATAGGGATTCATCCCCGGAAATGGATTAGGCATAGTAATATATTGTTTACAATTTCCACAATATTAACTCCTTAACCCCCTCTCCCGCAACCAAGCATCAGCCCAAACAGCATCGGATTCTGACAGCGCAGGAACTAACTCAGCGGTATAGTCGATCGTAAAATCATATCCGGCGCGATCGTACACTTCATTCAATAACGCCTGTAAATCGACAATTGGTTCCACATCGCCACTACGCAAAGGCAAAGGAAAAGCCGGAATTGCATCCGGTAGATTAAACAAATACAAATCAGCCGCGGGGCGACAATCTCCCCGACTCACCAAAATCCGATAACTTCCCTCAATATCATTCCCAAAAACAGGCAGAGGTTCGTAACTTCGCAGCAAGTCAATTTCCACTAAATTAGTGCGGCTTCCGAACACCTTATCTCGGTTTTCCTCATACATCTCCCGCCCTTTTCCCGGACGTTTATTAGCAGGTGAAAGCACCTCAATCACCGTCACAACTTCCTTACTTGCCATATCTCTAATCTCCAAATACGCTTCTCTTACCTCCTCAAACATCGGTAATGTCACTTTTATAGGCGCGGTTCGTGTCGCGACAGCCACATTAGATGTACTTGAATTTCTGGGAGTAGGATTGCGCACAATTGAAACATCAGGAATTCCCACTAACAGAGATTGTTCGCCCTTGAGTTCATAAATGCGCTTTTCAATCGCAACTCGATATTTTGGCACCAGTTGAGGCACCAATGACTCCTGAAGCATACTAATCAGCCCGTGATGAACTTCTGGCCAAAAGTCAGGACTTTCTAAATAGGGATTCATCCCCGGAAATGGATTAGGCATAGCAATATATTATTGACAATTTCTACTACATTAACCTCTCAATCCTGTCTCCCGCAACCAAGCATCAGCCTTGCGCAGCATCGGGTTCCGACAGCGCAGGAACGGGTTCTGTCGTATAATCGATTCTAAAATCATAGGCGGCGCGATCGTAAACCCCATTTAATAACGCTTGTAAATCTACAATTGGTTCCGCATCGCCTGGGCGCAAAGGCAATGGAAATTGAGGAATCATATTGGGTAAATTGAAAAGGTACAAATCTGCCAAAGGCTTTTGATTTGTCCGACTTACCAAAATTCGATAACTTCCCTCAATCTCATTACCCAAAACTGGTAGAGGTTGGTAACTTCGTAGCAAGTCAATCTCTACCATCTGAGTCCGACTACCAAACACCTTTTCTCGCTTTTCTTCATACATTTCTCGCCCTTTCCCAGGACGCTTGTTGGCGGGT
>Ga0209591_10005910_pt1 | contig 13626 bp, 21 predicted proteins | sample MAT01_FD_187207 | JGI IMG/M metagenome (GOLD analysis project Ga0209591, IMG submission 187207) | Freshwater microbial communities from Lake Fryxell liftoff mats and glacier meltwater in Antarctica - MAT-01 (SPAdes) (version 2) | ecosystem: Environmental > Aquatic > Freshwater > Ice > Liftoff...
GCAGGCTGCGCTACAGAATTTCTTGGGTTGTCCGCCCCGTGTGCTGCGTTCGATCTCTTTACCACAAATGCAAGTGGCGGTGGTGGCGGGCTGAAACATTCTAGCGCTGCGTAGCTGGGCCAAGACCGGCCACAGGGGATGATCAACGGGTTGATCGAGTATCTCGATTAGTGTCTTCCCTATAGCCACTGGCTCTATATTCATGCCCTCTAGTAGCCATGCTAATTCTTCCGCTTGCGCCGGCGTCAGTTTCAGGTTAATCATAGTATCGTTTTCCATTTGCCAATCGGTACGGTTTCGCACTGTTATGCGAAAAATAAAATGGCTGATCGCCTGGGGCCTGGGCGCAAAACCTTATTTTGAAAATAAGAACGGCCATTTATCGGACTAGTCCGGTAAACTAGATTAGCCATTGTTCGTTGACGATGGCGGCATAATCGTTTGCCCCATGCTCAAGCAGTGCTTTACCCTCTTTCTCCCGGCTTACTTGTGCTCTCCATCTATCCCCATCGATCATAGCTCTTATCTCTTCTTCGATTAAGCCTATGATTACATCGGGGCCCAGGGCGTCAAGCTCCCAGCAATTAGCGCCATTCTTTTTTATGAACTCTTCAGCACGGGCGTCTGACTTTTTTACCATCTGTGGCGGTGGGTTGTACCGCTTAATCTGGTCTGGATTAAGTGCCAGACGGCGTAATTCTACTTCTACGCCAAACATGCACATGCGCTCGGATAAGTCCCTACTCATATCCTCGCCGGAAGGATCGAAGTCTCCCAAGTAAAGAATGACAGGCAAGCGCCCCATCCGGCGATAATGCTGGAGTCGCTGCGCGGCGTCGTATGCGCAACTGGTAGACGAATAGCCTTTACAAGCAAAATAGGATACATCGAAGCGCGCACAGACGCCCTCAATCACGCCAGTAAGTGCTTCCTTCTCAATCCACACTTCCGGCTGATAGGGTTGCCCAACCCACTTGTCAACGCTGAAGGACGCCGCCGCCGACTTAAGTATATCGCCAGGGTTTTCCCAATGGCTTTGCCGGTGAACAGGTCGCCCACGGTCTTCGATGGCGTCCCAATCAACTAACCCAGCGTACCGGGCGTTACTCAGAATGTCCGACAAATTCTGATACGCCCTTTCAGTGTTTTCCCGCCAGTTACGGACAACCATTTGATAGTGCAATTGTCGCACGGTGAGCCTATAGCCAGCCTCTGTATAAGCTTCGATTATCTCATTAGCGCGCTCAATGACGAGCTTGGTCTTAGTCTGGAAACGCTGTTCCCTGTAACAAGTTTTCATGGTCGCCTTATCCCTTCCCAAAGAAAGCCAATGCATTGCTATAGCTGGCTTGTAATTCGATGAACAGTGCCGCATCACCGCCGGTATCAGGGTGATACTCTTTGGCGAGCTTGCGCCATGCCTGCTTAACATTGTCTATCGTGCAGGGTAGCGATAGTCCTAACGCTCGAATAAAAGACGGTGTAGACGACTCGTCACGACTGCGCTGACGATGATATGACTCAACATCGCTTTGGTATCGTTCTGTCTTTTCATAGGGGAGGGCGTAGAAACAATTGTGCTTTACGTACGCTTCCCCTGTCGCCTCAAACTTCGCCCTGTCTAGTCTATAGGCTTTCTCGGCTCTGATTCCTTCACGGGACTTTACCTCGCCTGTCTGCCAGTCATAGCGGCCAAAACTCCTGTCTTCAACAAAGATAAACTTATCTGTTTTCTTTGTGACTCGATGCGCCGCCGATGTTGTAGTGGTGTAGGGGTTCATTCCCCGGGCCTTACATGTTTCAGGGTCGGTGCGCCACCAATGGGCTGTCATGCCATCCATATCACCGTCGTACCGATACAAGTATTCTTGCACCTTTGGTTCTGTTGTATTGCCCATGTCGCCTTATCCCTTCCCTTCTGCGAGTAGTGCCGCCAGTTGCTTCTCAATTCTGGCTAGCCGGCTGTTTACCTGCTCTAGCAATCCAACGTCGCCCCCGTCCCCGGTATCAACGCCGGATAGAATCCGATCATAGTCCAGCACGCAGCGGCTGATCCACTCACCACGCTTGTTTGGACTAGGCGCACGCGTCGCAATAATGGCCAGCGCTTCCGCCGACAATGTGAAGTGTACTTTCTGGTTGCCCATTTAGTTACCTTGCCCTTCGTTATGTAAACATGAAAATAAAATAGTAACTAAATTATAACACACTTGCCATAAACTCGTCAATATGTTGGTAACTAAAACGCTTGACAATGGTAACAATACCTGGTATAATTAGCTAAAGTAAATTACTCTTTTCTTTAGCTAACAAGGATTACACCACCATGACAAACGAAATTACCAAAGTTAACGCAGCACTCGCAACCTTCCACGACTCGACTGAGCTCGCCGAAGTCTTTGACGCCAGCATTCTGGCCGGCCAAGTGCGTGCTACTACTATCGCCATGTACAAGAAAGCGTTCGGCGCGTACGTTGCCTATGCTGGTGGGTGGGCGCAAGCTTTAGATCCGGCTACGCTGGCTAAGTGGCGTGCAGAACTCGCCAATGCCGAGCTATCGCCCAACACGATCAACCGGATGTTGTCTAGCGTGCGTGCGGTAATGAAGTCAGCCGCTGAACAGGGTTATCTGAGTAGCGAAGTTACACAACGCTTCGACGCCGTGCGCGGTGTGAAGGTGGGTGCTATGAAGGACAAGCTTAAAGAGCACTCGCGCACACGCATTACTGCCGAGGATATGCGCCGGTTGTGCAATGCGCCGGCTGATTCACTGGTCGGTACGATGCATCGGGCGCTATTGCTGGTAATGGCTTCCAGTGGTGCGCGTATCTCAGAAGTGGTAACGCTGAAACCTGCGCAGATCGAGACACGCAAAGAGAAGGGTAAGTCCGGCTATGTCATCCTAGTCAGTGGTAAGACCGACATCGGCTTACGCGAAGCGCCATTGTCTACGGAAGCCTTTATGGCCATTCAAGACTGGATTAGCGCCCGTGCAGCGGCTGGTGTGGCATCCGAGTACATCTTCACTGGCTTTAGCGGTCGTGGTGGTCGTGGGCTGCGCACAGAACACATTAGCACGCTAGCCGCCTGGCAGACGGTCAAGCGCTACGCAGCACGGCTAGATCTGCCACACGTCAAGCCGCATGACTTCCGGCGCTTTGTCGGTACGCTCTTGGCCAAGAAGGATCCACGTCAAGCGCAAAAAGCGCTGGGTCATAAGTCAATCGATACCACATACAAGCATTATGTACTTGATGAGATGGAAGTAGGACTTACAGAAGGTTTGTTCTAATGGCCGGACAGTGAATGGCCATTCAAGCCACGCCATGCACCTGGCCATCTTCCGAACATGTAAGCGAAAAAAGGACCGGCGGAACTTCGCAGCGAAAAAAAAGCCACTAGGGTTAGCGCCTGGTGGCTTTTCTTTGCTATCTCTTTTTTGGGGCCATTTTGATACGACCCAACGCCACGCCATGCGGAAATATTTCACGCATCCATTGCTTCATATCCACATTGCGCCAGCGCTTTACCGTTGTCAGTGGGATTCCCAGCATCTGCGCTACATGGCGAGGGGATTCACCCGTCATCAGTTCAACCAGTGCTTGCGCTTTGATGCGCTCCGAATGGGCCATAGTGGTGCAAGGAAATGTTATATTTTCGGCTGCTCAATAGGTGAATCGGCAAAATAATATTGCATCGGCTAGCCTGTTGATAAATGTAGAAAATTCAACGCTTATCAGGTGCACCCGCACACATATTCTGCATTGCGAATTCCCTGCAAAATCCCTGTAAGAGGCTGTAAGAGGCTGTATAGCTGCCTAGCTGGACCGGCTACCACTGTAAAGGTTGTAAAGGGCCGTGGCTATCCAGATAAACAGCAATTAACTGGATAGACGCCGGGATTTCAACTTGTTTCAACTTGTTTAACAAGTTGAAATCACGGCGGCTACCACTGTTCTACCATTGTAAGAATACCTTTTACGCGCTGGCCGCTGGCCGTTCGTGATTCATTTGGGCGATAAATTGTTCAACTGCATCAGACTGCCCATGCACCTCAGCAAGTTTGGAAAGAACATGCTTTTTCACGAATTCCGCCTTCAGCGCTGGCCAACTGTCTTCAAACCCGAACGCGCTACCATTGGCGTTGGTATAGATGGCGAGCGCCGTGCGCTTGAATTCCGCTTCCTGCTGCGCCTGCCGTTCAGCCTGTGCAGCTGCCCGCTCCCGCTCCAAGCGCACGGCATTAGCTTGCGCATCGGAGAGAATCGAATTTATCAGATCACTGTTGGCGTTTTGATGTTGAGCTTCGGCTAATGCCCGTTCGGCCGCATCGGCTGCGCTCCGTAGCTCATCTACGCGCGCAGTGAATCCGGCATGATTGTACAGCGCCATTGCCGAAGACGAATACTGGTAATCAAGCAGCGCCTTCGCTGCGTCTGCTGCCCGTTGTTGGATTTGTTCAAAAGTCATGTGGGTAATTCCTTTGGTGGTTTGCCACCGAATCAAATGTAAAAACGTCTGTATTGCGTTGATATCGTACTACACGCCACTTATTGCGCTGCCGTCGATTCTAGGCCGGTTTTATGCGTCCTGTGTGCCTGTAGAGGCATATTTCAACCCGTCTGCTGCTTGCGCATTCCGGATAGCCGAACGGCTAGTTTGGCTTTGGTTGCTTCCGACAGTTGACGCTTCCGGTGCTTGCGAAATTCGACGACTAAGCCGCTGGATGCTGCGATGAATTCGATTAGCTGCCGAGCGTCAACCTCGAACAATCGGCCATCGATGCGGCTGGGCAATTGTTTAGCGCCGGCGTCCTGCATAGCCTTTGTGGTGCGTGTTTCGTAGGACTCAACCGTCCAGCGGCCACTATCATCACATTGCCGCACTTTGTTACTATTGTCGTCATCACGATCACGATGATGGAAGATGACTTCTGCTGATTCGCTTCTCATGCTAATTCCTTTGACGCTCTCATCGTCTCTGTACTGCGTTGGTTGGTACTACACGTCACTTGTTGCGCTGCCGTTCAACCTGGGCCGTCTGGTGCGGTCGGTTATTCGGTAATCGGCACAACTTCAGCCATATCTACAAAATGCTTTACGGGCGAGGATGGAAAGTGTTCAGCAAGAAGTTGCATCACCTTCGATTCATCCATTTTATCGAATAACCATACACGACAATCGCGCCGGTAATCGCTTGCGCCATTCTGAAACGTGGCTTTGATGGCATCGACAAACGCCTGGCTAAATGGCGTAACTGTGCCGATAGTGTAGCCATAATGCAGAATGAAGATCATGCTACCACCCCGTCGATATAGTAGCCGTCTGCCGCTTTGCCCATTGCCGCAAAGTAATCTTTGCGCAGCTCCTGCCATGCGTACCAAGCCTGGGCAAAGTCAGCAATGCCGCTGCGCCATAACTCACGGGGCAGTGGTGGCCGTTCGGTATGGGATAAGGCGTCAAGCCTGATGACTTTGACTGTAATGTCGGGTGCGATCTCAATCGGCGTTTCGATTGTCAACCAAGCCATCACCGATGCTTTATTCGCTGCCAACTCTTTGACGATAGCAGCACTAGCCGACGATTTAGGGCCGGTGATGCTCAACTTATCGCCAGCAGCAATCAATATCAATCCGGCGTCATTGGCGCGAGCAATTAAAGTTAGTACGTCCATGTTGTCACCTCGCCATCGTCAGCGCCATCGTCAAACGGATTTTCGGCATCCGGGTCTTCGACAGTAGGCGAAAGCACGGCGGATGTAGTGGACCTCAAAACAGGTCCACTACCATCATTTACACCTGTCAGCGGTGAATCAAGTGGACCTAGTGGACCTCCGCCAGCTGTTGGGCTATGGGAATAATAAAAAACTTCTACTTTTTTATTATCCCCATCATCATTTAAGAAATCAATACTTTTTTGAACTTCGCTACACGGGGTAGCCGGTGAAGGTCCACTAGGTCCACTACAATCTTTCGCAAAAGCATCGTTCTCTTGTGGTAGGATAGTAGAATCTGTGTAGTGGACCTCAACAGGTCCACTGCCAGTAGGTCCACTGTCGAGAAGTTTCCAGACGGTGCGGCCGTCGACAATGCCAGCATGCGTAATTTTGTATTGACCAATGACTTTATCGCGATTCTCCGTTAGGATGTTCCCTAACTGCGTTTCACGCCCGCGCTGCTTTGAGCTTGTTAGCACGTCATCAAGTAGCCCCTTCCAACCGCCCTTAGCGTTTTCTTCATCACTGTCAGCGAACGAAGCAAGCCTGAACAGGTCTTTCCCGGAAGTGTTCCCCCCGCCGTATTTATCCCACCACGCTCGAACAAAATCGACCAAGGTATTGCTCTTGCTTACAACGCGCTCATAAAGCTCATTTTCATTCGCAAGAAAGCCGACAACGCCAACAGTTGATAAAATCCCACCCATAACCCCCGCCCAAGCTTCGTAGCTACCTTTGGTGCGGTCGGTGTATTTCGGCATCCCCTTTTCAACCCATGCCCGTACCAGCGTGATCAACGCTGTCACCAACTCATTACGATGCTCACTTGCCCAGGCGATCAAATCCTTGTGCTTGAATCCGGTGCGCTCCCACGGTCTTTCCGCATTTGCATCCAAGCGAATCCACAAGCAGCGCCGTGCAATTTCCTGACTCATCTTGATATTATTGGCCGTAATTCCCCAGACGGTACGAATAGGGATTTTAACCATCCGGTTAGAACCCAAGGTTCGATCTTCCCAAACTGGCTGGGTGAACGCAGACGCAAGAATACCGGAATCAAGTTCGTGCTTTACGTTGTCGATCACAATGTGGGTACTGCCATCCATCAGGCTAGTGGTGATGCGTTTGCGCCACTCGTCATCATCTTGGGTTGCCGCCATCGTTGGCACGCTATGTCCTAAGAATGGCATTGCACAAGCTTCCAGTAGTTTGCCTTTGCCGGTCCCCGGGGTGGGCGAATCAACGTCATGTACCGGCGTTGGGCCTGGTATCATATCGCGCACGATGGGCAGTAGTGCGTAGGCTACAGAGTGTGCGCTACTGGCATCGTCTTTGAATGGGAAGTCGCCAAGCAAGTCATCCAAAATCAACGCCTTGGCACTCTCAATGTTGGCCGGTGTCGGGGTTGTGTCCCCCAGCGTAACGCCGCCGGTGTAGTAAAGCTTTGTCTTGGGGTTGTAACCCGGCTGATCGTGTAGCGTGCCATCAGCCGAAAAAACAGGCGAAGTCACCACGCCAGTTAATCCCGGCAAACCTGGCCATGCACCATCATTTATGACAACGTTGACCACGTTTTGGGGGGGATGCACATTGGTTACTACTGTTTTGCCCCCCTTTTCCTCTACTGTCAGCCAATCGGCCACGGTGCTTAGTAGGCTAAGTGTAGCGCCATTGTTTAATTCGTTGATACCGTGCTTCTGGAGTTCGTCTTCGAGGATGCGCACGAGTGCGCCGCCGCGAACAAAGACAGTAGGCTCACTCCCGTTTTTACATGCGATGGCGGCAATTGCATCATCGCGCAATTCGTCAAGTTGGCGATTATTTACGTGGATGACAGACACATTATTTAATCGGCGTTCCTCGTCTTCAGCTGCCGCTTCTACCGCTTCCGCCGCTTCCCTCGTTTTTGTTTTTTCTTCCCTTACTTTTGCTTCCGCCGCTTCCGCCACTTCCGTCGCCTTGGCCGCTAGTTCCTCCGTTGCCGCTTTGACCAGCCGGTTATAATCCTGTTTGCCCATGTCCAGGGCCTTGGGCAGTCTGGCCGCAAGAGCAAGCAGCGCATGCTTATCGTTGATATAGGCGATCAGCCCAATGACGGCGCGCCGGGCCTCGATTCGCTCGTCATCATTCGAGGCAGTAGCAAACGCTTCGATGCGTAGGTCAAGCAGGTTTTTGGAAGTGGTAAGAACGGCGCGGAAGGCTTCCGGGCCTTGCTCACGCAGGAAGTCATTCAAATCTACCTTGTCGACGCCGTCTGACCGCGGCAACGTCACCATCTTGGCGCGATGGCCATTTACCCAAAGCATTTCAGCCGTTGCCAGTGCGCCCTTCTTGCCCGCTTCATTTGTTTCGTTATCATTGGCAAGGTAGAGCGTTTTTATGCCCTTGACCAGGTCCAATAGGTGCGGCCAGTCGGCTTTGCGGAATTGCACAGTGACAGGAGAGATACAGGGGAAACCGTACTGATTAGCGATAATGGCATCGGTAATGCCTTCGGTAACGAAAAGCTCATTAGCGCCACGTGCGGCATCTTCACCGTAGAAGTAATCATTGCGTACCTGCTCAGACACGTAGTGGTGTTTGGCGTTATGTACCAGGAGTTTCTTATACTTCATGCCGGCGGCATCGCGCTCCCACTGGGGCGATTCGTCGGTAATGCGGCCGATGAAATAGCACACGCGGCTGCCCTTCCAGTACGGGAAGATGTAGCGCCCTTGGAAGAAGTCTTGAACGTCGCCACTATCAAACCGCTGGAAAAGACCAGACCGGACCAACTCGACGCCCTCAATCTTGTGTCCCTTGATCAGGTGCGCCAGTAGGGCCGTGTCACTAGGCGGAGCGTAGCCAATCTTTAGCGCATCGATAGTTTCATCAGTCAAGCCATAGCGACTATGAAGAAAAGCGCGGTGCTCATCGGTAAGTTCACCGTGGTAAAAGTTGGCTGCGATCTGCCAAATTTCCTCAATACTCCGGCGGTCGGCGGCTGTCTCTGGGTTATACGATGGCAATTCAACGCCAGCGAACGCAGCCAACTCGCGCAGAACGCCGCCAAACATGTCCTTATTACGATCACTGTAACTGCTGTTGTGTCTCTCGTGCCCCAACCATGAGAAAATATCACCCCCCTGCCCACAATTGAAGCAGTGATAAACGCCGTCTTTGTTGTCAACATGCAAGCTGGCATTGCTTTTTGATTCGTGTGCCTTGTGCCGACCGGTAAGCTTGTCACCGTCGCCGCTTAACTCAGCGCCGCCAAACTTATCCATCACCTGCTTGATGGTTAGCTTGCGCTTGATCTCATCGATGAGCGACCGGTCATTCGTGGTGGTGCCGTTCGTGGAAGTATATTCCCCGTTTGAGGACTTGACATTTGAGCTAACTTTCGTCATAATAGAGGTACCTTTTTGATATATTGCCTTTACAAAAAATCTAGTTTATCGGCTAGATTTTTTGGTTTCTAGGCAATGTGTTAGATGGAAATAGTTATGCAGAGACGACGACACATTTACCTTGGCCGGTGGTGTCGTCGTTTGCATTGGCGGACAAATTGACTGTTATCTTCACTGGCTCTACCTCGGCTGATTCAATCAGCCGGCGTAGGATCACGCTTCTTTTCCAGCCTGTTCGCTCCTGAATCTGTCGAATCTTGTTTTCGTGGTGTGGCTCAACTCGAAAGCCTAGAACCTCTGTTTTGCGCATAAGAAATCCTCCAAAAAACTATAATAAAAAAAGCCGCCTGAAAGCATAGAAAAGACTGTTTTCACAGTCCATCTATAGCTATCAAGCGGCTTTGGTATCTCGCCAAAAAAGGGCATCTCGCCCAATGTCCCCTGGTGGCCACAATCACGGAGGTGTCCCCGTGAGGGAAATGTGTCTCTATCCAGGCTGTCCACTTCACGACTGATACAATTGTACCAGGCAATCCCGCCCATGTCGTGCAGCTTTAAGTATTTGCTATTCGATTGCGACAATTGTACAACACTTTCCACAATATTGCAAGTATCCAATACTGTTTCCTTAAAAAACAAGGTAAGGCTAGCCGTTGCGAGTGGCCTTGCGAGTGGTGGATTTCTTATCTTGGCAATTTGCTAAGATAGAATCTATCTACGTTTTAAACGAAGATAAATTCCATCTACGTTTAAAACGTAGATAAAATCTATCTTGCAAAACTTGCAAGATAAATTTCATACTGGCAACGTTGCCAGTATGAAATTTACGCTTCAACGCTTGTCAGCCGGTCCGCCTGGTTGAACAGGTCGGCCAGCGCCAGCAGGGGGGGGGCACCGTGGCCGGTCAAGCCGGCGAGTACGCCCGGGTCGGGGTCGTGTCGCAATTGCACCACGCACGCATTGTACTTTGAGCCGAACGGTGCGCCGGAAGCGTATGCGATTACGCTATATTCCAATTGCTCATCACTACTTAATTCATGAATCATATTGCTACACTCTCCCATCAGAATCACTCTCCATTACTCCAATTGCATCTCTAGTAACATTCTAGCAAGCCGATCCTTTATTCGCTCTCTAGGTTTTTTAACCTTTTTGGTTTTTGTATCCTCAATCACCTGATATGTTTTTAATGTTTTTATCGCCTCTCTTAACACGCTATTTGTTAACCCAAACCACTCCCCATTTAATCTGTAGATAGTGAATAGGGTATGCAGTTCTTTTTCAACTACTCGCGGGGACTCGCATTGGATAAAGAGGATTACCTCCAACAAGTAGGGCGATCCGGTTTTTAATTCTTTTAATCTGTTTGTTACGTTGTTGCTCATCCCGATTTTGAACACTCTCTTTTGTCTGTTGCCTATGATGTATACATAATTACCTATCACGATCAACTCCTTATTTGTCTTGTTTTGGTACGGTCTGCCCCCATTGTTTACCCACTCCCCGCTGGGAGATTACACAAGTCCATAGTGACATTTTTGGCTAATTGTCACTATGGTTGTCACTGTGGCTGTCAGCGTAGCTGTACCGATAGCTGCCACGCCGACAGTCACTATTTTACCGCCCACTTTTTCGCTGTAATTGCGCTGCCGGTTTGAGTTGGCGAGACCGTGGCAACCGGCTAATCAGCATTTCAGGATTACGCGTGCAACGTTCGACGGCGGCTGAAAGTGCGCCAACAATTGCTTCTGGGCTGTCCATTAGCCATCCTTCGTAACCATAACCGATAACGCGCGCAACCTGAAGTAGTGCCCGTCCGTAGTGCCATCGGCGATCAGAGAGACCATACGCCCGGGCAGACTCTCTACCCGTCCGCCATCCTGCCAGATGGTGAACCACCAGCACATCAGCCGCCGCCTGAGCTTGCAGAACAATGCGGACCCGAGCACGCACGCGGTTCGATTTGGTCAGATAGTTGTTTGCCTGCTGGAGTTCACTCACCCGCTGCCGTAGGGTAGCCGGATCATTATTGACCATTATTCTTGCCCTCCAGAATATCTAGATAGCGATCAGCGGCTTTGCTTCGACGCGCCTGGGCCTTGTCTTCATTCTCCAGCTTAGCCATGCTAACGCTTTCGTTGCTGTCGATAATCTTCATAACCACATCGCGCTGATAGCGTAGACGCTTAAATCCTAGCCCGATTTGTGAAAATGCAGTCTGTCGCCAGTACAGCGATAGGGTGAATATCAGGGTCAAGGCAGTGTACATCACAGCGCCGATCTCAAAGCTGGGCTGTAGGTAGAATGACAGACCAACTGTGACCACGGCGGATAAACCCAACCCGATCAGTGCCAAGCGTACAATGCCAGCGGCCTGCTCGGATGGGCTGAATTGTTCGGTGATTTTGATAGGCTCAAGAAATTTTCCAATATCGATGCTAGTCGTACTGGTCTGTGACGGCGTGCCATGCGATGCTTCGTCAGGTTGCGTCATCCGGTCCAGTTGCTGCGCTTGGGCCGGTGTGATCTGATAGGCGTTGGTAGCCACTGGCCGGACAACCTGCAATTCATCGTTGTATCTATTCATCGCCCCACCTCCATCGCCATCAAAGCGAACGCTCCGCCAAACGATACCACGGCCAGAATGACAACCCACGTACAGCCGTTGCCGACCACGCCCGCCGCCGCCTGGGCCTGCTCTGTCGGTGTGCTAGCCGTCTCCAGTTGCTCTATTTTCTCGTCAAACTGCCGGTCGCTAATGAGGGCTAGCACAAACAAGCCGGCTAGTAGCGCTGCGATTGGCGGCACGAATGGAAAGGCAATCACAGCGCCAATCAAGTAATTAATCTTCATGCTTCACCACCTCATATCGTGGCGCCACACTTCGGCTGCGCTCAGTGCAAGCAATGGCGAATCGTTCGCCCGTGCGCGTGTCCAGTACATACGGGCTGCCATTGCCTGCGATCACCGTGTAACGTGGCTGTGTGCCTGCCTGGTGGCCGTCATTGCGCCGGTTGCCTGCCAGTGCCAACAATGTCGTAGGCACGCCGGCTAGAATGCCAAATAGCACGCCCACGGCCATCGCCATAGCGTCAGCCGAGAGCACGGTCATCAGCCGGACGCTTCCCCAACCAACGAACACGATGATGGCGACTCCAAAGAGTTTAGTCATGGCATCACCACCAGTGCCAGCATAATGGCCACTGCTAGCGCCGTTTGGACGGCCGTCAACATAGCAATGGCCGTCTGCCCCTTGCGCTGCCGGGGTTGCATGGTCTCGGCTGCTGCGATCACCACGTCGATGCACATGCGCTCACGTAGGGCGTCTGTATCGCCACGGGTGGCCATGTCGGCATCGCAGACACGGTCGATAATCCCTCGCATCTCTGCAAACCGTTCTCTTTGTCGTTTTGTAGTTCTCATACTGTTTACCCTCCTAGGGCCGGTAAATGTGGAGGGCTAAACAAATAGCCCACCATGCGGTTAGAACCGATGATGGGCTATGCGCTACAATGAATGTAGCCATTTGCCCGATGGTCTGTTCATCGGCTTATGTGTCAGATGTAGGCCAGTGGTCAATACACTGGCCTACATCGCTTCATACTATTGCGTGTACGGTTCTAGCCGTGCCAAGACTGTCCCCGCCTCGCCGGGCAGAAACGGCAGACACTCCGCACAAATCTTCTGGATGAACCCGATCCATATCGCCGGCGAGGAATTAAAATTACTCCCCTTACTGTCTACCATGCGCCCAAAGTCGGCATCGTTCTCTAGGTCTCGCAGATACATGCGGGCGTGAGACAGTCGCAATCGAGCACGCAAGAAATCAAGTTCAGTTGGCATTAGTAGCTCCACTCTTTGCCACAATCTCGGCACTCTGCAAGCCCAGCATGGGCTAGAATGTCTGTACTATGGCAATACGGACATTTGGTCGGCTTTGCAGTGAACCGGCGCACAAGCCGGGTTAGTAGTTGTCTCATGTTTTCTGTTCCTTTATTGCTTCTTGGGCCTGCCTGGGCCTCTGGTCGCCCTGGCCATTCTCACCGCTTCGATCTCCTCATCGGTCCACATGAGCAAGTTGGCCTTGTGGAGTTGTGCGCACGGTCTCAATTCAGGATGGCGTGTGATATACACGATCAGCACTGGCCGGCTCATCCCCAATTCTAACGCTGCCTGTTCTGTAGTTTTCACTTCCATGCTTCCCTCTTTACTGACTGTGGATATTAATTAATATCATTATCGCACACTACACTTACCCTGTCAAGTGGCAATTGTCGCTTGCGCACATGACGCCGTAGCGATTGCCATTTGCCAATCGCTACGATTCTGCTAGGGCCTGCGCATTAGGGATCGGCGTTTGCGCTCAATTTGTCGCTGCCTAGTGGCCTTTTGCTTGCAGGCTGCGCTACAGAATTTCTTGGGTTGTCCGCCCCGTGTGCTGCGTTCGATCTCTTTACCACAAATGCAAGTGGCGGTGGTGGCGGGCTGAAACATTCTAGCGCTGCGTAGCTGGGCCAAGACC
>Ga0209591_10005911_pt1 | contig 13624 bp, 11 predicted proteins | sample MAT01_FD_187207 | JGI IMG/M metagenome (GOLD analysis project Ga0209591, IMG submission 187207) | Freshwater microbial communities from Lake Fryxell liftoff mats and glacier meltwater in Antarctica - MAT-01 (SPAdes) (version 2) | ecosystem: Environmental > Aquatic > Freshwater > Ice > Liftoff...
AATAAATAAATTAAAAAATAATTATTTACTGCCATTATGTTTTGTTTTCAAAATCTTTTTATACTTTGCCATTCCTTTTATATTTTTTGTCATATTTGCATCATGCTTCCTGTATCTGTATAATGGCAACTCTATATTTTTAATTTTATGATCTTTCTCAAACCTGATTCTTAAATCTTCTTCCTCTCTCATTTTAAAACTTTCATCGTATAAACCTATTTCAATTAAACGGTCTGTCCTGAACATTACTCCGCATGCAATTGGTTTTTTATCGCCGGATATTCTCTTTATATGTTTTTCATCTTCATCTACTAAATAATAATCACATGACACTGCATCCCATGAAGCATTTGAATTTAAAAAAATTGATTCCAACAATAATAAATTATCATCCATATAATCATCCGCATCAAGATTTACTAAATATCTGCCGATTGCTTTTTTAATTCCCTCATTTCTTGCAGCTGCAAGACCGAGATTTTTTTCGAGATTTACCTGTTTAATAAATCCTGAAAAAGACTGCATTATCTGTTTCGTTTCATCCGTGCTCCCGTCATTGACTACGATTATTTCATATTCTTTTTTATCAATGGTCTGATTGATTGCACTTCTGATTGCACGGGAAAGAAATTTCGCGTAATTATGACATGTTATTATGACTGATATCTGCACGGAGTTTTTCTTTTTTTGCTTTGTCTAATGTTTTTACTATCTTTCTCGAAATTCTTGAGACTATATCTTTTTCATTTCTGTACAAACTGTTACGCCATGTTTCAAGATTTCTGAAATCAAGCTGTGCCGTCTGCCTCGGTTCAAGATTATGAAATATTCCTCTGTTGTGATATCCCATATTATTTGAAATTATAAGCGTATTTGCTTTGCCGGTGATTGACTCCGATTTACATCCGAGATATTCGATATCTTCTGCTTTAGTCGAGACATCCATATTATCTTTGGCAAATCTTATACTGAATTTATATTCAAGTATTAGTCTTTTCAAACTCATTTTGTGTGAACCTCTTGCAAAAATATATGCAGCATTCTGTTCTTCTACATCATTTAAATACATAAAAACTTTTATCGTCGGATATGAAACATCTGCATGAGGGTAACCCGCAGAATGAATTCCCATTTCTTTTTCATTTCCCAGTGATCTTCTTTTCAAATACCAAAAATGTTTGTAAGGTGCAATTCTTACTTTTCTGTTTACTACCGCAGTTGTGATTTCATTTATTAATTCATTTTCAACTATGTATTTTGTAAATGCCGGTGTTACCGGAGTTACTATTTTTTCTGCTATTGAATTAAAATACTCCGGGAAATCTTTCTGCCTTTTTGAAAAATCCTCCGGATGAATATCCATAGGTGACCAGCCCGCATAAGCATCATCATATTCTTTTTTTATTTCTTCAAATTCCTCTTTTGAAAAAAAATCAGGAATAACCAGAATTCCGTCTTCGTTAATTTTTTCTAAAAATGGAATATATTCTTTCTTGATTTTTTTTGGCTTTAATCTTCCGATATTATGATAAATAGTTCTTATTATATTGTATCCAAGCATATTTGCCAATACTCCGCCTGAATATTGTGGTGGTGTTTTATCAAGGAAATCATCGCCTAACAATAAAGGTAGTATGCTCATAATTTTTAAAATTTAAATTTTAAATATATTTATAAAAAAAATTATTTCCATATTCTCAAGCCAGGATTTTTTCAATTTCCAAATCCATTCTGAATTCATTTACAATTAATCTCGAAGGTGTTACAAAAAATCCGGATGGTTTTCCCGGAACAAAATCAGGATATTTATACATGTCACCGTTTTTTATCACTAAAGGTGCAGTCAGATCATCTATTACATCTTTTGAATTAACGTTCATACCGTTATCACGTATTTCAAAATATAAAGGATACTCTCCGGGTTTTATGTTTAATTCGGAAAATTCTACCATCGCTTCTCCAGATGTACCTGCAGGAATTTTATTTTTTGAAATTTCATAATGTGCAAGTGTAAGACATTCCTTAGATAGTCCGGACATTAATGCGATAACAAGAAATAATCCGTTCATTTCCTTAAATGCCTTATATGTTACTTTGAATCTTACAGCTTCACCTAGCTCAAATTCGAATCTTGGATTATTATTTATATCAACTACATTTAAACTGGTAAATCTTATTGTTCCGTTTCCACGCCTGTTTGTGTCATTATTTATCTCAGTATCAGCACCGATTTTTATATCCCGGTTAAGTTCATTATAATGTTTTAATGATTCTTCAGTCTCACCGCTTATTATTAATTCTCCGTTATTAAGTATTATTGTTTTCTGACATAATGCCTTTATTGCATTAAGATTATGACTCACAAAAATAACTGTCCTTCCTTCTTTCTCTGATACATCATGCATTTTACCAAGACATTTTTTTTGAAATTCTGCATCTCCGACTGCAAGCACTTCATCTACTATAAGTATCTCTGGCTCAAGATGAGCTGCTACTGCAAATGCTAATCTCACATACATTCCTGAAGAATATCTTTTCACAGGTGTGTCTATGTATCTTTCAACTCCCGAGAAATCAACAATACTGTCAAATTTATTTTTAATTTCAGCCTGTGTCATTCCGAGAATTGCACCGTTGAGATAAATATTGTCCCGTCCGGTAAGCTCCGGATGAAATCCTGTTCCTACTTCAAGTAAACTCGCAACTCTTCCTTTAACTTTTATTGTACCTGTTGTAGGTCCCGCAACTCTCGATAAGATTTTTAATAATGTAGATTTTCCTGCACCGTTTTTTCCGATTATCCCAAATCTTTCTCCGCCTTTTACTTCAAAATTAATATTCTTCAATGCCCAGACATAATCACTTCTTCCTTTTACACTTCTTTTATTTGTCTCACCGATTTTCATAAAAGGATCTTCCTTTCCTCTGAGCTTTGCCCAGAATCTGGACGCATCCTCAGCTATAGTCCTGCCACCTACTAATCCTAATCTGTATAGCTTCGAAAGATTCTCAACTTTTACAACAGCACCCAATTGATCAGAAATAAATATTAAATAAATGAACTAATTAAAAATAAATTAAACTGTATCCATGAATGTCTTTTCAACTCTGTTAAAAACTATTATTCCTATTGTCAAAACCACTAATACAAAAACTGATGTGTAAATAAGATTACCCATGTCGAATGTTCCCGCACCGAGAAATGCAAATCGAAATGTATCTACTATTGATGTCATAGGATTCAGTAAAACTATCCATTTATATTTTTCCGGTAATGCCGATAAAGGATAAATCACAGGAGTTGCATACATCAGTAACTGTACTCCGAAACCTACAAGAAATGTCAGATCTCTGTATTTCGTAGTAAGTGAAGAAACAATAATTCCAACACCCAGACCAAGCCCTGCCATCAGTAAAATTAAATAAGGTGTTAATAAAATGTATGCATTCGGATTTACATCTGATCCCTGAAATTTAAAATAAATAAGGAAACAAATTAAAAGAAGCATTTGAATTCCGAATTTCATCAGCAGTGAAATTATATTTGATAACGGACTTACGAGTCTCGGAAAATAAACCTTTCCGAAAATATTTGCATTTGTAATAAATGTAGATGAAGTTCTCGATAAACAATCTGAAAAATATCCCCAGCAAACTATTCCTGACATATAAAAAAGCATCGGCGGTATCCCGTCAGTAGGTATCTTTGCTATATTTCCAAACACTATTGTAAATGTAATTGTAGTAAGAATCGGCTGTACAAAAAACCAAAACGGTCCGAGAATTGTCTGCTTATAGACTGAAACAAAATCTCTTCTTACAAACATAAAAAGTAAATCTCTGTATCTCCATACATCTTTGAGATGAAGATTAAACCATCCTGAAACAGGTTTAATTTCTAATGTCCAGTTTGTTTCTGTCGATGATTTATTCATTAATCTTAATTGAGGAATGATTTGTTTTTATATATTTGCTGAATTGAATCATGAAAAGAATTTTATCTGAAATATTTATAAAATACCAATTTAATAAAATTTTAAAATAAAATTTTTGTACTTTGGGGAATCCGAAATGATTGAAAATCTAAAGATTATACTTTTTAAACTATTTTAATATTTTCTTATTTGATTCCGGCTGTGAATAATAATAATAATAATTATAATAATATCCGTAAGAACTCTTAAAGTTGAAATTATTTAATACACATCCGAGCAAATGATGAGATTGCTTTTTACTCAATCTTTCATGCGTTTTCCAGAAAGCTTCCGATGGAGTTTTATTTGCCTGACAAACTAAAACTGTACCGTCAGTTATATTATACAATATTTCAGAATCTGTAACTGTTATAAACGGAGGTGAGTCAACAATAACAATGTCATAAATTTCCTTAAGCTTATTCATAAATTGCTTCATCTGCACAGAGCCAAGAAGCTCAGAAGGATTAGGAGGAATCGTACCACTTGTTATAAAATATAAATTATCCAAAGATGTCTTCCTTGTAATGTCTTCCAATGTCACATTTGTAAACAGGTAATCACTCAATCCGGGGAATTTATCGGTCTCGAATACATTATGAACTCTCGGCTTTCTTAAATCACAATCCATTATTAAAACTTTTTTACCGGCTTGCGCAAAACTACCCGCAAGATTACATGCTACTATAGTCTTTCCTTCAAATGGAATTGAGCTCGTAATCAATATTGTTTTAAGTTGATTAGATTCTAATCTTGAGAACTGTATTCTCGTCCTCAATGCTTTAAACGCTTCTGATGCCGCGGAATTTGCTTTGCTGCCTACAATAAACTCAGGAGTAGTTGTTCCGTTTTTGCCGGTTGTCTCAATTTTCGGAATCCATGAAAGTACACTGGCTCCACCTGATTCAAGTTCATCCGGTGTCTTAATTGTCTTATCTAAATAATTCCTTACAAAAGCAAATGCCAGTCCTAATCCCAGTCCGATTAAAATTCCAAATAAAATTATTCTGGGTCTGTCCGGTGCAACAGGTGAATTGTTATCCAATCCTAAATCCAGTATAGATGCATTTCCAACACGTGCTCTTTCATTTATTGTAGCTTCCTGATATTTCTGTTCAAGCATTGAATATAATCTTTCTGCCGCACTTTTTTCCCTTTCTAATCTTACCAATTCGCTCATTTCTTCCGGAAGTCCCTTAAGCTCGTTCTGTGACTTTGCTATCAATTCTTTGTAAGCCCGGTTTTTTAAATTAAGATCTTCTATCTCTATCTTCTGTCTGAATATATCATTGTTAAGAGCTTTTTTCTCTTCAGGTGTATTCGCATTAATTCCTGTTTTTAAAATTTCTATCTGCTCATTAAGTTTCTCTCTCAAACTTACAAGCTTTCTGTCATATGTCTCCTTCGTCTTTTCTCTGACCTTCTCATTTTGAATAGGTGCCAGCTCTACATCTCTGGCAACTTCCAGCGATGCCACCTGTGACTGTATAGCAGCCATATATGACTGATTTAATTTCTGCTGTATATAATCTGATAACTGCGGATCCATCTTATCATACTGATTCATCAATGCATTAAGTGTGTTTTGCTTAATCTGCATATCAATCTCATTGGACTTTACATTTGTTTCGTATGTGGCAATATCTCCGACTATAGCTCCTGATTGAGAATTTAAGGAAACAAAACCTGTTCTTTTCTGAAATTCTTCTATTAATGACTCTGCATCATTCAATTCCTTAAACTTTTTTTCTCTTTCATCTACTATAAACTTCTTTACATTCGTTATATCCTGTCTGCTGATTTCAATGTTATGTTTAAGATATATGTCTGCATATGTCTTTGTAATATATTGCAATTCTTCAAAAATCGGTCCTTCCGATGTAATACTTATTGCATCTAATCCTTTTAAAGATGTCATCGTTACCATATTTGAAAGCTCTCTTCTCAATACTTCCTGTGATACAGCAACTGTCTCAGGAATTAATGCATTATTGAGCAATAAACTGTATTTTCTGTTTCCGGTATTAAAAGAATCTATGAGCTGTTTTGCAACTTTTTCTCTTATATCATAACTTTTCATAACTGCTATCTGAACTGCAATGTATTTATCATTTGTTGCACCACCCATTTCTGATCCAAAATTTGCAGTAAGAATATTTCCCTGTGGACTTTCTAATTTTACACTTGTTACCGATCTGTATATGTTTGATGCAGTGTTTACATATATCAAAGTATAGATTATACTAACCGATAAAATTATAAGAATCGGAATCAGATTTTGTCTCAGTACATTTATATATTCTTTTACAACATCTTTTGAAGGTGCCGAATCCTGAGTCTGCTCTATATCATCAAAATCATCCAATGAATTATTTTTTGCCATTAAAATTTCTTTTTATTTAAATTACTGAATCTTATAAAATTTATTTGTTTATCTAATCTCATTTCTGTAAACATTTGAAATCACATAATAAAATGAAATCAATGTTGTTACATATGACATTATCTGTGTTACAATTGTCCAGAATGGAAGCGGGTCAGGTCTGATAGCCGGAACTATAATCATATCTCCCGGTTTTAAAACGGGATTTGAATTTGCTTTTATTAATTCCCGCATGTCATCAGAATATAAATCTGCAAAATCAAGATTTATAACTTCATTTATTTTTAATTTCGGAGTAGATGATGCAAATCTTACAAGCTTAATCTCATCCAATGCACGCCTTCCGGTTCCGCCTGACATCAATAAAATTTCAAATACTGTCGTTCCTTCAGGAATAAGATACCTTCCTGTTCCGGCTCCTCCGATTATAGTTATTTCTATATTTATTTTGTTTTTATCAGCATAGTTAAAATAATTTCCACCTTTTCCTGTGCTTAACTCTTCCGGTCCAATCTTAATTTTACTGCTGTCAAATTGTGAATATGAATAGTTGGCATTAATCAGAAATAAAAATATTAATGCAATTGCTCTGCGAAATGATATCAATTTAATAAAACGATTTTATTAAAAAATAATTAATTAGGTTGAAAAATAACTTTCTTGCATAAAGCTAAACATAAGAAAATTAAACATAAATTCTTAGTCATAAAATTTTATTTTTACTGAATAGTAGTTTGTTTTTGTCAATAAATCCGCATCTGTGAATAATTTAAAATAGAGATTTATTATTTAAATTTTGCATAAAAACTTTCTATCGTAAGCTTTAATCCATTTTCGAAATTAATTTTTGGTGAATAATCAATTTTCTTTTTTGCGAAATTTATATCTGCAAATGAATGCTTTATATCACCCGCTCTCGGATCTTCATATTTCGCAACTATATTTTTATTCAGATTTTCATTAATTTTTTTTACAAGTTCATTTAATGTGATAAATCCGCTGAATGCACAATTCATAGCAATACCGGATTCACATTTTGCCACCGAAGATAAAATATTTGCTTCCACTACATTCGAAACATATGTAAAATCTCTCGATTGTTCGCCGTCTCCATAAATTAAAGGACTCTCATCATTTGAAATTGCTTTTATAAATTTTGGAATTACTGCCGAATATTGTGATGACGGATCCTGATTCGGACCAAATACATTAAAATACCGCAAAGCAATTGTCTCCAATCCATATATTCTTGAAAAGACACTGCAATATTTTTCACCTGCCAGTTTTGAAACTGCATAAGGTGACAAAGGATTTGGAAGCATTCCCTCATTCTTCGGCAGCTCGGGATTATCTCCGTAAACCGATGATGATGACGCATAGACGACTCTTCTGACTCCGCTTGAAACAGATGCATCTAAGATATTAAGTGTACCGTTTACATTTACATCGTTTGATGTGATTGGATCCTTTATTGATCTCGGTACTGAAGGCAAAGCAGCCTGATGCAAAACTACTTCAACATCTTTTACAGCCTGCTGAACAATATGGTAACTTCTGATATCTCCTTCTATCAACTCAATATCATCAGCAAAATCTTTCAAATTTTCCCTTTTTCCTGATGAAAAATTATCCAGAACTTTTACCCTATGACCGCGCTTTAATAGCTCTCCTACTATATTCGAACCAATAAATCCCGCACCTCCTGTTACAAGAAAATTCATTTTTTGTTATTTATTTATTTAATTTTTTTTAAATCTTATTCTTTTTTCTATATTTATTTCTGTTAATGTTTATTTAGTTTTTATTCCGAAATCTGCACGGCTCCGCCAATAGACTTACATTTATTAAATTTTTTAAGTCAGAAATTAATTATTATAATTTAATTGAAAATTTTTTACTGTTGCTAAAATTTATATTACACTTACTTCATTCGAATTTAAAATTATGCTGAATGAATAAGCTAATTCTTCCAGATTTATTGTTAATTTGTAATTTCCTCTGAATTCATTTACGTATCCTTTCATACCTTTGAAAATTCCATGCGTTACAATTATCATATCACCCTTTTTTATTTTTTTATCTTCTATACTTATTTTCTCCGGTTCGGAGATAGCATACTTTATTATTTCAATTTCTTTATCACTTACTACTGCCGGTCTTTTTTCAAAAAATATATATCGTAAAGCTCCGGAAGTCTCTGTGATTGCTTTGACTCTTTCTTCCTCTGTTGCATGTACAAATATGTAACCCGAAAATAATGGTATTTGAATTTTTTTCTTTCTGTCAGACCAGATTCTTACTTTCTGAACCAATGGCAGGAAGTATTCTATTTCTTTGATTTCTAATTGTTTCGCAACTAATTTTTCACTTTTTGGCTTAGTTTGTAATGCAAACCATTTTCTTATTATTAATTCCAATTCAATAAATTTAAAAGAACCTGTTTAATACTTTTATTTATAACTTCTTTAGAATTATTTAGAATTATTTAGAATTTTTTAAATAATTTATACAAAACTTTTAAAAGCTTTTATTTACTCACCGATATTGCAGTTACTACCAATATTCCCAATGAAATTAAAACTGATGATATACTCAAAATAAATGCTACATTATCTCTTGTAAAATATCTTGGCTCACCTTTTATGATTAATACATCACCCGGTTGTAAAACAGGATTTGTTTTATTGCCGGATTTCACTTTTTCATTCCATAATAAATCATCATAATTCAGATAAAATACCTCATCTTTTGTAATCTTCAATGAATCATTTTTTGGTCTGAATAATCTGAAATCTTCAAGTTTTGAATCAATAAGAGGACCTCCACTGTATGAAATTAAATCCTGTACAGTCGATCCTTTCGGGATAAGATATTTTCCGGGAAATTTCACAAATCCCCATACATTTACATCTATATTAACTTTGTTTTTATCACCAAAATTATAAAATCCTCCCTGCTGGCTGAATGCTTCATCATTGCCAACTTTCTGTCTGTCCACTTGTGAGATTGAAATGACTGGTGTGATAAATATTATAAGAATAAATATTCTGAATATACGAAAATTCAAATATTATGCGTTTGATTAGAAATTTTATGGCTAAAAATAAAAAATATTAAGCTTAAATTAAAGTCGGAATTGACATTTAGATTCGAATCTTTAAAAAAGACTTTAAATGCAATTTTAAATTTTTAAAAACCTATTTTGTAAAGAATCTGTCTTTTTTATTTTTTACAGAAATAATTTTTATTAATAAGAGATTTTAAGTTATTACAGATCCTGATTTTAAAATATAATATTAAATCAATAAAATTCAGTTTTTGAATAAAAATTATATTTATCAATTTTTTAAATTTTACTCAAATAGCAATTTTTATTAAGTTGAAATAATGGTTTAAAGGTTTTATCTTTGAGCGGGAAAATTAAGATTATTTTTCTAATAAACTAAATAATTTAATGATTATTTAGTTTTTTATTTTTTGCAATTATTGATTCTCAGAAAATCTAAATACTCAAATTAAATACTCAAATTACAAACCAATTTAACCAAAAACCCCGTAAGAATTATATTACAAGTTTGAGAATTTTTATAATTATTTACAAGATAAAGTGTATAAGCCAAGTTTAAACGGTACAAGTCAAATTCAAAATAACGGTTCTCCTCAGATTGTCAAAGATTCTAAAGATAATTTCAATAATTATATTAGTATCTTAAGAGGAAATTTATTGCCGATTTTACTTATTACGCTTGCAAGTATTATCATCACATTGATTTATGTTTTTAATGCAAAGGATATTTATAAATCTACGACAACTATCAAGATTAACAGGCCTCAGGGAAGTGTTTTAAGTTCGAGTCTTATACCTGAATTTCAGGATTTTATTACCGACAGATATATTTCAAATGAGATTGAAGTTTTAAAAAGTTATAAAATCCGTGAAGCTGTTGCAAAAAACCTTTTAGATACTTTTGAATTAAATAAAGATAAGGAAAAATTTTTCTATATTTTCGATCAGGGCGGAGATAATCATAATGAAATGGTTTCAGTTCCTGCTTTAGCAGATATTCTTGCAAATATTGTAAAGATTGATCAGAAAAGAGGTCTTGATGTCGTTGATATTGTAGTAGAAAGTCCTTCCAGATTTGAAGCGATGATGATTGCAAATTTATACTCAACTGTTTATCAGAGATATAGTCTGGAATTGTCAAGAGAAGAATTGACTACACTGACACGATATTTACAGGAAGAAAAAGAGAATAAGTTTAAAGATCTTGCCAAATCCGAAACTGAACTTGAAGATTATCAGAAAAATGGCGGATTGATTTTATTAGATGCTCAGGTAAAAAATATTGTAGAGAATATTTCAAATCTCGAAGCAGAAAAAAATGCTGCCAGTATTGAAATGAATTCAAAAGAGGAAGAATATTCGAGTCTGAAAACTGAAATAGACAGAATTGATCCGACTTTAGTTGATTTTATGAATGGCAAAATTGATGAATCTTATATTCAGGAAATACAGGCAAAGATTGCGGAATTAGAATCTAAAAGAGATATTGAAGCATCAATTCCTCAGGATGAAAGTCTGAAGCAAAAGACATTAGACGAGTACAATAAAAAAATTGATCCTTTAAAAGCTACTTTTAATCAGAAGATTGAAGTTTTAAAAACGAGTTTGTATTCAAATACTCCTGAAGACAGAAGAATTGTTGCGCAAAAATTACTTGAAGCAAATGTAGGAGTGCAGTCATATAAAGCAAAAGTTAACACACTTTCAAAAATGCTTTCGAAATATGAAGATCAGTTTTCAAAACTTCCAACTCAAAGTATAGAATATGCTAAGCTTGAAAGAAACAGGAAGGCGACTGAAAAGTTGTATTTGATTTTAGAAGAGAAATATCAGGAAGCAAAAATTAATGAACGAATAAAATTAGGAACAGTGCTTGTGATAGCGCCGGGAGTTATGGCTTCAAAACCTTCTAAACCAAACAGACTTTTAATAGTATTTCTCGGTGTAATGCTTGGACTTGCAGGAAGTGTATCTTTTGCATTTGCAAGAAATTATCTGGATCACACTGTAAAAAGTCCTGATGAAATTGAAAACAGAGGAATCAGTGTATTATCATGGATTCCTGTAATTGAAGAATTAAAAGCTGGTGGGCAGAATGAATTTATAGTTGCAAATAAACCAAAGTCACCTGGATCAGAAGCATTTAAAGCATTGAGGACACGGCTTCAATATGCAAAACTTGAAGAGACACCTATAAAAATAATTTTGATGACGAGCTCAGTTCCGTCAGAAGGTAAGACAACAATCTCCCTGAATGTAGCCGGAAGTCTTGCACAGATGGACAAAAAAGTTTTATTACTTGACTGTGATTTAAGAAAGCCGAGAATTCATAATATTTTTTCCTTTGACAGATATCCCGGATTAAGTGATTATTTATTTTCAAATGCTTCACTTGAAGAAATTACAAGAGATACAAAAATCGAAAATTTAAAAGTAATTACAAGCGGAACGATTCCTCCTAATCCTTCTGAGTTACTTTCATCTAAACAGATGAAAGATTTTCTTGATAAGATGAGAGGCATTTATGATTTTATAATTATTGATTCTCCTCCTTATATATCTGTGACAGATGCCGAGATATTATTCAGAATATCTGATGGTACAATTTTAGTTTTGAGAGCCGGCAAAACTCCTGCTGATGCGTTCTTCAGGACTTGCGATAAACTTATGAAACTGAATTCTCATAATTTCCTTGGAGTTGTATTTAATAATTTCAGCTATAAGAGTTCGTACGGATATTATTATAATTACTACTATTATTATTCGAAAGCTGAAGACAAAGTAAAACATAAACAAACTTAAATTTTTAAATTTTAGATATAATTATTTAACATAGGTTTTCAATATTCAAATATTCAAAATAATTTTTTAAATATACTGAAAGGAAATTTTTGAGCTTAAAAAATAAAGTAATAGAGAATAAGTTTACAGTTGGAATTATCGGATTAGGTTACGTTGGTTTACCGCTTGCACTTGAATTTGCACATAAGGGAATAAAAGTTATCGGCTTTGACCTGGATGTATTTAAAATCAATAAAATTAATAAAGAAAAAAAATCTTACATCAAACATATATCCTCAGATAAAATCAAAGAGGCTGTTGACAATAAAAATCTTTCAGCAACTACGGATTTTACAAAACTTCCTGAAGCTGATGCACTTATTATTTGTGTACCTACTCCATTAAATGTGAACAGAGAGCCCGACATGAGCTATGTAGTTAATACTGCGGATGTAATCGGAAAGTATCTGCGTAAAGGTCAGTTTGTTTCATTAGAAAGCACTACATATCCGGGAACGACAGACGAAATTCTTTTAAAAATATTTGAATCAAAGGGTATGAAAGTCGGTAAAGATTTTTACTTATGCTTTTCACCCGAGAGAGAAGATCCGAATAATGAAAATTATTCTACGGCTACGATACCTAAAGTTTTAGGAGGAGTTACAAAGGAATGTGTAGAGATAGGTAAGCTTATTTATGAAAAAGTTATAATTAAAGTTGTGACAGTATCATCGACAAAAGCAGCAGAGTCAACAAAACTTCTTGAGAATATTTTCCGATCGATTAATATTGCAATGGTAAATGAGCTGAAAATTGTATTTGACAGAATGGGAATTGACATCTGGGAAGTTATAGAAGCTGCATCAACCAAACCCTTTGGATTTACACCGTTTTATCCGGGTCCGGGATTAGGCGGACATTGCATTCCTATTGATCCTTTTTATCTGACATGGAAAGCAAGAGAGTATGAAATCTCGACTAAATTTATCGAACTTGCAGGAGAGATTAATACGGCAATGCCGGAATATGTCGTAAGTAAAGTTTATCATGCATTGAATGAAAATAAAAAATGCGTGAAAGGTTCGAAGATACTTATACTTGGCTTGTCATATAAAAAAGACATTGATGATTTGCGTGAATCTCCTTCATTGAAACTGATAGAACTTTTACAGGATGAAGGTGCGGTTGTTGATTACAGTGATGAATATGTTACAATGATTCCAAAGTTGAGAAAATATGAATTCAAAAAGAATTCAGTGAAACTTACAAAGCAGAATATTGCAAAATATGATCTTGTGCTTTTATCTACAGAGCATACATATTTTGATTATAAATTAATTTTTGACAATGCAAAGATAATAGTTGATACAAGAAATGCATTTAAGAAATTCAAAGGAAAGAAATTATTTAAAGCTTAGA
>Ga0209591_10005915_pt1 | contig 13617 bp, 9 predicted proteins | sample MAT01_FD_187207 | JGI IMG/M metagenome (GOLD analysis project Ga0209591, IMG submission 187207) | Freshwater microbial communities from Lake Fryxell liftoff mats and glacier meltwater in Antarctica - MAT-01 (SPAdes) (version 2) | ecosystem: Environmental > Aquatic > Freshwater > Ice > Liftoff...
GGTGTCCGGTGCCGTTGCGTCCGGTGCCGTTGCGTCCGGTGCCGTTGCGTCCGGTGCCGTTGCGTCCGGCACCAATGCGTCTGGTGCTGATGTGTCTGGTGCTGATGTGTCAGGTTTGTGAAGGGTTTGCTTCGTCGGTCCGGTGCTGGATGGCTGTGCTGTTACGGGTGACTTTGGTGGCAATTTCATTGCCGCAGGATTGATTGCCGGGCTGGTTTTGGCAAGGGCATTGCGCTGCTTGCGAACGCGGCGTCGCACGCGGTTCCCGGCGGCCCTTCGCCGGGTGCTCAGATCCCGGAAACCCCATCCTGACCGCCCGCCGGGATAGGGCGAATGTGATGGAGATCGAAGGCCAGAGCGTGATGGGGCAAAGCGGCAACCATGTTCCCCCGTCACGCGCTAAGCGGCTGATGACCTCATCCCCCAGGCGGCCTGACCCGCATGTTCAGGCAATGCCCTGGCGTCGCCCGAGGCGATCGAGAAATGGGCTACCGTGCGCGACAACAGCGTCGCTTCTTCGACAAGCGTCAGGCTGGCGGCAGTGGTTTCTTCAACCATCGCAGCATTTTGCTGGGTAGACTGGTCCAACTGACCTATGGCGGCATTGATTTCGGAAATGCCGGTCGATTGTTCGCGCGCCGATGCGGCAATGGTCGAGACATGGCCGGAGATTTCGACGACCGACAGGACAATGGCGCGCAGCGCCGCGCCAGCCTGATCGACCAGCCCGACACCACGGGAGACCTGACGGCCGCTTTCCGATATCAGGTCGGCGATTTCACGGGCTGCATCCGACGAGCGCTGTGACAAGGCGCGCACTTCCGATGCGACAACGGCAAAACCGCGACCGGCCTCGCCGGCGCGCGCGGCTTCGACCCCGGCGTTGAGCGCCAGCAGGTTGGTCTGAAAGGCGATATCGTCGATCACATTCACAATGGTAGAGATCTTGCGCGATGATTGCTCGATGGCGCCCATGGTCTGCACCGCCTCGCGTACCACGGCGTCGCTGGCTTCCGCCGAGGCACGGGCAGAGTCGACGATCCGGGAAGCCTCGCCGGCACCATCTGCCGCCGATTCCACCGATGCCGTCAACTCGGTCAGTGCGGCTGCCGATTGCTCCAGCATTGCGGCTGTCTGCTCGGTGCGGCGCGACAGATCTTCGGCGGCACGGGATATTTCGTCAGAGCCGCCATGGATCGTATCAACCGAGGTGCGGATCGAGCCGATCACCCCTTCCAGCGTTTCAACGGCGGCGTTGAAATCAGAGCGGAGCTGGTCGTAGCCTTCGCCAAACATCTGTTCGATCCTGGCGCGCAGATCGCCCTGGGCGAGGCGGCGCAGGCCGTTGGCCAGCTCTGTCACAACCGCAGATTGCACGGCATCCCGCGCCTGGCGTTCGGCTTCGGCGGTCTGGCGCATTGCGTCGAGTTTGGCGGCTTCGGCGGCTTCCATGTCGCGCTGATGCTGCACCTGATCGGCCTTCATCGCCGCATCGCGCGCCGTTTGTGCTGCAAGGTCGCGCAGTTGGGCCCGTTCAGCCTCGGCCCGCGCGGCCTGGTTGGCGTGCTCTTCCGCCTCCAGCCGGGATTTCTCGATCAGCCCGTCACGGAAGATACCGAGGGCTGCGGTCATTTCCCCCAATTCACCGCCGGTTCGTCTGAGCCCCTTTACGGCGGCAAGATCGCCCTGTGACAGGCGCGTGGTCGCCCGCGCCAGCGCCCGCAGGGGGCGAACGACCATTGCATATGCCACGGCAGGTGCAGTCAGCAGGATCACCAGCCCGACCGCCCCAACCAGCAGCATCAGCGATTGGGTCTGCTGTATCACCGCTTGGATATCGACGCTTTCCTGCTCGATCAGGCCAAGCTCGGTCTGGGCAACACCAACGGCGCTTGCCACGCTGGCGGTCACGAATTCCTCGGTTCGCCAGGAGACGTCGGCGGCGTTTGCGCGAGCGGCTACAAATGACCGCTGCCGGGCGACGATGCCGGTGTCAGGCGAGGCCAGGGCCATCATCGCCTTGATCTGGCGAATGGTCTGCGGGTCCTGGCCCGCAAGCAGCGGCGCAATGACGGCCAGTTGGTCGGTCAATCTTTTCTGAACAGCGTCCAGTTCGGATGTGGTGTCCGCCAATGCCCCTTGAAACGCGGTTCCCACCGTGAGTTTGATGGCAGTATCCAGACCGATCATCTTGCGCCTGATTGACGCCTGCGATGTGATCAATGCAGCTACGGCATTCTGGTTCTTTTCGGAAGCGTTGGCCGCCAGTGTACTCATCTTGGTCAACAGCGTTGTCTGCGCCAGGATCAAAGCTGCGTCGGCCGCATCAACCCAGCCCAGAAATTCCGTGGTGGTGGCCGAAGCTGCCGGCGTTTGCGCTGCCCTGGCAGTGGCCGCGCGATCTGCCGGACCGGCCGCGCCGGTTGCAGGCACCGGTTGCGGCGTTTGCACTTGTGGTGCTGCGGTCTCTGCGGCGCTGAGTATGGCCTTGCCCTGCTTCAGCAGGGTTGCTGCGGCAGCGGCGGTTTCCGCCAGTTCGGTGACAGACTTCATCTGGTCGATCAGCTTTTCAAGCCGGGCCGCAGCCACATTCCCCCTGGCCCGCATCCGCGACGCTTCGGATTTTCCCGGACTGGATATCAGGCCGATGACCGCGTTTGACAGCGATGCCAGATCCGCCTTTGCCTGCATGGCCATCTGCACCGAACCGAATTCCACATCTACCAGTTGCGTGAGGCCGCGCGATACCGACGTGGTGGAGCGATCACCCAACACCTGCATCGCCATTTGCGCCGCTTCCTGCTTGCGCAACAGGTTGTCGCTGATCTGCGTGCTAATCACATAAAGCGATTCCACCGTTTCCCTGACCTCAACCTGACGCTGAAAGGCGGCAAGCCGAGCGTCAACCGGTGCCCGCATCTGTGCGCCCATCTGATCCAGCAGGGGCTTCAGTGCATCTGAAACAAGGGGTGGCATGGTGGCTATTTCGGCCTGTGCCTCCGCCAGAAACCCGGCAAAATGGCCGTGATGCTGCTCCAGCTCCTCCGGGGAAGCCGCAAGAGTATAGTCGGTCAGCTCGGCACGGATATCGCTGAATACCACCATCATGGTTACGCTGTTACTGGCGGCCGGCAAATCCTGATCGACCAGCCGGGCCAGATTGGCCGATATTCTGCTGGTCATGATAAAGCCGGTGAGAAGAGCACCGGCGGCTATTGCAGCCATCGCCAGCAGGATCACGAAAATCCTGGTGCCGACGCTTTGCAGCATTCTGGAAAAATGGTTTTTCACAAGTCGCACTCCGTCCGTCCGACAGACATTCTGAAAGGACCGGGTGGACGGGCGGAACCAGTTGCCGCCCATCTTCCCCGGTCGTCCGGCAGCATTGCCGACAGAGTTTAACAACCGCTGTCTTTTGCGGGTCAGTCGGGCAATAAAACGTGGGGTGAAGCGCACAGGCTGGGAATTGAGGCGGCAAGCCCGGCCATGCGGTGTTCTGGCAGCGCATTTGCCCTGCGGCAGCCCGCGTCTGACGGCGCGCGAAAACCGTCAGTGCCGGGCCGTCGCGGCATGCCAAAGCCGGACCAGCGCACCCGCGATTTTCGCCAATGGCAATTCCTGTTCCACCGCGCCGGCCTTCATCGCCTCGCCGGGCATGCCATAGACAATACAGCTTGCTTCGTCCTGGCCGATGGTTCTGGCCCCGGCATCGCGCATTTCACGCAAACCCTTGGCGCCATCGTCACCCATCCCGGTCATGATGACGCCAATTGCCGCGGACCCGGCCACCTGTGCCGCCGACCGGAACAGAACATCAACCGATGGACGGTGCCGCGAGACCAGTGGCCCTTCCCGGATATCGACGGCATAGCCCGCGCCGGCGCGGCGCAAAAGCATGTGGTGATCACCAGGTGCGATCAGAACCGTTCCGGTCGCCACCCTGTCGCCCTGCCGCGCTTCACGCACCGTCATCGGGCAGGTATCATTCAGGCGGCGGGAAAACGGGCCGGTAAATGCCTCTGGCATGTGCTGCACAATGACGATCGGCGGGCAGGCAGCAGGCATGCCCTGCAGCAGAATGCGCAGCGCATCGGTGCCGCCAGTCGATGCGCCGATTGCCACAATTGCCCCGCCGCCCGGCGAGGCACCACGCGCCGGGCGCGCCGCCAGAACGACGTCAGCAGACTGTTTGGCCTCCACTTCAAGATGCCCATGAGCAGCGAGCCGCGCCCCGGCAGCGGCCCGCACTGCATCGCACAGTTGGGTGCGGCTTTGCTCGAGAAAGGATTTCACACCGACAATCGGCTTGCAGATCACATCTACCGCGCCGGCCGCCAGCGCTTCGTGTACAAGGTCCGGATTATCAGATGCGCGGGACGAGCACACCAGGACCGGAATCGGATGTTGCGCCATCAGGCGGCGCAGAAAGGTCAGCCCGTCCATTCGCGGCATTTCGACATCAAGCAGGATCACATCCGGCTTTTCTTCGCGCATGATCTGGGCTGCAGCGAACGGATCCGCCGCTTTGCCCATGACCTGCAACCCCGGATCGGCACTGATCATTTCCGCCATGGTTTCCCGCACAACCGCGCTGTCATCGACGATCAGCACCCGGATGGCTCCGGTCCTTCTGGCGTTGTTGGAGTGCGGCATTGCTAGGCTTTCCGGTAGATCGAGGTGGCTACGCGGACCAGCCCCGACGCGCCCTGTGCGGCATTCTCAGAATGGCCGGTCAGAACGTATCCACCGGGGTGGACGCGGGAGGCCACAGCCTGAACCACCTTGGCCTGATCCTCCGGCGTGAAATAGATAAGGACATTGCGCAGGAAAACGATGTCGGCCTCGATTCGCGGCCCGGTTCTCGGGTCAAGCAGATTGCTGACGTTAAATCGCGCGCGGTTGCGCAGCGTCGGCTCGATGCGGAACAGCGGCCATGCCTTTGCGCCCTTTGGTTTCAGCCGCGCCCGAAGCAGGTAGAGCCGGCGCAATGTCTCTGGCAAACCCGAAATTTCATCTTCGGTAAATACGGCAGTTTGGGCGCGCCGCAGGATCGGGCGGGAAATATCGGTGCCAATCAGTTCGAATTGCAAGGCAGTGCCGGTTTCAAGGTTGAACTGACTGGCCACCATTCCCGCCGACCAAAGCTCGGCCCCGATCGAGCATGCCGCGCTCCAGATCACCAGCGGGCGGGTTTTACCCACGCCACCCTCAGCCAATAGTGGCAAAGCGCTTTGGCGCATCCAGTCGAAATGGCCGGTTTCCCGAAAGAAGCCGGTGGTGTGGGTTGTGATAGCCTCGATCAGATGCAAGCGCTCCTGCTGGCCGTCCGCACTGTCGATAAAGCGGATGTAGCTGCCAAAGTTGCGGTGACCAAGTCTGCGCAAGTGTTTGCCAAGCCTGCCGCGCAGAAAATCGACCCTTTCCGGTGAAAGGAAGATGCCCGAATGGCGGCGCACCAGTTCCGCCAACGCACGGGCCTCATTGGGGTCGATCGCCGGCACCGGTTCGGGACGCAGGTCGGCAGGCTTTGGGGGCGCATGAAAACTCATGGAAAATCAAAGGGTCCGGGGGTTTCAGCGTCGAAAAGCGCTGAAAGCTGCAACAGCATCGCCAGTTGACCCGACAGGCGCACAATCCCGCGCACCGCGTCGCCTTCCCATCGCACCAGTGTCATCGGTGGCGGCTCGATGTCGGCTTCCGTCAGTTCTACAACGCTGCGAACCCGGTCGGCAATCACCCCGACCGGAACCTGAGTTCCGCCGGTCCGGCCGATTTCAAACACGATGATGCGGCTGTGTTCGGCCGAAGTTGACCGCATGGTTCCCAGCCGCGATGCCAGGTCGATCAGGGCAATCCCCTCACCGCGCACGTCGATCATCCCCAACAGGTCGGCGCCGGCGTTGGGCAGCGCCGAAACGGGCTGCATATCCAGAATCTCGCGCACATGGGTGACATCAACCGCGAAGATCTGACCGGAGAGATCAAAGGTCAGGCAGGTCATCGGTTCGGCAGCCGGATGATGTTCGGTTTCGGCATCCCAGCTGTCAAAGGATACAAGTGGCAGCGGGTCTGGTGCGGGTGCGGTGGCAAGCAGGTCAGACATGTGCAATTTTCCATATTCCCGGATTTGCGACAGGGCGGTTTGCCGGGCAGGGCCTGCCCGGCAAACTGTCCGTTCGGTCAGTAGCGCCCGAAATCGGCATCCGAGGCCTCGTCAAGCCCCAGATCAAGCACAACGCCGTTCGATGCCCCGTTGCCATGCTTGGCGCGCATGGCGCCGGCGGCCAGCTTGGCGGCACCGTGTTTTGCCTCAACCACGCCACGCGGCCCGCCTGCAGCATGCGTCGCACGAGCCGGCGCAATGGTCCGGGGGCCGACGTCCGGGTTTTGACTGGCCACCATCCGGCCGGCTTCTGCGGCATCGGTGCGGAAAAAGCTGATCACGCCGCGCAGTTGTTCGGATTGCGACGACAGTTCTTCGGATACCGAGGCAGCTTCGGTCGAGGCGCTGGCATTTTGCTGGATCACCGAGTCGAGCTGGCGGATCGCATCGTTGATCTGCTCGGCACCGGTGTTCTGTTCGCGCATCGCGGCTGAAATCTCCTGCACCAGATCAGAAGTGCGGCGGATGGCGGGAACCAGCGACCCCAGCATTTCTCCGGCTTTCTGGCTGACCTCCACCGTCTTGCCGGAAAGCTCGCCGATCTCTGCCGCTGCCTGCTGGCTGCGTTCGGCCAGTTTGCGCACTTCGGAGGCCACCACGGCAAAGCCCTTGCCATGCTGCCCCGCCCTTGCCGCTTCCACCGCCGCGTTCAGCGCCAGAAGGTCGGTTTGCCGGGCAATCTCCTGGATGATGTTGATCTTGGCGGCGATGGTTTTCATCGCCCCCACCGCTTCATCCACTGCCTTGCCTGAGTCTGCGGCTTCGGTCGCCGCCTGCAGGGCGATCCGCTCGGTTTGCGCGGCATTTTCGGCGCTTTGCTTGATATTGGCCGTCATCTCTTCCATTGCGGTCGATGCCATTTCGGCCGCAGCGGCCTGTTCGGTGGCCCCATGGCTCAACTGTTCCGCCGTCACGCTCATCGCCCGTGCGCCCGTGGCCACGCCGCTGGAACTGATCGAGGCGTTGGACATCACCTCGCTCAGCTTCACCACCATGGATTGCAGGGCGATACCAAGCCTATCGGCAGAAGACCGGGGCCGGACAGCAACCGTCAGGTCGCCTTTGGCGATATTGTCGGCAACCGTGGACATGGCATCAAGATTATGGATCATGTCGGCCATGGCGCGCAGCAGATCGCCGATCTCGTCACGCCCGTTGGTGACGACATCCATCTTCAGATCCCCTTCGGCCACTTTTCGGGCCACGAAGACTGCCCGACCCAGACCACGGCTGATCGACACCGATAGCCAAGCCGCAGCGCCAAGGCACAACAAGATGGTCGCGAGCGATATCCCGTAAGTCAGCCGTTGGCTTTGATTGAAGGCGATCGCCCCAAACGCCTGATTTTCAGCCAGTTTTTTGGCAGCACTATCGGAGATACTGGACAAGACGGCCGTCGCTTCGGCGAGCGCCGGGTAAACTTCGCCCGCAATGATTGCCTGGGCCTGGCCATTCGTGTCAAATACCGACAGGTCAACCGTTTCCTTTGAATAGGCCATCCAGTCGTCGATCAGTTTCTGCAGGGCGGCATTCTCTGCCGCCGCCGAACCCCCGAGGGACCGCGAGAATTCATCGCGTGCAGTGGCGACTTCCGCAAAAAAATCGAGATAACGCTGATGAAGGTCCTGCTTCAGGGCAGAATCGATTTCCAGAACCACGCCTCTTTCAACGCGCTGGGCTTTGGTCAGGGCCAATTCCAGTTGCGAAGCCTGCAGCAACAGTCGTGACTGGTCGATCGACGGGACGTTGGAGGCTGCCTTGACCACCGCCGGAATCGCGGCACTCATTTCCAGCACAAGCAAGGTCCCCTCATCCAAAATCCGGCGTACGATGATTACCGCGGAATTTTCCAGCGCAAGGTCCATCGCACGGGTTTTGCTATCCCCGAATTTGTCCAGCGCGACCTGAAGTTCGTCGAGCGCCTTCAGGTCAGTTTCGCTGGAATTTTCCCGCAAAAGGGTGACGGCGGCGTCGGCCTCGGCAAGGCTGGAACTGATCGTGCCAGCAGAGGCGGCCTTCACCGCCGGATCGGTTTCGAGAAGCACCGACTTCAGCGCAGTGTTGGCGTCTTTAAGCGCCGAGATGATGGTCTCACCAAGCGCCAGCTGCCGGGCCTGGATATCTACTGCGGCACCCACCAGATAGTTGGTTTGCCGCAAACCGGTGATCGACACATAGACCAGCCCGCCCACCAACAGCAGCACGGTGCCAAAGGTCGCCAGAAGTTTCAACTTGATCGTCATACGCATGGGATTGCCTTTCTCAGGACAGCGCCGGACGATCTACGTCGGGCAGGAACAGGGTTTCGGTGTTGAGCAGAATGACCAGATCGCCGCCATGACGCGCGACGCCGCGAATGTAACGCGCCGGCCAGCGGGCCCCGAGTTCGGGCAGCATTTCCGGGGGGCTGCCATCGGTTTCGAACACTTCGTCAACCGAATCGGCAAGCATCGCCAGTTTGACCGGCAGGCCATCAACCGGTATTTCCAGCACGATCACCCGCGCCTCTTGCGTGCCAGGCGACGGTTTCATCTGCAGCCGCTGGCGAATGTCGATCAGCGGCGCAACGGTGCCGCGCACATTGATCAGGGCCGGGGCAAAGGGCGGGGCAAAGGGCACTTCGGTGCGGGAAATCGGGTCAAGGATTTCATGGACCCAATCGACCGACAGGGCGAACCGCTCACCCGACAGGGTAAAGATCAGCATCATCTGCGGTTGCGCCACCGCCGGAAGTTCCGGCCTGGGCGGGGGCAGGTTGGTCAAAGCTTGGGTCATGTCTCTCCCTCAGGCTGCGGGCTGGATGAGGTGAAGCGGGCGGTCTGAGGCGCGGCGGAGCAGAAACCGACTGTCGCCTTGCGAGGCGCGTTTCATCAGGGTTGCGACATCGACGATCAGCGCCACCGACCCGTCGCCCAGAATGGTGGCACCGGCAAAGCCATGCACGCCGCGATGAAACGGGCTGAGCGGCTTGATCACGGTTTGATTCTGGCCAAGGATGTCATCGACCACCAGACCGATCCGGGTGCCTTCGGACTGCACGATCACCACCCGCCGCCGCGCTTCGGTGCTGAGCGGCCCCTGAAACACCGCTTCCAGATCAAGGAAAGGTACCAGATGTTCGCGCAGTTGCAGCATCGTACGGCCGGATTCGCGGGTGCGGTCGGCGGTTTCCAGCTCGACGCATTCCTCGACAGAGGCGAGCGGGATGACAAAGACCGACGTTCCCAGCCGCACCAGCAGCCCGTCGATGATCGCCATCGTCACCGGCAGCCGCAGCGTTATCCGGGTGCCGCGACCACGGCGGGAGGCCAGATCGACAGCACCGCGCAGAGCCGCGATAGCAGTTTGCACCGCATCCATGCCGACACCACGCCCCGATACGCTGGAAACGGTTTCAGCGGTGGAAAACCCGGGGGCAAAGATCAGGTTGTGGAGGTCAGCCTCGGAATGATCCACCTTTTCCTTGATCAGCCCCAGGCGGATCGCTTTTGCCCGCACCGCTTCGGTATTGATGCCTGCACCATCGTCCTCGATGGCAATCAACACCTCGCCACCTTCCTGACGGGCCGACAGTTTCACAATTGCCCGCGCCGGCTTGCCCGCAGCAAGCCGGTTTTCCGGCGATTCGACGCCATGGTCGATGGCATTGCGGATCATGTGAACCAAAGGTTCGGTCAGCCGGTCGATCACGTTCTTGTCGATTTCGGTTTCGCCACCAGAAACGATCAGCGACACATCTTTGCCCAGTTCGACCGACAGGTCGCGGACCACCCGGCGGAATTTGCCGAACACGATCTCGATCGGCAACATGCGGATCGACAGGGTCGCATCGCGCAGCCCCGTCACCAGCCGTTCGACCTCCTCGACCACGCCTTCCAGCAGCGGGTCGCCGATCCGTGTCGCGATCTGTTCCAGTCTTGCATAGGCGATCACCAGTTCACCCAACTGATCCATCATGTCATCAAGCCGCACCGCCGGCACCCGGACACTTTCGCCGGAAGCTTCGGGTTTGCGCGGAGACTGATCTTCGCTGCGGGCCGGCTTTGGTGGTTCATGAAGGCCGGTTCTGGTCGTGGCGTCTGCCAGAGCAACGGCGGATTGCGTGTCGTCAGACGGTTCGGCTGCGCCCGCCACCACCTCGGCAATCCGCAGTTCGGCATCATCGGCAAAGATGAACACGGCTTCGACCGTGCTGCGGGGCTGGTCGGTGGTCAGGGTGATGTGGAAACCGATATAGCTGGTGGTCGCGTCCAGCTGATCCAGCGGCGGCAAGGTATCGGCGTCAATCTCAACCCGGCACTCGCCAAGCTCTTTCAGTTCCGCGATCAAAAGGTCAGGGCGCATGCCGTTGCGCAGGGCATCGGCATTTGGTTTGAACCAGATGTGGTACGTTCTGGTTTTGGCCGACTGAGGGGGAGTGGCTGCGGGAGTTGCATTGGCTGCGCCCGTGTCGCTGCCCGCTGTCAGCGCCTTGATGTCGGATATCAGCCGATTGCTGGCATCGCTGCGTTCGATCGCCTCGGCTGCAGGGCCGTCTCCACCGGTTTCAAGCAGCATCAGCATATGGTCGCGCGCCCGCAGCGACAGGTTTATCAGGGCACGATCCGCCATCAGCCGCCCTTCGCGTACCAGGTCAAAGGCATTTTCGAAATGGTGGGTAAACCGGGCAAGTACGGTGTAGCCGAACATGCCGCTTGAACCCTTGACGGTATGAAGCGACCGGAACACGGCATCGACCTGCTCGGCCGAGCCATCGGTTTCAAGAGCCAGAAGCATGGCCTCCAACCCTTCGAGGAGGTCGCGGGCCTCTTGAACAAAACTGTCTGTCGCGGGGTTTTTCATCGGACTACCCCACCAGCTTGCGGGCGACAGTTACCAGCATCTGCGCATCAAACGGCTTGCTGATCCAACCGGTTGCCCCAAGCTCCTTGCCGCGGGCCTTTGTTTCCGGTTTCGACTCGGTGGTCAGCATCACGATGGGAATGCCGGACCCGTTGGGCTCCTTGCGGGCGTTCACCAGAAAATCGAGGCCATTCATCCGTGGCATGTTGAGGTCGGTCAGGACCAGCGACACCCGGCGGCGGCGCAACTGCTCCAGCCCCTCAACGCCGTCTGCGGCCTCAATCACCTCATACCCTTCGGCGGTCAGCGTAAAGGCGATCATATCGCGGATCGCCTTGCTGTCATCGACCGTCAGCACTGTTTTTCCCATGGTTCTTTCCTGCTGGTGATGGAGATGGAAGGGTGCTTGACGCGATGACTGCTGCCGCCTGCTGCCCGAACCGGAAATTATGTCCGGTTGCTGACACGGACCGGTGGGCGGAAAGCAGCAGTTGCACTGACGGTACGGTTGCGGGGCCGGCGCCGATGTCCAGCTGGATATCGGTCTGCGGGGGCAATTCCGCCAACCGCGCAATCAGTTCCCGGCAACTTGTCGTGGCCAGAATGACATCCATGTCAGCCGGCAAAGAGATATCTGCAGCGTGGCGCGGGGTTGGGTCAGGCAATCGGCGGCTCCTTGTGTTGGTCGGAGAAAACATCCGAAACGTAAAAATGCCGTTTTCAAAACCGGGTTTAAAAGGATAGAATTTTATCCTTTTCAGAATTCCCGGTTCACTACGGTTCTCATCACCGTCCGCACCTGATCGGTCTGGACGCTGTGCGCGGTTAGCTTTTTCTTTCCGATTTTGGCCAAGAATGCCCTTGAACAAATGGCAGAGGAACAGATGGCAGCTTTTGCAAGGGCCGTGCCCGGATCGGACACCCGCCTGGTGCGCCTGACCCGCAGCCGGGACGTTGGCGTTGCGGCGTTCGGCAAGGTTGCCGCACGGCTTGAAGAAACCAATGGTTTGATGGCGTCGTTCGTCACCTGTCTGCGTGACCTGGGGCGGGCCAGCCTTTCAGAAGAAGGGGCGCATGATCCGCTGGCCGATGTGTCGCATACCCTTCGGCACCTCAGCGGGATCCTGGCGCATCTTGGAGATGCTTCATGCAGCAATGGCCTGGCTGACGCCCACAGGCAGGGCCAGTCGGCGCTGGATGCCCTGCACCGCGAGTCGATCAAGCTGATGGCAATATCAGCAATCACGCTGATCAATTCCCGGTCGATCGGTGGGGTTGACCTGGGCGACTATGTAAATTCATTGCGACAAATGGCCGACGATCTGCAGGATGGGGCCGCTGCCGTGTCGTCCGGGCTGGTCCGGATCGGCGTAGCGCAAGGCAATGGAGCGGCAACATCGGCCAGTGCCAGCCACACGCTTGCCACCGCAGACCAAGTCATCGAAGGGTCGCGTCAGGGCACCAGCCTTCAGGCCCGACACCTTGACGATGCCCGGCGCAGCATGGCGGAACTTGCGGCAAAACTGGGAAAGGACGCAGCACAGGAGGTGCAGATCCTGATGACCGGCATCCAGTTTTCCGACGCCTATTCCCAGCGGATCGAGCATGTCTGTGCCATGATCGACCGCCTGGACCTGACGCAGATGCCGACAGAGCGGTTAGCCGTCGAAACCCTGATGGCGGCGCAACTCTGGTCGCTCGCGCAGGAAAGCGACGCAGCGGTCGCCAGCAGCTGTCAATCGCTGGAGCGGATATCTGCAATGGCGGCGCGCGTCCGTTCGGCCTTTGGCGGTGGTCACGACGGTGCAGACGCCGCACCAAACCATCTTCAACACCGCCGGTCAGCGCTGGATCAGGCGGTGCAGTCGCGACGGGTGATCGAACCGGCGATTGCCGCCGCCAACGCCGCTGCCGTATCGGTCCGGCACGATGTAGAGGCTGCGGTCACCCGGTTTGCCGGCCTGATCCGGACGACCGAAGCCATGACGCTGTCGGCGTTCAACGCCGGCCTGATCACGTCGCGCGGCGGTATTGCCCGCGAAGCGCTGTCGGTGCTGGCACTGGCGGTGCACGAAAGCGTGGATGCATGCGGGCGTCAGATCAAGCGATGTCAGGCTGCGTTGCAGACCATCGGACAAAAGCACAACAGCGTCACTATTGCCCAGGTGGATGCCGCCGCAGAGGAATTTGTGGCGCGGATCGATATTTGTTCAAGAGACCTGGCAAACACCGAAGCGAAATTGCAGCAAATCAGGGGTCTGCGTGAAAGCTCGGCGCAAACCGGTACGAACCTGCTTGCTTCAACCGCAGCCACAACCGGCGAAGTTGTCTATCTTCTTGATGCCTCCAAGGAATTGCGCGATCTTGCACGGGAACTGGCCGAAGATCCCGGAAACGCCGTCGTCACCGACGTTTCTCCGGCGACACTGGACGATATATATGAAGGCTACACGATGGACCGCGAACGCCAGATCCATGACCGGCTGTTCGGCCGCGCAAGGCGGGCGGCCGCAAAAACCAGCATTGAAGTGCTGGACGACATCCTGTTCTGAGGCTCCGGCGGCAGCCCTTCCCCCCGCAGCAAGCCGCCGCCTTGCCCCGGGGGTGACCCG
>Ga0209591_10005921_pt1 | contig 13611 bp, 10 predicted proteins | sample MAT01_FD_187207 | JGI IMG/M metagenome (GOLD analysis project Ga0209591, IMG submission 187207) | Freshwater microbial communities from Lake Fryxell liftoff mats and glacier meltwater in Antarctica - MAT-01 (SPAdes) (version 2) | ecosystem: Environmental > Aquatic > Freshwater > Ice > Liftoff...
TTAACATCACCTACTACAATTACCAAATTAGGTCTGTTTTCAAAAAGTTCTTTTTCAAAACTTACCATAATGGATGCAGTCTGCTCAGCTTGGCTTCCTGAGCCGCCTTTCAGATTAGAGTGTGGTTTCGGTATACCCAGATCACGAAAGAAAGACTGGCTCATCGCATCGTCATAATGCTGACCAGTGTGAATTAGGCGATATTCGATTGCAGCTCCTTGACTTTTGTAAAGGTCAATCGCTTTTGTTAATGGTGCAATCTTGATAAAATTCGGTCGAGCCCCAGCTACGATTGTTACTTTAATACTCATTCTTCCTTTCTATTTTTTTTAATAATTTCATTACTTCATTCAAAAAAAAATCAAATAGTCTTTTCCATTGATGTTGATTTTCCATTAACCTTCGTGATGATCCAACTGTTTCGAGAATAAGACGATACAGCTTTTTCATTGTCAGAAACAACCGAAAGTACCATTTTTTTTAAGCCTTTTTGAAAGGTGATCAGCTCAAACTCTCGTATTAACATTGAACCGAATCCCTTGCCCTGATAAACAGGATCGACACCAATTACCACAAGGGCAGAATAAGGTTCAAAAACTACATCCGGTTCTCCTCTGAGTTTTTCTTTTTTAAGAAAGCGATTTATAATATTTTTCATGATAAACGAGAATTTTGCTCTTATTTCAGGATGAAAAATTAACCAAGGCCTTTTTAGAAAATTTACAACCGCAGCATGATAACTATATTGAGCCATACTGGAAGCTGAACCTACCCCCCACACACGCTTCACCATACCCCCGCAATAACCTAAACACTTCTTGTCTTCTTCTAAAAAAAACAAGAAAGTTGTCTCAGTCGATAAATACCATTTTAACATTGTCGTAACATAATCAATACCTAGAGCAGACGATAGTGATCCTGGAAATGCTTCTCGGTGGCATGCCGCAATTCTCTCTAAGTCGTCAACCCCTGCAAATTTTATTTCAACCATAACTAATGAACACGTTCCAGTAGATGTTTATTAAATGCAGCGATTTGCTGGGTTCTATCAAATTCAATACTAGCAATCTTCTTATTGTTGCCCCTTATTACGAAATAATCATCATCACCAATTGCTAAATATTCTGTAATAGAATCTTGCAATTCTTCCCAATTACCAGGAGAATTTACCCATCCAGCATTTGCTTTTTTTATTATTACAGCACCTTCACCCTCACCTGAAAATATAATGGGTAGACCTGCCGCCATCGCTTCATAAATTTTTGAGGGTACAGCTCCGTAAATATTTTTTACCAATGGTATTAAAGCCCCTCCATAGGAGCTTAGGACATCAGGTAATTCATCTCGTTTCAAAATTCCATGATAAGTAATTCCTCGGGTAGGATTATCATTCTGAAAAGAAATGATACTATCTAGCTCTGCTCCGTTTCCATAGATATGAAACTCAGCATTTAAAGATTTGAAATCTATGTTTTTACAAATCGATAAAATTCCTTGCGCCACACCAAGTAGGCCAGCGTAAACTAATTTATTTCTATTTGATGGATTAAATTTTCTTTCTTCAAATCGATGGGTATCAACTCCATTCCTGAATAGGTAGGCCTTACCAGGTACTTCCTTCTCAATATGTCTTACTATTTCTTGAGATTGCCCCACACAAATGGACGCCTTCTTGTACAAAAATGTTTCTAGCCTCACCAGTAAATTATAGAGCCCTCCCTCTTTGATAGCACCAAGCTCCTTGGCAGAGAGTGGCCATAAATCTGAAATATTTAAAATCAATTTGGTCTTTGAAAATACAGACAACAACCATCCTGAAAAAGCCAGTGTCAATGGTGGGCTCTCAACCAGCAAATATACAGGACGCTTTGAACGAATAAAAAAGACAGAAAAAAGACTCGTAAATGAAAAAGAAAGCATACTCACTATTCGTGGAAATATGCGTGAAGAGTTTGAGGGATACAGCCAGAATCGCTTCACCTCAATTCCTTCAATCCAGTCAGTTTGAGTGAATCTATTCTTATGAGACTTAAATATTTTTCCGGTCGGATAATTAGGCATAGCTGACACCACTTGAACTTGCCATCCCAATTTTATTAACCCTTTTGTCAATTCGAATAAACGATTTTGAGGTGCGCCCATTTCAGGCACGAAGTACTGTGAAAGAATGATTAGCTTCATGCGGTTACCTCAGAATAAAAATGCTTAATCTTTCCCGAGGAAGGTCTTTTAATTTTTTCAACGCGATTTATTTTTAATAGTAAACCAGGTTCGAGGTATACATCCATTTTCTTGCGAATATCATTTTCTTCAGCTAAGCTTAATGGACGGTCACTAACAATATCGAATTCAAATTTATCCAAAGCTGTCTGTCGAATAATAAACTCCTTCAAAACGGCACTCGACTCGAGTATACTTCTCGATACATAGTAAAATGTGAGGCCCGGGGACTTCTTTCCACTCGGTAACAAAATCGTGTCATTTACCCTTCCTGATAATTTTTTTAGAAAAACACCGTGTTCATCTTCCTCTAACACCCCTATATCACCAATATCATATCGAATAAAAGGCATTGCGCTGTTATATAGTGATGTAATTACAAGCCTACCCTCTTCACCAAATTTTAACGGATGGTTATTATCATCGAGTACCTCTATAAGTAAATTGGACTCATTAACGGACCATCTTCCCTGTCTATCCTCGATCGCAATTACATCCAATTCTGAAGCACCATACTCACGAATTACAGGTATACCAAAAGATTGTTCAATTACTTTTTTATCCTCGTCACGACAAACTTCTGACGTCACAATACAACATTTTAATGAAGGGCTTTCGTCTACCAAACAAATCCCTCTACTAAACAGAAAATTAGCAAATATCAAAATCGAGTTGGTGTATCCATATACATAATGAATTTTGTTTCTCCTGAATTTTTGCAAAAATTGGCTCAGCATATCATCTCCTAAATCGAAAACTGGAAACCGGATCCGATGCATGAAAAAATCTTTCACTGTTTCTTTTACAAACGATATTCGGTCAAGTGGTATTCCGTAAAATCGAGCTTGCCAATCGATTTGATTTATATTCAATGATTCGTATTGTCTAAAGATATATGCCCATGTTAGTGCATGGCAAAATTTGTCTTTGGCAAAAAAGAAAGGGTGCCCCGATGAGCCAGAGGTATTGGAGATATATACATTCCGCATGTGGTATCCATCTGCCAGCATTTTTCCTAGTGGCAATTGAAAATCCTTTTTGTAGAGTACAGGCAAGTCACTCCACGCGTTAGGTAAGTTCTTTCCTATTAATGTCTTGTAAAACGGGTTGTTAATAAAATGAAATTCAGTTATTCGCTTCTTCTGCAATTCAATCCACTTCGCTTGCCCAATGCGATCTAGATTATAAAATGAATTTAATTGAGCATTCGCGGTATTTACTGGAAAACCCTTCCATTCAAGTATGGTTTGTAACGAAATCACTTTACAAAATAAAATTTACAGACCATAGGTAAAAGAAGCTTTTCTCTTCGCATTGACTTAACCTGCCTCCTTTTCAAATGCATCAAGTAATGTAAACCATTTAAACTTTATCGATTCCCAATCAAAGGTTTCCACCAGCGTCCGTGCTTTCATCCTAATCCGATCTACTTCGGAAGGATTATTTATTAACCTAATAATCTTTTCTACCATTCCGTCAACATCTTCCGATTGAACAAGGAGACCATTTTCGTTATCAGCAATTAAATAAGGAATACCACCCACATTGGTGGAAACAACGGGCAAACCTAGCGCCATGGCTTCGATTACACTTACTGGTGTATTATCAATCGTTGTTGTGTTAATAAACACATTGAAGTCACGGGAAAGATTGATCCACTCCGCTTTTAAAAGTACGCCTGTAAATTTTACGCGATCCGATAATCCATACCGTTGAACAATTTCCTGACATTGCTTTAAAGTACCATCTCTATCAGGTCCAACCATACACAGAGTAGCCTGTGGGAATTGGTCTGCTATTTCTTTTAATACTTCTACTGCCATTCTGGGATTATAGATGGAATGAAAGGATCGTACCCATAGAAGCTTGGGCGCTATTATTTCCTTTTTTGCCATTGTGTATATACCTAATTCAATGCTATTGGGTATATATTCAATGTTCTTGAATCCAAATTCTTGAAAGGTATTAAGTAAATAGCCAGAGGGTGCAATCAATATTTTAGCTCCACCAAAAACAAATCTCGACAAGAAAGGATTATTTCTTAACCTAATCTTTAAATTCCCACCCCTTAGAATGGGTATATAAGGAATTGATAACAACCTACATACCATTGCAGCACCAAGCGCGTAATAAAATCCGAGGGAACTATAAGTATCCACCAGTACTACGCTTGTAGACCGATAATGACGAATAATGGCCACCATCATGTCCAGCCAACGTAACACCTTATTATGTTTATTTGAGACGCGTAGAATTGAATACCGCACACTCAGTAACTTCCCCAGTGTTTCAATTGAACTGGGAGTATTGCCATGAAGCGATAGGCTATTTCCGATGTAAATAATCATATCACTTAATAAATCTCAATATTAGAGCAGACAATTTTCATTTATTAAAATACCAAAGTTGCAACGAATAAAAAATTATAATTCTTTGATAAACCGATACTCTACTAATTGTGCTAGCATTTTTTTCATTCCCTAACGATTCAAATAAAAAATGAACATAAGATTTTTCAATATATTTTGTGACAATTCCATTTGGGTCTAAAATATAACTTTCCATAAATTGAAAATCTGATTTTGTAAGCCATTTGTCCAATGGAATTTCAAAACCAGATTTAGGGGCTTTTGATGTTTCTTTAGGGAATATTTCTTTATGTATATCTCTAAAAATCAATTTTCCGGTTTTAGAATTTGATTTTTGATTGTAGGGAATGGAGAAACTAAAAGACACTAAATCCTCATCCAGCATAGGCACTCTATATTCAAGACCGTGAATCATTGACATCATGTCAGCTTTTCTTAAATAATCCCCTAACATTCTTTTATAAAAGTAATTTTTAACCATTGACTCCCTAAAGTCATTTGCTAAAATAGAATTAAAACTATTCTTAAAAACCTCTTTTACAATATTAGTATCGTAAAGAAAAGGAGATTTATGATTTAAAGTATTTGATACCGATAGCCATGACTGCCATTCACAAATCAAATCATCATTGTTCCTCAATTTTGCCAACTCTTTTACTCGCTGAACCTTCCTTGATTTATCAGCATTTAACATTGGCTTGAGTATACTGACGCCCAAATGAAAAGATTTTTGAAATAAAGAATTATTAGCAACTTTATGAACATAAGGTAACCAACAAAACGAAGGATATCCGTTTTGTATTTCATCCCCACCGTCTCCGCCAATAAGAACCTTTGAATTTATAACTGCTTTTTTTGATAAAAAATAAAATGGTATAGCAGAAGTATCAGAATACGGCTGATCGAAATGCAAAAGTATTTCATTTAATAACTCAAGGTTTCCTTCCGTACTGGTTTCAATGATATCCAATGGCGCACTTAATGTTTCCGCATATATTTTAGCGGTAGGCGTTTCATCGTATTTCACATCATTGAATTTAACTGATATCCCTTTATATTTTTGCTTAGCGTTGGCAAAAGCATAAATAAGAGAAGAGTCTATCCCGCCACTTAAAGCAATAGAAACATCAACATCTGCAACCAGATTACGTTGAGTAGCCTGTAATAACAATTCTTTTGTTTTTATAACATTTTCTTCAAAGGAGAATTTATTAATTTCATCGAGCTTATACCGCGATAATATTCTGAAATTTAATTCATTCCTTTCCACATTAACTTCAATGTATTCACCAGGTTCTACAGCCTTTATTTCATTGTAAATTGTACTTGGCTCAATACAATACCCCAGCGATAGATATGATTTAAGAATAGATTCATCAATAGTTAATTCATCTTTGGCAATCTCTCTAATAGCCTTAATTTCACTTGCAAAAATAAAGGAGTTGTCATTTCTAAAGTAGTACAGAGGTTTAACACCAGCAAGATCCCTATAAAGAATTATTTTAGGTTCATATCTGAAATCATAAATTCCGAATGCATAAATACCTCTGATCTCTTTAAAAAAATCAGGACCAAATTTCAAATAACCCTCCAGCAGAACTTCTGTATCCGAATTCGTCTTTAAAGCACCCAACTTATTTTTCAGTTCTTTATAATTGTATATCTCTCCATTAAAAATTATAAAGGCATTGTCATTAACTGATTTTAAAGGTTGATTTGCATTGCTAGATAAATCAATAATGCTCAATCTTCTATGCCCTAGAAATACATTTTGATCGTAATATTCGCCAGAGGAATCCGGCCCTCTATGATAGAGTTTATATAAAGCCCTCCTTAATTCTGGAAGTTTATCATTTATATATCCGCTTCTCGAGCTAAATCCAAAAATTCCGCACATAATAATTTTTATATATTCTAAGCAAAATGCAATTTAATTTCTTCAAGCATTTCCTTATTTGATCTTGCTTTAAGATCTTTTTTAAATGTCTGAGCTATATTCATAGCCGCCACAACTCTTCTTTTACTTGCCTTTGGATCAAGACATTCAGTGTACTTTAACCAAAAAAGTAAAAACCTCGCTACAAACAATGAAATAATCCTAGGATACCTTCCGGAAAATTTATTAATCAAGCTTTCGGATAACATATAGGCACTACTTGACCCACCACCTGAAATCACTTCGTCACGAACAAGCTCACATAATGGGAACAATAGTCTCAACCCTCCAGGCGTAAATCTGTAAAAGTCATACGGTTGGCCGTGGTACGGAAAACAGAATGGAACTTCTGTATGAATGAATCCTCCGGTTTTGGTAACCCTGTTAATTTCTTTCGATACAACCCATGGTTGCAATGTGTGTTCTAGAACCTGAGAAGAATACACAAGTTGAAAAGTATTGTCTTTGAATGGAATATCATGTGCATCAAAAACAATGTCTACACCAAACTGGTTATGAACATCAGAATTTATTACCAAACTGTCATTAAATTTATTCCTATAAAATTCGCACTTATCGCCTGATCCAATAATTAACACCGGCCCTTTACCTGCAAGTTCTTTTAGCCATTCAAATCTTTTCACTTCTCTGAAATCATGAGCCAGTTTAGGTAGACTTTGTCGAACAAGATTCTTAAAAACATTTCTATCTCTATAATTAGAGTTTTGCGTTTTCTTAACATCATTCTTTATATCTGTTACACTAAATAAGCTTTCCTTTTCATTAAAAATAACCGGAGTATTATTTATTATTGGATACACGACACTTTGAAAACTTATATGCTGATCATCAATTTTTTCTACACCAGATTTACTAATAGGATCTAACAAATAATTATAAAAGAAATCTGATATGGTTTTATCTATCATGAAAAATATAGTTTATAACTTATGGCTTCGAAGTCTCAAAATTGAATTTATAACTATCAATCTGAAATCACTCCAAATATTATCTAACACCGAAGATTTAAGAAAATTACTCTTATTTAACTGCTAAGAGCCTTTTGATATACGATTAGACAATCTTTGTAGTAATTATCTTCCGAGTAGTACTTTATAAATACTTCATTCATCCTTGTTTTAAGGTCTTCCCTTATGTCTATCTCATTTTTGTTTAACAGACTATTCATTGATAATATCCACTCTTCTAAATTAAAAGTACTATTGATAAGTTCAGGAAGTTCATTTTGAATTTGCTCGACCACCCTACCCGTTTTAAATGTTACAAAAGGAATAGAATGACCCAAATATTCAATTAAAACCAGGGGACCAGATTCACTTTTAGCAGTATGGATTGCCAATGCATATTTTGAGATAATAGCCTGCACATTATAACAGTCATGAATCAACTTCACTTTTTCATCCAATTGATATTGACTAATCATCTTGAGAATCTTCTTGTAATACTCCTTATCGTTAATTTGACCCACTATGTCAAGTGTATAGTCGTTACCGTTGTCATTAAAAGCCTTCATTAATTCTAAAGCGAATTCAATATTTTTTGCCGGCCTTATATTCGCGACCATCAAAATGGAATGCTGTTTAGCTTCGCTTCTGATCGGAATATTACTTTTAATCTGGACAATGTTGGATAACAAAAAAGTTTCTTCACGGGGCAAACCAACTTTATTAACAGCCCACTCAATTAAATCCTGACTTACCGCTGCGTAGGTTACTCTTTTTAAAATGAACTTCGAAAATCTTGGAACTGTCGGGTCTATCTTTATATCTCCATAGTGATCATGTGATACAATTTTAGCTTTAAATCCAAATAACAACTTTGATAGGAAAACATATCTTAAATCATAGCGCATATGTACATGAACAATATCATACTTGTCTGCAATACTACAGAGCCTGTACAATTTCAATAGATTAAATTTCCATTTTCGATTCAAAGAATAAACCGTAATTCCCGGTAGCAATTCATCAGCATACTGACCAGGTGTTAAAATAGTCAATACATCAACTTTATAATTTCTTTGATTAAATATATTGCAAAGCGTTACCAAAACACGCTCTGCTCCGCCAATGCTTAAGGTGTCTATAACATGTAATATTTTCATCTAGCGAGCATCAAGAAATATTTTGATTTAATGCGTTTGATTTTTATACGATTTGTTTAAATAAATTTTTTCGCGCGGACGACTAGCGACAGCAATTAATAGAATCGTTGGTTGCAGCGCTAATTTCAGACCATTATGAAATGTCGATGCTAAAAATACAATGAAAAAAATCATCGAGATTTGTTTGTAAAAACCCTTTTTCTTTCTCAACTGAAAAATGGAAACAATAAAAAATAATACCCAGAGAAGCCCTCCAATAAACCCATGCTCTGATAGTGCTCTGATTATTTCATTATGCGCGCCTGACTTAGCGCCCAAATATTTACTTTTTGTCACTTCAAAATAATAATTGGCGGTTCCGACACCTATATATGGGTTTTCGATAAACATATCCCAACCATAAATAGCCAATACATCCCTGCTGGATGTTCCTTCCTGGGCATACCTGTCTATAATTTTACCTTCTGTAATATCTGTCACAAAACCAATCCCCAAATATATGATGACACTTAATGGGATTACCAGAAAAATATATTTTACTTTCTTCTGCGAGAAAAATGCAACCAAAATCATTAATCCCAGCATGTATAACCCTCCCCTTGAAAAAGTTAAAATCATTATAATAATAATTGCAGAAGAGAGGGTGAAATAAATTACCCTGGCAATTCCTCTTGAAAGGAACAAACCATATAAACCAGAAAATGCTCCAATGCCCAAATAAAAACTGATTTGAACTGGTCCCATTCCGCCACTGGTTTCAAAATTTGAGTTCTGTGTCCATTGAATATCGCCTTTAAGATACACTACACTAATTATTGCTGATAAAAGTAATGATGACATAAAAATTACCTCCAGGAAATATTCAGTTACCTTTCTATCAAAACTTAATTTGCTACCAACATATAGAAATGACAACATCGCAGCTGTTTGTGTTAGCACTCCTGTTGTATATCTCAAATCAATAAATCGTGTGGAGTTAAGTAACTCTACCAAGAAAAATACGCCAAAATAAAATAGACCGGCATATTGATATTTTGTATTAGAGCTTTTAAAAAGCAACGTGTATACAGCAATACATATTATTAAATATTGTAGGGTAAGGTAAGGAGCTAATACTAAATATGTTCTTGAATAGGGCTCTAAATAAGCAGCAAGAATAAATAAAGCGAAAAATCTTTCTGGACTACTCTTTATGTAGCTAATTAAAGCAAACACTATAATGGCAAGATAACCCACCAAGACAATTAAATCGGGTATTACTTTAAACCCAATTCCAAAGCCAATAGTAATCGCTAGAATGTAGTATGTGTTATTATTGATCTTCAATACTCTACTATTGTTTATAGCTATTTATTTGGTAGAGAATTTCTTTTCCCCACGCCTCCAATGTATTTTCCTTTGCATATTCTCTTCCATTTTTTATCAAATCAATCATCTTAAAAGGAGCACGCATTAAAGAAGTAATATGCCCGATTAACTCATCCTGGCTATTAAACACTCTTCCTCTTTGATCGTCACCGACAATTTTTCTTGACAAATTAACATCGCTGATTACCGGAACAACCCCATGAAAGAAACCTTCTACGGGCACCTTCCCAAATCCTTCATGAATTGGTGCTTGAATAATCAGATCCGCTTTTCTATAATATTCCCTTAACAGATGTTGTTTGATATTGCCTAAGAAAACCACATCCTGGTCAAGATTATTTTCGTTAACAAATTTCTGATACTTTTTCAAGCTATCGCCCTCGCCTGCAACCCACAAAAGAAAATTAACATTCATCATTTTGAGTTTGGCCATTGCTTCAAGAATGAAGATTTGATTCTTATTCTCTGTAAGAGACCCAACCGTAATTAAATTGATCCTTCTGGTAAATATTTTTTGATCCGCTAGCGCCTTCAATCTACTTTCAACTTGTAAGGTCTCCCTATGCCAATCATCCAGACTATAGGATGGACTGATCGTATTATGAATATTCTTCCGGTCTGATGGTAAACGGCCATATACAAATACCGGACCTTCAAAATATTTTGCCAAATACTTCCGCTGAAGGGCATAGGTAAATGGTTCGTGCTTATATCCACTCCATGTACCGGTGAAAGTTGCAAATCTCTTTTTTCTAAAAAGACTACTAATTACAAAACCAGGAATACTAATGTTATTAGGCGCTCTGAGATATAATACATCAGACTTGCTACATACTTGGATTATTCTGTAAATCCATATTGGTAGCACCCGAAGCATCCTTACTTTACTAATGATAGAATTACCCCCAGCCAAAGGAACAGGTAGAAATACAATATCTTTATTCTTATACCTTGAAATCTTAGAGTAATCATCACTACTACTTACAACAGGTGCGCAAAAGTAAACCTTGTTAAAATAAGTAGATAAGTGATCGAGTTGCTTAACTAACACATGAACTTTGCTGCCTATCCCACCATCACTACTCTTGAGATGAACGCAATCTGAAATAATTCCCAAAACCATATTTTTCCTTTCTGGTTTTAAAAGGTCTATTAGATTTTCGTCTAGATTATTTTTAAAAATCAAGCTTAGATGGTCGTATTTAATAGATAGGTTTCATTCATGATGCTCCCTTTAGTAGCTAGGTTGTAGCTTCCACTAGCCGATTGGTTTTCCGTTTCCAATTGGAAGATATTCAATTTGATCTCCATTGCGAAGCATTTTATTGGCCATAGTGTATGCACGAGCTACTTGAATCAGCAATTTGGGCAGCAAAATTATAGTTAGTAAAACACTAAAGGATATCATGGATTTACTTGACTTATGATGGAATTTCACATTTGACATGGCAACTCCTAGTATCACACCTTCTCTCACAAAATCTTTAGGAAAATACTTTTTATAAAAATAAATAACACTTGGTATGGGTTTAGGAGCAAACCATTTTTTGGGTCTAAAACCATCCCAACTTCCCATGTCTCTTAGCCCTCCGCTTGAAACTTTGAGGTGTAGCCGCTTGGCATTTGGGTTGGATACACTTCTAACACCAGAAATATAAGCCCGCATTCCAAATTCACCATCTCCCATTCGTTGTTTATTAAATTGCAAATCGAATAATCCGATTTGTTCAAATACGGATCGCCTTACCATAGCATTTCCAGAATCAAATTGATCGGCCCATCGAAAATAAGAATAGCTTTTTGGAACTTTAGCTCCAATTTTACTAATCGAAACTCCAGCCGAAATCTGTGCATCAAAGTAATCCAGGCATTTCAGGTGTTCACTGATCCAATCTGGTTCAACTCTCGAGTCATCATCAAAAAATAAAAGAAACTCAGAATCGGTGAATTTAACAGCCCTGTTTCTGGCAGTCCAAAGTAGTTTTTCCCGTTGGTGTATAACCTCAATTTTCAAGTTAAATTTTTCATAAAATGTCGCATCAAAATTATCACTCTGATCAATTACAATAACATCAAAATTTTTAAACTCTTGTTTCTCAAGATCAAACAATACGTCTTGTAGATATTCGTATCGATTTAGAGTCGGAATAATAACACTTACTTTGACACCCGATTTCACAAGGTTAGATTCAAATTTTTTATATCCGTCAAATTTTGATGGATTGCTATATAAATCCAAGTACTCTATGTGTTGAGTTGCGCTAAAAGCTTTGAACTCTTTATATGGATTTTTAAAAGATAAAAGTCTTCTAAAGAAAACATAGTTGACCCAATGTGGTTTCCAATGTTTTCGAATAAAAATATATTGATCCTTTAACGTTAAACTAGTTTTAAAGTCCTCATTGAATTGTTTCAGTCCTTCAAGATCAATGGTATTCATTCCTCCCTTCCACCAATAGCGATATCCAAGATCCAAATATTTGGCTCTATACGTTTCATAATTATGGTCTAAACCTAGGCTATCGTCTTCTATTCGATTTGCCTTAGGATGGTGTATAGATGTTGGATAAACGTCCACTTTTGGCAACAGGTTAAAGTACCAAATCGGTTGTATATATTTTATTAAAGAAAAATATTCCTTCATATCAGACAATAAAATAATGTGTTTATAGCAACCTTTGAATTTTCAAAATCATGGTATCCAGAGCGATCTGTCAATTGCTGATTACTCTATTTCCCTTTTTGTAAAAAGATAATTCGGATATTTATACGTGGGGTCACCCACAATTTTATCTTTTAATAAAAGACCATCTTTCGACATCCAATAAAATTTATAGCCAAGTGGTCGCATAATATCTTCTAGTTTTTCTTCTGTCCTACCGTGTAAAACTTCACAAATTATATCTGGCTCGTCTCTTTTGATCGTTTCTAAAAGCCCATTTAATACCATAGGTTCAGTAGACTCTGTATCCATTTTTATCAAATCCACTTTATTAATCTGATACTTTTCCACATAGTTATCGCCAGTTGTAACATCAACCTCTACCATCTCTGTATTGCTTCTGAAATCCAAGCTAAGAGAACTGTTGCCATTATCAGCAGACGAATTATAAAAGGGAAACCTTCCCACAACGTCACTTAATGCGAAGGGTATTATATCAACATTTTTTATCATGTCAGAATTAAACACTATATTTTGCTCACAAATTTTTCTGATGTGCTCACCAGGTTCAAAAGCATATATTTTTGCTAAAGGATTATCTATGGCAGCCAAAATAGAATAAATACCATCATTAGCACCAATGTCAAAAATCACCTTAGATTTTTTTGACATCTCACAAAAATAATTCACAGACTCTGGCTCATATTCATTTAACCAATACAAATAATTAGCTGATCCGTGATGTAGCAAAGTTATTTTAATGGACTTATACTCAAACTTAAAACAGGAATTAGCTTCAAAAATGACTTTCTTAGCAATTTTTCTATGTACAAAATCTCTAATTAGAAAAGGATAAAATCTATGCCTGGTAATATGCCGAACCAGCATTATAACTACCTCTAATGACAGAAACTTCCTAACGAGTATTTTT
>Ga0209591_10005922_pt1 | contig 13609 bp, 16 predicted proteins | sample MAT01_FD_187207 | JGI IMG/M metagenome (GOLD analysis project Ga0209591, IMG submission 187207) | Freshwater microbial communities from Lake Fryxell liftoff mats and glacier meltwater in Antarctica - MAT-01 (SPAdes) (version 2) | ecosystem: Environmental > Aquatic > Freshwater > Ice > Liftoff...
TCTTGGCGCGATTTTCCGGCGTTGAAATGTCGGACGCGTAGGCGGCCGCGGTTGACATCGACGCCGAAGACGCGCCGCCGATGAACCGACCGATGAACAACAGTGCCAGCGTCGGCGCCCACGCGGTAACAAGGAAGTTCACCGCCATGCCGGCACTGGAGAAAATCAACACGGGGCGCCGGCCAATCTTGTCCGAAAGCGCACCCAGCAGCGGCATGCAAAGGAACTGCATCAAGCCATATACGGCCGCCATGATGCCGAACCAGTGCGCCTGCTCATCTGGCGTGCTGACGAATTCGCCCACCAGCAGCGGCATGACCGGAACCGCAATACCGATCCCCAACATGTCAAGAAAGACGACCGCCAGTACAAACCGAAAGCCGCGCTTTTTTGCAGCCTCGGACACATGCTGGTCGATCGGTGCTACCGCCTCAACTTGCAAAATTGTTCTCCCACACTGACTTGACCAGCGAATGCTGTTCGGTCGGGTCGATTGCCCCAATTAACTTCGGGCGATGCTCACGTAGCCTTTGCCGACCGGCCGACCACTTGCCCAGCATCGCCACGTCGATATCGAGCGCGGTAACGGTGCCACCGAGCAGGTATGGTGGAGGCTGCAAAACGTCTTCGAGGATCGACCAAACCTTCTGCAATTGAAGGCTTGCTTTGTCACAGAAGGTGACCTGCTGATCCTGCCCTTCCACCCAGCGTGCCGGCAAATCATGAAACGCAAATACGGGGTAAAGATTGGCCGGAACAAAAATCATCCACCGGTAGAATGCCGCCCTTGATTGAGCATCGACTGGAATCATGCCCGACACGCGCTCGCCCAGAAAGCGCATCATCGCGGCGCTCTTGGTTCGCTTTTGGTCATTGCGCTGCCGTCGTCCTGCACCAACACCGGCACTTGTCCGAGCGGGTTTAGTGTCTCCAGATCCGCGTGGCGCTGCGATGGACTCCATTGGATCGCGTCGATGAACTGGCAGTCGATATCAGCGAGTTGCAGCATCGCTTCCACGGCAGCGCAACCGCACCGCTTACAACTGTAGCGTTTCAAGTCGCCACCTCGATCGACAACACCACCGCCTAGTCGACTCGATAGTTAGGGGCTTCCTTGGTGATCTGCACGTCATGAACGTGGCTCTCGCGCATCCCCGCTGACGTAATTTCGACAAACGTTGCTTTCGTGTGAAGCTCGACGATGGTGGAACATCCGACCAACCCCATCGAGGCACGCACACCACCCATCAATTGCGTGATGATCGCCGTCACCGAGCCCTTGTACGGCACGCGTCCTTCGACGCCCTCGGGCACCAGCTTGTCGGCATTAGAAATGGTCTCCTGAAAATAGCGATCGGACGAACCCTTTTGCATGGCGCCGAGCGAGCCCATGCCGCGATAGCTCTTGTATGAGCGCCCTTGGAACAATTCAATTTCGCCCGGCGCTTCATCGGTGCCGGCAAACATGGAGCCCATCATGACGGCTGACGCGCCGGCGGCGAGCGCCTTGGCAACGTCACCGGAGAAACGGATACCGCCGTCAGCGATACACGGAATGCCGAGCTTTTCGAGCGCCTTGGCGGCCTCGGCAACAGCCGTGATCTGCGGCATGCCAACGCCGGTGACGATGCGGGTGGTGCAGATCGAACCCGGACCGACGCCAACCTTGACGCAATCCGCGCCATGATCGGCGAGTGCGCGCGCACCTTCGCCAGTGGCAACGTTGCCGCCGATGACGGCAACATCGGGGAATTTCACCTTCACGGCCCGCACCATGTCGAGCACACCCTGTGCGTGCCCATGCGAAGAATCGACCACCAGACAATCGACGCCAGCTTCAACCAGCGCGGCAGCGCGATCAAGGTTGTCGCCACCAACGCCCACACCAGCACCGACGCGAAGCCGGCCCTGCGTATCCTTGCAGGCGAGCGGGTGATCCTTGGCTTTCTGAATATCCTTCACCGTGATCAATCCGACCAATTCAAACGCGTCGTTGACGACCAGCACCCGTTCAAGCCGGTGTTTATGGATCAACGCCTGCGCCTGATCCAAGCCCGCGCCTTCCCTGACGGTGACGAGACGCTCGCGCGGCGTCATGATGTGTTTTACGGCTTGATCAAGGTTGGTCTCAAAGCGCAGGTCGCGACTCGTCACGATCCCCACCACCTTTTTGTTTTCGACCACCGGCAGACCGGAGAATCCGTGTTGCCTTTGCAATTGGATAACTTCACGCACCAGCATCTCTGGCGAAATCGCGAGCGGATCCTTCACCACACCGGACTCAAAGCGCTTAACCTTGGCAACCTCTGCGGCTTGCCCGCGAATCGACAAATTCTTGTGGACGATGCCAATGCCGCCCTCTTGCGCCATCGCAATGGCCAAACGTGACTCGGTGACGGTATCCATCGCGGCCGAAATCAGCGGCAAATTCAGCGTGATTGTTGACGTCAGGCGGGTGACGAGTTGGACGTCGCGCGGATGGACTTGGGAATGCGCGGGGACGAGTAAAACGTCGTCGAATGTGAGCGCTTTTGAGATGAGTTTCACGAAACGAGCTCCGACAAAATCAGCATTATACGCGGGTCGTTTCGGGTCCATCCCCGCAGCCGCCCCGTTTGCACTAAACCAGACCCGCCCGCTACCGTTGCATGATTAGGGCAATGAGAAAGGCAATGCGAAACAGTTGACGCGGTCAAGAATTGGCAGTAATTTAGACAAACGCCCGAGATATCGATGCTAAACTGTTGACGCAATTGACTATTTTCTCGGACCACACACTTGACGCCACAACCTTGCTCCATGCCTGATCGATCCCGTCGCTGCGGCCGCGCGGTCGCGATTTGTGCCCTCAGCGTGTCGGCCCTGATGGGCGGCTGCGCGTTGTGGGAAGTGCCGGTGCGCGCGCCGGAGGTGCCCGCGCCAGCGCTACCACGCGACACGCTGCCGCAGGCACTCAATAGCCAGGCGTTTACAGCATTGCAAAGCGCGCGACAGCGCGTTGCCGAGGCACGGATCGCGCGCACGCTGTGGCGATCCGCACTCGCCAAGCTCGCCGAGGCCGAACAGGCGGCAGTCAAGCTGGACAGTTCTGCCACGCTGCGCGCTGCGCTTGAAACGGTCGCGCTTTGTGAAAAGAGTCAGACGCAGGCGTTGTCGGCGCCGGTTGTTTGGTAACCGCCCGCCGTGTTCCATCATATTTTCTCCGTAAGGTTGCCGCCATGAAATTTTCAATCCAGCTGTTCATCGCCATCGCGGTATTGCTCGCGGCCGCGACAGTGACCGCGCAGGTCTACAAGTGGGTCGACAAGGAAGGCAAGGTGCAGTACTCCGACACGCCGCCGCCACCCGATATCAAGAGCCAACCGAAGAAGGTCGATACGCGTCCGGCCGCCGGTGCCGCCAGCGTGCCGGCAAAAGCGCCCGCCGCAGACGCCGCCACGGGTGCCGCGAAGGGTGCCGCAGCGGGCAATACGAAAGGCACGACGTCGGATAAGCCCAAGACCCTCGCCGATCTCAACAAGGAATCGGAAAAACGTCGCGCCGATGCGTTGGACGCCGAGAAGAAAGCCGGCGAGCAAGCGAAGATGGACAGGGCCAATCAGGATCGCTGCCGCGACGCGACGCGTTATTTCCGCGACCTCGAGACGGGACGGCCGATCGGCACCACGGATGAAACGGGCGAACGCAAAATACTCGATGACAGCGCCCGCGCCGCCGAGGTCGCCAAGGCCCGGAATGCGATGAGCGAATCGTGTAAGTAACAGCCGTCAGCGTGCACGCTGTCGTCGTTGCTCCTTCGGATCTGCCGTAAGCGGCAGGTAGAGTTCCACGCGGTCGCCGTCGCGTAATTTGTACGAGTTTGCACGGACTTTGCCCCAAACGCCGACCCCGGCCGCCGCGTTGAGTACACCGGTCGGAATCTTCGACAGAAACTCGACACAATTCTTGAGGGTGCCGATGGTGGTGCCAGTCGCGATCTCGACGCTCACCTCTTGTACAACGCCTCCGGCGCTCCAGGCCAACGCGACCGTGATCAAAGCCTGTCCTGCCGGCTGACTGGATTTACTCATGGCACGAAACCGCTGTGCAGTTGATCGGCGCGTTGCACAAACCGATCCACAAACGTCTCCGCGATCATCGACATGACCGGACCGATGACGCCTTCGATGAGCGGATTGCCAAACGAGTAGTCGAGCGCGAATTCGACCTTGCACGCGCTCTGTGTGAGCGGTGTGAAACGCCATGCGCCATTCAATGTCTGGAATGGGCCCTCGACAAGCGCAATCGACATTTCGTGCGGCCGGCGCTTGGCGTTGCGCGTCGAGAACGTCTGCGAGACCCCCATATAGCGGATGTCTATGCTGGCTTCAGTGTGGGCTTCATCGCGCGAATGTACACGTGCACCGCCGCACCAAGGCAGAAACTCAGGATAGCGCTCGGCACCATCAACCAGATCGAACATCAGCTCGGCGGAATGCGAGACCAACACGGATTTCGTAACATGAGCCATCGACAAATTTTACTTGGCCTGCAAGGACTTGCGCCGTCGGGCGCGATAAAATCAGCGAATGACAATCGCTGAAAACAAAAAGGCGTTCTTCGATTACTTTATCGAAGAACGATACGAAGCCGGCCTGGTGCTGGAAGGCTGGGAGGTCAAGGCGATCCGCGCCGGACGCGCCCAACTCAAGGAGGGCTATGTTGTATTGCAGCGCGGCGCCTTCTACCTGATCGGCTCGCACATTTCGGCGCTACCCGAAGCGTCCACGCACGTCAATCCCGACCCGGTACGTTCGCGCAAGCTGCTATTGAACAACGACGAAATCAGCAAGTTGATCAGCAAGGTCGAACAGCGCGGCTACACGCTGGTGCCGTTAAACCTGCACTACAAAGGCGCCCGCATCAAACTCGACATCGGCCTCGCCAAAGGCAAGAAACAGCATGACAAGCGCGACGCCGATAAAGCGCGTGACGAAAAGCGCGAGGCGCAGCAGGCGGTCAAAAAATTCGTCAAATAGCGACGGCTCGCGAAGCGGCGCAGGCTACCCGGCCGACCCCCGTCCCCGCGAAGGCGGGGATCCAATCGAACTCCAACTCAACGGCCGGCCGTCGCCACCAGCGCGACGCCGACCAAGCGCGCAATGAAAAGTACGCGGCGCAGCCGGCGGTGAAGAAGCTGGTCGAATAACGACGTCGCGTAGCAGGCAGGCATCAGCCTAGAACCGGCGGGGCCTTCGCTTTTGCGTCAGTCACCGGCGCGCTGCCAAACGCCGCCAGCAGCCCGGCGGCGGCGATGATGGCCCCGCCGATCCACTCCTGTGGACGCGACACTTCGCCAGCCAGATAGTGTGCCGCGATGGCGGCAACGATCAGTTCGAACAGCAGGATCACCGCCGCACGGTTGGCGGCGAGCTTGCTCAAGCCAAACTGCATCCCGACACTGCTGGCGAACAGCGCCACCCCGACGATGGCGAGAAGCCAGCCGTGCGGCAGCATCATGCCGACCCAGCTGTTTAATGGCTGCGCGACCAGCAATAGCGCGACGGGCAGCGCAACCAGCACCACACCCAGCGCGCCGGCGATGGCCTTTGCCTCGGGCGTGGCGCGATGCTCGCGCCTGACCAACACATTGCATAGGGCAAAGCAAAAGCCTCCCAGCATGCCAAGCCATTCGTGACCGTTCTTCGGCAATGGGGCACCGAGTTCGGGGCGCCAGAGCATGACTACCGCGCCGGCCATGGCAACCAGCACGGTCGCGGCCGCGCGAAGCGTCAGGCGTTCGCCGAGCAGCACGAGAGCCATGGGCACCGTCCATAGCGGCGCTAAATAGAACAGCAACACCACACGGACGACCTCAGCCTCCATGATCGCCACCAGGTAGGCCACGTTGGCGATCCCCGCCGTGAGCCCGATCAGAGCGAGCGATACCGGAAAGTGCAGGAATTCGCGCCATGCGGCGCGAAACACGACCCCCGCGAACATGACCGCCACCAAGTAGGAGAAGACCGTTGCAACGGGCGCGGGCAAACCCGCCGCCTCCATGAAGCGATAGGGATACCAGATCACCCCCCAAGACGCGGCGGCGACCAACAATCCCGTGACCGGCACCAGCGGTCTCTCGGCCGTGCCAGTTTGAGCGTTGGCGGCAGCCAAGCCATTTGCCGAAGGGACTGCGGAGGGATAAGACAAGACGACATCCTTTCGGGAAAGCGGGCAAACTCTATAATTATGCGAATGCCGCTTTGCGGCAGGAAACCGCATTCGGGAAATATGCTCAAGCGCTGACTTGGCTTCGGCTCACGGGCGTCTGCTTCGTTTTTAGGTGCGGCCAAGTTTACAGGCCGTTTCATCGTTCAACCAACGCCGCATCGGGTTGGTCGCCAACGTTGTTCCAACACACGTATTCCAGCGCAAAGGTTTTGCCTCATATGTCCACCGTCGCCGCTTCCGCACTCCAATCATTGATCGACAACGCATGGGAAGCACGCGCGAGTTTCAGCCCGGCCAGTCACCCGGCGGAAGTGCGGGAGGCAGTCGAGCAAGTGATCGCCGATCTGGACGCGGGACGCGTGCGCGTGGCCGAGAAAGTCGGTGGCGACTGGATTACCCACCAGTGGATTAAAAAGGCGGTGCTGTTGTCATTCCGCTTGAAGGATAATGTGCCGATTCGTGCCGGTGAACTTGGTTTTTTCGACAAAGTCGAAACCAAGTTCGCCCATCTCGATGAAGCCGCCATGCGCGCCACCGGCGTGCGCGTGGTCCCACCCGCAGTGGCGCGACGTGGCGCGTTCATCGGTAAAAACGTGGTGCTGATGCCTTCGTACGTCAATATCGGTGCCTACGTTGACGAGGGCAGCATGGTCGACACCTGGGCGACGGTCGGGTCTTGCGCACAGATCGGCAAGAACGTTCATCTGAGCGGAGGCGTCGGCATCGGCGGCGTATTGGAGCCGATCCAAGCGAATCCGACCATCATCGAAGACAACTGCTTTATCGGCGCGCGCTCCGAGGTGGTCGAGGGTGTCATCGTCGGTGAAGGCTCGGTGTTGTCGATGGGGGTTTACATCGGCCAGTCGACCAAGATCTACAACCGCGACACGGGCGAAGTGCTTTATGGAAAGGTGCCGCCCTATTCGGTGGTCGTGTCCGGCAGCCTGCCCTCTGCCGACGGCAAGTACAGTCTGTACTGCGCCGTGATCGTGAAGACGGTTGACGAGAAAACGCGCGCCAAAACAGGGATCAACGAACTCTTGCGCACCTGACGATCAACATTGTTTCACCAACGACGCCACGCGCGACGACGAAAAAAACGGGGGTATCAATATGGCGATTCTGGAAAAGCTGTTTCGATTGATGGCTGAGAAAAATGCGTCGGACATTTTTGTTTCGGCTGGCGCGCCCATCACAATGAAGGTGAACGGCATCGCCATGCCGGTCAATCCGCAGATCCTGACCGGCGAGGAAGCCAAGAAGATTTGTTACGAAATCCTCAAGCCGCACCAAATCGAAAAATTCGAAAAAGAACTCGAACTGAACCTATCGTTCCCGATTGAAGGGGTCGGCAACTTTCGCGTCAATATGATGCATCAGAAGTCGACCGTGGCGTCGGTGATACGCTACATCTCAACCAACGTGCCGGCGTTTGATTCGCTAGGCGTGCCGAACGTACTGAAGCAGGTCATCATGGAAAAACGCGGCCTGATTCTGGTGGTCGGCGCGACCGGTTCAGGCAAATCCACCACGTTGGCGGCGATGCTGGATTTTCGCAACATGATGAAGCACGGTCACATTCTGACGTTTGAAGACCCGGTCGAGTTCATTTTCCAATCGAAAAAGTGCATCGTCAATCAGCGTGAGATTGGCAATGACTCGCACTCGTTCCACGAAGCCATGCGTAACGCCATGCGTCAAGCGCCGGATCTGATTTTGGTCGGCGAGATTCGTGACGTCGAAACCATGAAATCCGCCATGATGTACGCGCTGTCGGGACACTTGTGTCTGGCCACGCTGCACGCCAACAACAGCTACCACGCGCTAAACCGCATCATCAATTTCTTCCCGCTTGAGCAGCGCGCGGTGCTGCTGTCGGATTTGGGCGTGTCTCTGCGCTGCATCATCTCGCAGCGACTCGTTAAAAACGTCGAGGGCACGCGCTCACCGGCCGTTGAGATTCTGATGAACACCGGCAATATCGTCGATCTGATCAGTGAAGGTCGCGTGCCGGAAATCAAAGAGGCGATGGAAAAATCCATGACGCCGGGGTCACAAACGTTCGAGCAGGATTTGTTCCGTCTGATTCAAGCCGGCAAGATCACCATTCAGGAGGGTCTGACCAACGCCGATTCCGCGACCAATCTGTCGCTGCTGGTAGGCAACAGCGGTATGGTCGAGGCGGGAGTGTCCGAGTTGCCGGCCAAAGCCGGCATGGGCGGACCAAACTTCAGCGAGTTCAAGATAAATTAGGCGAAAGCCAAACCCGAGCATTGACGGGTGCTTTGAGATGTTTTTGTCTGGAAACGCCCGTCGCTAAAAGACTTTAATCGCGAGTTTAATAGCTGCGCTTGTGGTAGCGGCCACCGACCCACACGCCATACGGACGCGGTGCCCAAGTGCTGTAGCCCCATCCCCAATAGCCACGGCCGTAGAACCACGCGTCCTGCATGGCGTCCCGGCGGCCCTGACGTTCGGCCATTTTGAGTTGGCCGCTTTGCATGAAGTCGATCACCGCGTCCTGCACGCCGTCGCGGGACAGCTTGGCGTACTGTGAGGCGGTGACGTCAAACACGGTACGGGACGTCTGAATTTCAAGAATGACCGCTTGAGCGTCCTTGCCCTCCTTGGTCATCGCGACCAATTTTTCCAGCGTCATGGGCTCGCGTTCCGGGCCATCCAAACTCGCACAGCCGGATAGAACCAATAGTCCAGCGACCAAAAAAACAATTCCGAGTAAACTACGTTTCATGTCACACCTCCAGCTTGAAAACTCCAACATCCGTTCGCGTTTCCGGTCGCCACTCTGGGTGACCGTCAAACGCCGCGGCTCGCACACCGGCTAGCGCCCGCCGCGCTAGTATCGCGCGGTGGACTTCTGGTGTCGCGTCAGTCTGTAACAAATTCCAACGCCCTGCGCGTACTGATTCTGACACCATTGGGTGAATGCAGTTCAGCAACGTGTCGGCGACGGCAATTGACTTCAGCACAATCAAGGACCGATCATGGATTTGTTTGACAACCCGATGGGCACCGACGGCTTCGAATTCGTCGAATACACCGCCCCTGATACCAAAGCACTCGGCCGGCTGTTTGAGCAGATGGGTTTCGTTGCCGTCGCGAAACACCGCTCGAAAAACGTCCTCTTGTACAAACAGGGCGACATTCAGTTCCTCGTCAACGCCGAGCCTGACAGCTTCGCGCAGTCGTTCGCACGGGTGCACGGTCCCTCGGCATGCGCGTTTGGCATCCGCGTCAAGGACGCCGCTTATGCTTTCAAACGCGCCGTTGAGCTCGGTGCCAAACCGTACGATGGTCCGGTCGGTCCCATGGAACTTAACATTCCGGCGCTACAGGGCATCGGTGGCTCACTGCTGTATCTGATCGACCGGTACGGACCGCGCACCATTTATGACGTCGATTTTCAGCCGCTGCCCGGTGTCGATCAACACCCGGTCGGCGTCGGGCTCGAGTACGTTGACCATCTCACGCACAATGTCTATATCGGTCGAATGGACACCTGGGCGAAGTTCTACGAGAAGCTGTTTAACTTCCGTGAGATTCGCTACTTCGATATCAAGGGCAAAAAAACCGGACTGACCTCGCGCGCACTCACCAGCCCGTGCGGCAAGATTCGCATTCCGATCAACGAGCCGTCCGACCCCAAGTCGCAGATACAGGAGTATCTCGACGCATACAACGGCGAGGGCATTCAACACATTGCGCTCGCGTGCAAGGACATCTACACAACAGTTGAGACGCTGCGGGCGCACGGCGCTAAGTTTCTGGACACGCCCGACGCCTACTATTCGCTGGTGGATAAGCGTGTGAAGAACCACGGCGAGGATCTGCAGCGCCTGCGCAAGAATCGCATCCTGATCGACGGTGAAGGTCTCGACAAAGAGTCGCATGAAGACAAGCTGCTGCAGATCTTCACGGAGACGGCAATCGGTCCGATATTTTTCGAGATCATTCAGCGAAAAGGCAACGAGGGCTTTGGTGAAGGCAACTTTAAAGCGCTGTTTGAGGCCATTGAGGCGGACCAGATCGCACGCGGAGTTCTGTGATGTCTGCGCTCCAGTATCAATCCGGATTCGGCAATGACTTCGCCACGGAGGCGCTTGCCGGTGCACTGCCGCACGGCCGCAACTCGCCACAGCAGGCGGCCTTTGGTCTTTACGCCGAGCAGCTTTCCGGCACGGCATTTACCGCGCCGCGCGCACAGAACCTGCGCTCGTGGCAATACCGGCTGCGACCGTCGGCCGAGCATTCGCCCTACCGCCGGATTGAAAACGGGCTGATTCGCACCGCGCCATGCGGCGAGGTAGTCGCACCACCCGACCGACTGCGCTGGAATCCACTGACCATGCCAACGACACCGGTCGATTTTGTTGACGGCCTGATGACCCTCGCCACCAACGGCAGCGCCCGCGCGCAGCACGGTGTTGCGGTACATCTTTATGCAGCCAACACCAGCATGACGCGGTGTTTTTATAACGCCGACGGCGAACTGCTGATGGTGCCGCAACTGGGCAAGCTTACCCTCAAGACGGAGTTTGGCATTCTTGAGGTGTCGCCCGGCCATATCGGCGTGATTCCGCGCGGCGTGAAGTTTCGCGTCGAGTGTTCAGAAGCGATTCGCGGCTATGTTTGTGAAAACTACGGGCCACCGTTACGTCTGCCCGAGTTGGGGCCGATCGGTGCGAACGGGCTCGCCAACACGCGCGACTTCCTCACGCCGGTGGCGTGGTATGAAGACGTCGCCGGCGAGACCGAGGTGATCGCAAAATTCGCCGGCAATCTGTGGAGCTACACAACCAAGGGATCGCCGCTGAACGTGGTGGCTTGGCACGGCAACTACGCGCCATATATGTACGACCTCGCCAATTTCAACGCGGTCAACAGCGTTTCGTTCGACCACTGTGACCCGTCGATTTTTACGGTGCTGACTTCGCCGTCTGAGCTGGCCGGGACCGCGAACGTCGATTTTGTTATCTTTCCGCCACGCTGGATAGTGGCTGAAAACACGTTCCGTCCGCCGTGGTTTCATCGCAACACCATGAGCGAATACATGGGGCTGATTCACGGCAAGTACGACGCCAAGGCGGATGGATTTTTGCCCGGCGGTGGCTCACTCCACAACAGCTTTTCCGCCCATGGGCCTGATGTCGCCACGTTCAACAAAGCCTCAACCGAGGACTTGAAGCCGGTTTTTCAGGGCAATACCCTCGCCTTCATGTTCGAAAGCCGTTACGTGTTCGAGCCCACCGCGTTCGCCATGTCGACGCCCGCGTTGCAGGCGGGCTACGATAGCGCGTGGGACGGTTTTGATTCTGCCAAGGTGCGCGCATGAAATTTGCCACACTCAAACACCCGACCAATCGCGATGGCGTGCTGCATTTGGTTGACCGCAAACTGGCGAGGGCTGTCGATGTCTCCGATATCGCGCCGACCTTGCAGTTCGCGCTCGAACATTGGGCCACTCTCGAGCGCAAGCTGCTCGATGAGTACGAGAGCCTTGAATGCGGAACTGATCGCGCCATCATCGACTTCGCCAAGGCACTGGATGATGGTCGGGTGGCGGCGCCGCTGCCGCGCACGTATCAGTGGCTGGATGGCTCGGCTTACCTATCGCACGTCGAACGCGTGCGGCGCGCGCGCGGTGACAAGGTGCCGGAGAGCTTTTACCACGACCCGTTGATGTATCAGGGTGGCGGCGACGCCATGATGGGGCCGCGCGACGATCTTGAGTGTTTGTCGGAAGACTGGGGCATCGATCTCGAGGGCGAAGTCGGCGTCATCGTCGGCGATGTCAAGATGGGGGCGTCGCCAGCCGAAGCTGCTGCCGCAGTTCGTTTGGTGGTGCTGATCAATGACGTGTCCTACCGCAAGCTGATTCCGGGCGAACTTGCCAAGGGTTTTGGTTTCGTCAATAGCAAGGGGCTCAACGCGCTCTCACCCGTTGCCGTCACACCGGACGAATTGGGCAGCGCGTGGTGCGATCAAAAAGGCGCGGGCAAACTCGACTATCGGTTGATTTGCCGTGTCCGCGAAAAATGGTTTGGCAATCCCAATGCCGCCGATGATATGACCTTCTCGCTGTTCGACCTGGTGTCACACGCGGCCCGAACGCGGCCGCTGAAAGCCGGTGCCTTGATCGGCTCGGGCACCGTTTCGAATCACGACGTGGCGACCGGCTACGCTTGCATCATGGAAAAGCGCCTCGTCGAGCAGGTCGAGCTCGGTGCCGCCAAGGAAGACTTCCTGCGTTTCGGTGACAGCGTCGAGATTGATATGTTCGACCACCACGGCGAGACCATCTTTGGCGCCATTAAAAATCGTGTGACCAAGGCCGGAGCAAACTAGTGGCCGGCCAAACCGACCACGCCCTGCGCGGCGACTACACGAATATCCGCGCCGACTATACGGTTGATCAGGACTATGGCCGCTACACTACACATGAGCAGGCGCTGTGGAAACGACTTTATGCACGGCAATCGGCGCTGGTGCCACAGTATGCGTGCGATGAATTTATCGAGATCCTCGGCGCGCTCAATTTTGGCGCTGGCATTCCGCACTTTGACGAAATCAATGCCAAGCTCTACCCGGCAACGCGCTGGACACTGGTTGCGGTCCCCGGTCTACTGCCCGACGATGTTTTCTTCACCCATCTGGCCAACCGCCGCTTTCCGGTATCGGTGTGGTTACGCAAACCCGAAGAGTTCGAATACATCGTCGAGCCGGACATCTTCCACGACTTCTTTGGCCACGTGCCGCTGCTGTTTGATCCGACCTTTGCCGATTACCTTGAAGCGTATGGCAAAGGTGGCGTAAAGGCGAAGGGGCTCAATGCGCTCGACTATCTGGCGCGACTCTACTGGTACACGGTGGAATTCGGGTTGATTGCCACGCCGAAAGGACTGCGTGCCTACGGTGCCGGCATTCTGTCGTCGGCGGGCGAGCTGCCATTTTGTATAACCAGCCCGAAGCCCAATCGCATCCGCTTTGACCTGTTGCGCGTCATGCAGTCGAACTACAAGATCGACACGTTCCAAGAAACCTACTTCGTTATCGAAAGCTTCAAACAACTCTTCGATGCCACTGCGCCAGACTTCACGCCTTACTACGAACAGCTGCGCGGCCGCGAACATCTCGCGGCAACCGCGCGACTGGACACGGATACCGTTGTGAAACTCTAGCATTGGCGGGCGTCTTCAGACAAAAAGGCCTGAAGACGCCCGTCCTTAAATGACTTTCAGTTTACGGCTCAGGTCTTTGGCGGCTGCGTATCAACGAATTCTTGGCGCGCTTCAATGCGCTCTATCCAAGTTCGTAGATTCGGATAGGTTTCCCGCCAATTGATCTCAGGTAGTCGGAACTCGACCCACAGCAGCGCACA
>Ga0209591_10005927_pt1 | contig 13607 bp, 10 predicted proteins | sample MAT01_FD_187207 | JGI IMG/M metagenome (GOLD analysis project Ga0209591, IMG submission 187207) | Freshwater microbial communities from Lake Fryxell liftoff mats and glacier meltwater in Antarctica - MAT-01 (SPAdes) (version 2) | ecosystem: Environmental > Aquatic > Freshwater > Ice > Liftoff...
TCCGGGAGCAGGAGGAGGACCGGCTCTGACCTCTTCCACTGCGGGCACATTCCACATTTTCACTTTGCCAAATAAAGGAGTCAATCCAACCGGTCTTTGAGGAGTTTCCATATTCTGCCATTTCCACCCGAATCTTTCAAAGGCTGCATTGGCGATGGAATCTGAAACAGGCTTTGAGGTTTGGGCTTTGGCCATGCCGTCGGTTGATGCGCGTTGCTTGGCCAATTTGATTACTTCTTCTCCGATTAGGTTACCGGCGGAGATGTCACTAGTGACATTGATACCCGCATGGACAAGACTTGCTATATGTTCCCGATACTTCTTTTCCAGATAAATGGCCTCAAGCGGGAACATCAGGACCAAGATTTCCTTTGAAACTGTGGCTATTGTGGCTCCTTCAGATGGGTAGGAAGGAAGCAGGCTTTGGATATAAGCTGGTTTTATGGATTTATCTACCTGATATGGGGCAGGGCGGTTATACTCGTATTTGTAATGCCAAGCGACCACCAAGGCATCAAATTGGGACACACTCAGGTAAGCCAACATCCTGCTTGTGTATGGTGGATGCGCAAATGGAAATGCAGGTGGGCCAGCGGGATTGGCAGGATTTGGAAGGGTATAAGTTCCATCGGCATTTGGGCCGGGGATCAGGTTGTATTTTGCCGCCAATTCCAAAGCAATTTCATTCCATCTCAAAGCCGGATTGTTGGTCCAATATCGAACGGCTTCCGTTTGGGCAGGAGTCAATGATGACATCTGTCGCTTCACTTCCGTCAGTTCTGCCTCGTAGGCTGCTGAAGTTGTTGTCTCAGGCTGGGGAATACTAATTTGGGTAGGAGAGGTGACCAAAAAGGTTTTCCAGGAACCTCCATTTTCATCCAAATTCTCAAATTCATAGCCATCGAATTCGTAATAATTTGGAGTTTCTTCTATACATGAACCTGCGAATAACAGGAAGATTATCAGACTTATGTAGGATATTTTTATATTTTTCATTGCGTGATGGAGATTAATAGACTTTAAACTGATAAGTAAAACCTACGCCGATTGTGGTCGCTTTTCCGATATTTCTACCACTGATAGTTTGGTTGAAATAGGCTAAAGCCCCCAAACCCTGATCCGATTTGATAAAATATTGGATCCATGCCCCCACCTGGCTGACTTCCATTTTGTTGGTGGGTTGGGGTCTATTATAAGATCGGATGTCATCCCCCGTCAGGCAGTTGAGGCTCATGTACGTTGCCTCCATCCTAAGTCTATTGTCAAATGTCCAATATCCAATAGCACCGTGAATATTCACCGCATTAGGCACTTTCATAAAAGAGGAATAGACACTTCCGTTTTGATAGTAGTAATCTCTTTCGACTTCTGTCTGCCCTCGCCATAAATAACCCAGAGATGCCCGAAAGATGAGACCGTTATCCATTTTGTAGCCGCCAATTCCCCTTATTCCGATTTCAGGAGCTCCAACCCCAAGACTAAAAGGCATATAATCTGAAAGGTAATTTCCCACCGGAGTGCTGAAATTGGCATTGGTGAGAAATAGCAGTCTACCGCTGCCGACTTGTTTTTGAAGCCAAGCTACTTTTGCAGAGATGCTTAGGTCTTGGATTCCCGCCTGACCGGCCTGCGTCCCGCCTGAAGCATTTGTGTTGATATAGGGAAGACTGGCTATGATGTTGATTTTTTTTGTTAATCCCATTGCGATCATGGGCATCGCTGTTTGGCGGGTAAATGTGCCTATATTGGCATTTTCGCGAAGGTAAGTGCCTTCCCAATATTGATTCCATGAGGAATGCTCGTATATCAATGCCGCACATATTTCTCCTCTGCCCATCATGACCTCATCCCATGGAGTTTGTGAATAGGAAGTCAGGGGAAAGCCAAGTGTCACTGCCAATATAGCGGTGAGGCGTATAATTTTTTTCATTTGGTTGAATTGGGATGAATGATACATTTTTTGACCTCTTTTCGGGGAAAAAGGGAAGCAGGACTGCTTTTTTCTAAAAATCATCATCAAATAGAAAGAATCTATCCATTACACAACCGAACCAAATCCTCTTGAACTAGACAGATTGGGGGTAATGAAATGAGAATGATCTTTTTGGATTAAGAAAAGGGGAAGTCCGCAAGAACAATGATCAGACTATCTCCGGAGGCGGGGAATTGAGATGGGAATAATTGAATTGGTAAGATGAAAAAATGAAAGCCATAAAATTATTTTCTGATTCTGCTGCAACCGCTGAAAAATCGAAATCATTCGATGGCTGCGTATAATCCTTAATAAATAGCTTGACCAATAATGAATTGCCGCCAGAATCAGGCAATTCATCTTGGACCAAAGAACTTACCCACTGCTTGATGGTATTGTCCAATATTCTTTTTGCGGTATCAGCAACATAGACAATCTGAAGTGTGTCGTTCACATATCTTTGTTTGATTGCCCTGAAGGTTTGTCCATCTTTTTCAAATGAGGTATTTGTTGCCCGGAACTCTTCCTCTTCGGCCATATAGGGAACAGAAAGGGGAATTTCCAATAACCTTTCTTCTAAACCTCCCTGATTGTCACTGTAGATTTTTTCCATCCAATCGCTTTCGATTTGGAACTGAAAGGAAAAATAAGCCACATAGTATCCAAAATGGTACAATGCGAAGCAGCATAAAAGGAATATGGAAATCGCTTTTCTCAATAGGAGTCAATTGTGGAAATAAAATTAACTGAATTTTTAAAAAAACGTGACTTTTATCAAGATTTTAATAGGAAAGCGATTTTTTATTTTCAGAATGATTTTGAAAAGTAGTCAGAAAACAACCAAAGCAAGAAAAGTAGCGCAGTCCAAATCCCATATATCCTGACCACCTTGAGCCTATTGAACCTATCCAAAAACCACAATACCAAAACCGGCCGTACCAATCCGACTATCAGGCAAAAGAAAGATAGGAAAGACAGAATTAAAAACAATAACGAAAGCGCTTCAAGCATATAATCCCAAAATAAAAAAAGGAACAGTTTTCGCCGTTCCTTTTTTCTTTAATTATTTTAAAACTTTATTTTTTCTTTTTGATTTCCTGCATGACATAGCCTTCCATGGTATCATCTAATTCGATGTCATTGAAGTTTTTTATGGAAATACCACATTCGTAACCGGATTTCACTTCTGAGACATCGTCTTTGAATCGCTTCAATTGGTCTATTTCACCGTCGTGGAGGACGATACCCTGTCTGATGATCCTGATTTTGTTTTTCCTGGTGATAAATCCATCTGTCACATATGAACCGGCGATGGTTCCTATTTTAGAAATTTTGAAGACTTCTCTTACAAGGACATTACCGGTAATGATCTCTTCAAACTCAGGCTCGAGCATTCCCTCAATGGCATCTTTGATTTGGTTGATGGCATCGTAAATAATGGAGTAATGTCTGATTTCAATTTCTTCCTGCTCTGCCAGTTTTTTGGCATTGGTGGATGGCCTTACATTGAATCCTATAATGATGGCATCTGAAGCAGAGGCTAACAAGACATCGGACTCAGAAATTTGACCAACTCCTTTATGGATGATGCTGACAGATACCTCTTCTTTGGAAAGCTTCAATAACGAATCAGAAAGTGCTTCGACAGAACCATCCACATCACCTTTAATGATGATGTTGAGTTCCTTGAAACTTCCGATAGCAAGCCGTCTTCCAATTTCATCCAAGGTAATATGTTTCTTGGTCCGCATGCTTTGCTCGCGCATGATCTGCTCTCTGGAATTGGCAATTTCTCTCGCTTCTCTTTCAGAATCATACACTTTGAAAGTATCCCCTGCCTGAGGCGCACCTGCCAATCCCAATACCTGCACCGGTGTGGAAGGGCCTGCTTTGGTAAGTTTTTTTCCTTTGTGATCAGTCATTGCTTTAACACGCCCATAGTGAGGGCCTGCGAGCATAATATCACCGATATTTAATGTGCCGGCTTGGACCATTACCGTGGTTACATAACCCCGGCCTTTATCCAAAGAGGCTTCAATGACAGTTCCAACAGCTTTTTTATTGTAATTGGCTTTTAATTCGAGGATCTCTGCTTCCAACAATACTTTTTCAAGCAGGTCTTCTACACCCAATCCTGTCTTGGCAGAAATGTCCTGGGACTGGTATTTACCTCCCCATTCTTCTATCAATAAATTCATATTGGCCAATTCTTCCTTGATTTTACTCGGATTGGAGTTAGCCTTATCAATTTTGTTGATTGCAAAAATCATCGGAACTCCTGCCACTTGGGCATGGTTGATGGCTTCTTTGGTTTGAGGCATGATGCTATCATCAGCCGCAATCACAATAATGGCAACGTCAGTGATTTTGGCACCCCTTGCTCTCATGGCAGTAAATGCCTCGTGGCCAGGAGTATCCAAAAATGCTATTTTATGTCCGTCGCCGGTAGTCACATCATAAGCTCCGATGTGTTGGGTAATTCCTCCTGCTTCATCTGCGGTTACTTTTGATCTTCTGATAAAGTCAAGTAAAGAGGTTTTTCCATGATCTACGTGACCCATGATGGTCACAATCGGGGCTCTTTCCTGTAAATCTGCAGCAGTATCCGCAATTTCCTCTACCTCAAACCCTTCATCGGTTTTTGTAAATTCCACCTCGAATTCAAATTCATCAGCAATGATGGTGATGGCTTCAGCATCCAATCGTTGGTTGATCGATACGAACATTCCCAAAGAAAGACAAGCTGAGATAACCTCGTTGACCGAGACATCCATAAGAGAGGCCAAGTCGTTTGCAGAAATGAACTCGGTTACACGAAGGATTTTAGAATCCTCGATTCCCTCTTGTTCTTCTCTATAACGGTCTGCCTTTTTATCCCTTCTTTTTGATTTTCCGCCCCCTGCTCTTCCTCCTCCCTGCAATCTTGCAAGGGTTTGTTTGATCTGGTCTTGGATTTCTTTCTGGGTAGGTTCAGCCTTTTGGATCCTGTTTACATTTTGCTGCGGCAGACCGGGTCTTTGCGGTCGCTGTTGTATTGGTTTCCTATCCCTTTGGCCAGGCGGTTGGTTTGTTCTGCCCTGACCGGGGCCTTGACCTGCCGGTCTCGGTTTATTGGCATCGGTTTCAGGACCTTTTGTGACCGGACCGCCTTTTTTATCTATTCTTTTGCGGATTCTTTTTTTCTTATCCTTTCCTTTTTCATCAGAAGAAGCTACAGGTTTCCCTTTTTTCTTTGATTTATCGTCGGGCAGTTCTATTTTTCCTAAAACGGTTAGTCCTTTCAAAGCATCTGCTTTAGCAGCAATCACTTTTTCTACAGGTTTTGGCTCGATCTTCTCCACAGACCTTTCTACTTTTTCAACCTTTTCTGCGACCGGATTAGGTCTGGGAGCTACTTTTGGTTTTTCTTCAAAAGTAGCTTTTTTAGGAACCACTGAATCCTGAATCTTTTTAGTGTTGTCTTGAGTCTGAGGCTTCACAGCCTGAGGTTTGGGTTCCACTTTTTCTTGGACTGGTATTTCTTCTTTGGCTATTGGAGGAGTAGGTGTTGTGACCGCAGTGATTACCGGTTGTGGTTTTACCTCTTCTTTTCTAGGGGCTGATTTTTGGGCTTCCAAATCTATTTTTCCCAACACTGTAATCCCCTGCAATTTTGGAGCCTCTGAAGCTATTTTTTCCTTTGGAAAATCTACAACTTTTGGAGCTTCGATAACTTGCTTAACGGGTTCAGCTTTTTTTACCTCCGGTACAGGCTCTGCTTTCTTTTCCTCTTTAACCTCAGATTCTGCTTCAATGGTAAAGGTCTCGTGGTGCCTCTTTCCTATAGATAGGTGGGATGCCTCTTCCTTTTCCTGCGCAGAGGATTTAAACTCCTTGGCCAGCATATCAAACTGCGCTTGGCTGATTTTGGAGTTGGGATTGTTTTCGACATCGAAGCCCTTCTTAGCCATAGATTCCACAATTGTAGAAATTCCTACATTGAGTTTTCCGGCTATCTGGCCTAGTCGCATCGTTTTTTCTTCTGACATACACTAAAGCACTTTCTTAATTTGATGGCAAATATAGGCCAATAATTGCGTAATCCTGACCTATATTACTGTTCAAATTCTTGTTTTAATATTCTGAATATTTCGTCAATTGTTTCTTCTTCAAGTTCTGTTCTTCTCAAAAGATCTTCTTTTGTAAGTAAAAGAACACTCTTGGCTGTATCCAATCCTGTTTTTTTCAACTCATCGATTACCCATTTGTCGATTTCGTCACCGAATTCTTCAAGATCTACATCTTCCTCTTCGTAGTCGTTGAGTTCTCTGAATACATCTATTTCGTAACCTGCCAATCTTGAAGCCAATCTGATGTTGAATCCGCCTTTTCCGATGGCCATGGAGACTTGGTCAGGCTTTAAATACACCGAAATTCTTTTGTTTTCTTTGTCAACAGTAAGTGAAGATACCTTCGCAGGGCTCAATGCCCTGGAGACATAAAGGTCAAGGTTTTCGGTGTAGTTGATTACATCGATATTTTCATTTTGAAGTTCCCTGACGATAGCATGGATCCTGCTGCCCTTCATACCCACGCAGGCACCCACAGGGTCAATCCTGTCATCGTAAGATTCAACTGCTACTTTTGCCCTTTCTCCTGGTTCTCTTACGATTTTTCTGATGGTGATCAGACCATCAAATACTTCCGGCACTTCGTTTTCAAACAATCTTTCCAAGAAAATCGGGGAAGTTCTTGAGAGTATGATCCTTGGGTTGCCATTTACCATTTCCACTTTATGAACAATGGCCCTGACACTATCCCCTTTTCTGAAACGGTCTTTTGGGATCTGTTCTCCTTTTGGAAGTATCAGCTCATTGCCTTCGCCGTCGATCAGCAGGGTTTCTCTCCCCAAGATCTGATAAACCTCAGCAGAGATGATTTCACCTACCAATTCTTCGTACTGGTTGAAAAGCAAATCTTTTTCAAGGTCTTTGATTTTTTGAATCAAAGTCTGCCTCGCCATCATCACGGCCCTTCTTCCGAAATCTTCTAATTCAATTTTTTCGTAAACATCCTCGCCAACCTCAAAATCCGGTTCGATTTTTCTGGCATCGGTCAAGCTTATTTTATCAAAATCCCAAATATCTTCAGAATTGTCGTCAACAATTTTTCTGACCCTTAAGATTTCAAGGTCACCTTTGTCAGCATTGATGGTCACATCAAAATTTTCATCAGTTTCGAATTTTTTGCGGATCATCGCTCTAAACACGTCCTCTAATATCCGGATCATGGTGGGACGGTCCACATTTTTAGACTTTGCAAATTCTGCAAATGATTCTATGAGTACTTTAGCATCCATTTTGTTTATTTAAAAGAGACTAACACAATTGATTTTTTTATCTCGTCGAGGGGGATGGTGATTTCCCGATCCTCAGCTTTTTTTCCTTTTTCTTTGATTGTACAAAGTATTTTTACCTCAGCGTTTCCTACTTCTTGAAGTTGACCTTCCAACTCTTTTCCGTCGTTTAAGGTCAATTTCAATTTTCTTCCGACATTTTTGGTATATTGTCTTTTGGAAGAGAGCGGAAAATCCAGTCCGGGCGAGGAAACTTCCAAAATGTAGGCGTCAGACAACAGTTCTTTTGCTTCAATCTCCTCAGCGATTTGCCTACTTACCTTTGCACAGGCCTCTATACTTACTCCTTGGTCGCCATCTATAAGGATAGTCAACTGGGATTTAGGTCCTTTTTCTACCAACTGTATGTCCACCAAATAATAGGTTTCGTCAGGTAGATGTTTGGAAACAATTTCCTCAAGTGTACTTTTTAAGCTCATTTGTTCAGGTATAGGAAACAAAAGAGGGGACTTGTGCCCCCCCTCAATTCTGGTAATACAGTGCAAAGGTAATAAATTTATTCCTACAAAAAAAAATTGGATTCTTGTAATAAATTGGGAATTAGATAATAATTTTGCCGACCCACGTTAGAAGTTACGCACTTCCTTGCTAAATTTATAAGATTATCTATCATCTACTCAATAAAAAAATAATGGGATTATTCGATTTTTTTTCAAGTGATATTGCGATTGACTTGGGTACTGCAAATACCCTAATTATACACAAGGATAAAATAGTGGTCGATGAACCTTCCATTATTGCGATTGATAGGACCAACAACAGGGTTCTTGCTGTGGGGAAGGATGCGATGAACATGCATGAGAAGACCCATGAAAACATCAGGACGATCAGACCGCTCAAAGATGGTGTGATTGCTGACTTCTATGCTGCCGAGCAAATGATCCGAGGATTGATCAAAATGATTCCAGGTCATAAGAAGGGGATATTTCCCAAATCTCACAGAATGGTGATTTGTATTCCCTCGGGGATCACGGAAGTTGAAAAAAGAGCTGTCAGGGATTCCGCAGAACATGCCGGGGCAAAAGAAGTGTATATGATTTATGAACCGATTGCCGCGGCAATCGGTATCGGGATAGATATCGAAAAGCCGATGGGTTCTATGATAGTTGATATCGGTGGCGGTACCACCGAAATAGCCCTTATTGCCCTTTCAGGTATTGTGGCTGACCAATCCATAAGAGTAGCCGGAGATACTTTTACAAAAGATATCCTCGATTACATGAGGAGACAACATAACCTTTTGATAGGTGAGCGTTCGGCAGAGAAAGTAAAAATAGCCATCGGATCAGCTTTGACAGAACTTGACGATGCGCCCGATGATTATGAAATCAGGGGACGTGACCTGATGACCGGAATTCCAAAGGTCATAAAAGTTTCCTATTCTGAAATCGCTTTCGCTTTAGACAAATCAGTATCCAAAATTGAAGAAGCGGTTTTAAAAGCTTTGGAAATTGCACCGCCGGAACTTTCCGCAGACATCTATGACAATGGTATCCATCTTACAGGTGGGGGCGCACTATTGAAAGGTTTGGATAAGAGATTACACCAAAAGACCAAATTGCCTATCCACATAGCTGAGGACCCGCTGAGGGCAGTGGTGAGGGGAACCGGCACAGCGCTGAAAAACATCAATAATTTCAGGTCGGTCTTGATGACTTAATGTTTGGATGCAGCGGATATTCCTATTTTTATACCGAATAAGGGCGTTTTTGTTGTTTGTGTTATTGGAGGTCATGGCGATTTCGTTGATTGTTTCCAATAATTCCCAACAAGGCTCCGCTTTTTTTAATAGTTCAAATAAATTGAGTGGTTCTGTTTTTCTGACCCAGAGCAACGTTGTAGATTATTTTTCGCTTTCATCAGTCAATAAAAGCCTGATGGACAAAAACGCCGAATTGCTTACCGAATTAGAAGCACTTAGAAAGCCGGCAGATTCTGTTTTCATTCCTCTTGATAGTGCGCTGTTTGCCGGCATCCGGTTTAAAGGAGCAAAGGTCATCAATAATTCACTGAGGTTATTGCAAAATCACCTGACGATCAACAAAGGTTCTAATCATGGGGTCAAATCAGGAATGGGAGTAATCAACGAACAGGGAGTCGTGGGAAGGGTAAAAAGCGTAAGCCGTAATTTTTCCACAATCATTTCCTTGCTTCATACCGAAATATTGGTATCCTCCAAGATTAAGTCAAATGACGTGTTTGGTTCGACTAAATGGGACGGATTGGATCCTCAGAAGGCAAAACTCATGTATGTACCTAGACATGTTGTGGCGGCGATAGGGGACCAAGTGGTTACCTCGGGATATAATTCTATATTTCCTGAAGGAATCCCGATAGGTACTATTATTGAGGTGAAGCCGGGAAAAGATACAAATTACCTTGACATTACTATAAAACTGGATACCGATTTTTCAAAAATATCATATGTCTACTTAGTGGAAAGTTTCCAGCAGCCGGAACTTGACTCTTTGTACCAAACAACTGGAATAACCAATGAATAGCATAAGGGTAATCTCAATTTTGCTTACCGGATTCGTTTATCTGGTGTTTCAGGTTTTGGTGCTTAAAAATCTTGTGCTCTTCGGTACTGCTTTTTGTTTTTTGTATATCAGCTATATTATTTTGCTTCCTCTTGATCTAAAGACAATTCCGACATTACTGATCAGTTTTTTTCTTGGATTGGGTGTGGATTTGTTTTATGATACATTGGGAATTCATACGGCAGCCTTACTTGTCATTGGTTTTGTCAGGCATCGTTGGGTTCTTGTATTGCTGCCTAAAGGTGGTTATGATGATGACCTTCAGCCCAGCTTGCTAAATATGGGTCTTGGCTGGTTTCTTTCATACAGCCTCCCTTTGGTATTGATCCACCACACTTTATTTTTTTATATTGAAAGCTTAGGTACAGATTTATTCTTCACATCTCTTCAAAAAGTAATTGCTAGCGCTATTTTTGTGTTAGTAATGAGTATTATTGTTCAACTTTTGTTATACAGGAGAAGGAGAGGGATTTAATGAACGAGCAGAGGCCGATTACAATTATTATAGTCATCATCATCATTGGAGCTGTGCTCCTGACAAAATTATTTTTGATTCAGGTTGTTGATGACAGTTTTTTAAAAAAAGCAGAAAGTAATGCAATTCAAAGGGTAGTTGACCATCCATACCGGGGTCTAGTCTATGACCGGAACGGTAAAATATTGGTTTACAATTATCCTATTTTCGACCTCATGGTCATTCCGAGAGAATTTCAGGTGGGCGATACCACAAGGTTTTGTGAGATTTTCAAAATCAGTAAAGAATACCTGATTGAAACTTACACTGCTGCAAGGAAATATTCTTCAGTCAAACCTTCCACTTTGATCAAACAGATTTCTACCACAGATTTTGCCCGGATACAGGATTTTTTGATTGATTACCCGGGACTTTTTGTGATGACAAGATCTGTGCGTTCCTACCCACAGGCGAGTTCATCCAATGCCTTGGGATACATTGGGGAGATAAGTTCCAATCAGCTTGATCGGGATTCTTCTAAATATTACAAACAGGGAGACTATGTGGGTCTAAGTGGCATTGAAGGATATTATGAAAGTGACCTCCGTGGAGTGAAGGGGGTAAAGTACAAACTCGTCAATGTAAGGGGAGTAGATAAAGGTGCTTTAAAAGACGGGGAATTTGACACGGCATCAGTCGCGGGAAGAAATCTGATTTCAACGATAGATTTGGAGTTACAGCAATATGGGGAAATGCTGATGGCTGGCAAGAGAGGTTCGGTGGTAGCCATTGAACCCAAGACAGGTGAGGTTCTCGCGATGATTTCTGCTCCAACATATGATCCCAATTTATTGACAGGAGCTCTATTTGGGAACAATTACATGGCGCTGAACAGGGACGAAACCAAGCCTTTGTTCAACAGGCCAATCATGGCCATGTACCCTCCCGGATCAATTTTCAAGATAGTCCAATCTTTGGTTGGGCTTCAGATGGGTGTTTTGACACCGAATACGACTTACAGTTGCAACCGGTCTTTAGTAGCTTGCCATAACCATCCGAGTCCCGTTAATCTATTTGGCGCGATCAGAAATTCCTGCAATCCTTATTACCATCAGGCCTACCGGGCCATGATCAACAGAGAAGTTTCTTCCAATACCTTCAAGGACACTGAAGTTGGATTGAATGCTTGGCGGGAATACGTTTTGAAGTTTGGTTTGGGTTCTACCTTGGGCATAGATTTAAAGAATGAAAAAGGGGGTTCGATCCCATCTTCAGTTTTATACGATAGGATATATGGCGAAGGAAGATGGAAGTATTCCACTATTTATTCGCTCTCTATCGGCCAGGGAGAAATGCTTGTTACCCCTTTGCAGATGGCAAACCTCGCCGCCATCTTTGCCAACAAAGGATATTATTATCCTCCCCATATGATCAAAGCCATTGATGGGGACCCAAATAAGATACCTGAGGAATTCAGAACCAAAAAAAATGTAGGCGTGGATGCCCATCATTTTGATTTGATTCAGGATGCCATGGCTGAGGCCATCTATGGGACAGCAGCAAGAGCAGCTATTCCCGATATTACAATTGCAGGAAAAACGGGTACTGCCCAGAATCCCCAAGGGGAAGACCACTCTGTTTTTATTGCTTTTGCACCCAAAGAAAATCCCCAGATAGCCATCGCTGTATATGTCGAAAATGCAGGATGGGGTGGAAGGGCTGCTGCAAGCACGGCCAGCTTGATGATAGAAAAATATATCAGAAGAGAAGTGAAAAGGCTTGCTTTGGAAGAATATGTCTTGGTAGGGAAATTTATGTAACGTGAGACAAGACGACCTTTACATCAATAAAATAGACTGGATTTCCATTGCCATTTATTCCGTTTTGGTAATTATAGGGTGGATCAATATATACGCGGCAGTCTATGACGACCAATCAGTAAAAAGCATCTTCGATTTTTCAATCAATTCAGGAAAACAACTCGTTTGGATAGGAACTGCGATCCTATTGATCACTGTCATTATGGTGGCAGATTATAGGCTTTTCGAAAATCTCGCTTTGCCTCTCTACATTTTATTTCTGGGGTTTTTGCTCATAACTCCTTTTTTTGGAAAAGAAATCAATGGTCAGAGGGCATGGTTTGAAATCGGCTCCTTCAGGCTTCAGCCTGCTGAGTTTGCCAAGTTTGCCACAGCTTTGGCCCTTGCCAAATTTATGGAGCGGCCCATGTTTGACCTTTCGCAGGTAAAATACCAGTTTCAGGCCATCACCATCATCATGCTTCCGGTAGCCTTTATCATGTTGCAGCCCGATACAGGGACAGCCATGGTTTATTCTGCCTTTTTTGTCATGTTGTACAGAGAAGGCATGCCGCAGTGGTATTATGCTTTTGCCTTGTCATTTGTGGCCATCACTTTATTGTCATTGGGGATTGAAAATAATTTATACCTGGCGATTGCAGTTGGAGTGATCATTTTGATCCTTATTTTGATGGGCAAAAAGAAAATTCCAAGAATTATCAGCCTTGTCGGAATTGGGGTCTTGATCGTAGGATATTCATACAGCATAGACTATGTGGTGTCCAAGCTTCCCGAGCATCAGCAAAATAGGATTATGGTATTGTTCAATCCAAACATTGATCCGCTTGGCGTTGGATGGAATGTCACCCAGTCCAAAATTGCAATCGGATCAGGTGGCTTTTTTGGAAAAGGGTATTTGGAAGGAACGCAGACAAAGTTTGATTTTGTACCCGAACAACATACCGATTTTATCTTTTGTACCCTTGGTGAGGAATTCGGATGGATGGGCAGTCTTGTGGTGATCTTACTTTTTTGCGGCTTGCTGATTAGATTGGTGATGCTGGCAGAGCGTCAAAAAAATAGGTTTTCAAGGATTTATGGGTATTGTGTGATTTCAATCTTGCTTTTTCACTTTATGATCAATATCGCCATGACCATTGGCTTGTTTCCTGTAGTGGGGATTCCTTTGCCTTTCTTCAGTTATGGGGGATCGTCACTTTGGTCATTTACGATCCTACTGTTTATCTTTATCAAACTGGACTCCCACAGAATTCAACTGTTGAGCAGGATCGGTTAATAATTTTCTGTTTTGATAATATTCTGAAGCCAAAACTGTTTTTTGGGTTCCCTGTTTTTTCTGGCAAATTCAGTATGGAAAGAATGGTTTTTCAAAAATTTAATCTGAAGTTCCACCCAATCTTCTCGTGTCTTGATCACATTGGTGGAT
>Ga0209591_10005928_pt1 | contig 13606 bp, 13 predicted proteins | sample MAT01_FD_187207 | JGI IMG/M metagenome (GOLD analysis project Ga0209591, IMG submission 187207) | Freshwater microbial communities from Lake Fryxell liftoff mats and glacier meltwater in Antarctica - MAT-01 (SPAdes) (version 2) | ecosystem: Environmental > Aquatic > Freshwater > Ice > Liftoff...
AAAACATTGAATTCACCACTGACTTGGCAGCCGGAGTTTCCCATGGTGAAATTCTATTTATTGCAGTCGGTACACCGCCTCTACCCACAGGGGAAAGTGATACTCGCTATGTCGAAGCGGTGGCTAGAGGCATTGGCGAACATCTTAACGGCGGCTACAAAGTTGTGGTCAATAAATCCACTGTGCCCATTGGATCAGGCGACTGGGTGCGAATGATTGTCTTAGATGGAATTGCCGAGCGGCAGAAGTCATTGGTGCCTGCTGGCGGCGTGAGTGAACTAGCCGCAGATTTTGATGTGGTCAGTAACCCCGAATTCCTGCGGGAAGGGGCGGCTGTACTGGATACCTTTAACCCTGATCGAATTGTGCTGGGCGGCAATAGCCCCCGGGCGATCGCCCTGATGAAAGAACTCTATGCCCCCATTGTTTCCCGCGAGTTTGCCACAGATAAATCTTTGCCTACCGTTCCAGTTGTAGTCACTGACCTCAGCTCAGCGGAAATGGTCAAATATGCCTCTAATGCTTTCTTGGCAACCAAGATTAGCTTTATTAACGAAGTCGCAAACATTTGCGATCGCGTAGGTGCAGATGTAACCCAAGTTGCCAAAGGGATTGGGTTAGACTCCCGCATTGGTAGCAAATTTCTCCAAGCCGGGATTGGCTGGGGTGGTTCTTGCTTTCCCAAAGACGTATCGGCGCTCATCCATACTGCCGATGACTATGGGTATGAAGCCCAACTGCTCAAGGCTGCCGTTAGCGTTAACCAGCGGCAGCGTTTAATTGCGATTGAAAAGTTGCAGCAAGCCCTCAAAATTCTTAAGGGGAAAACAGTTGGGCTATTAGGGCTAACCTTCAAGCCAGACACCGACGATCTCCGTGATGCGCCTGCGCTAGATCTGATTGAACAACTGCATCGTCTGGGTACCAAGATCAAAGCGTTCGATCCCCTGGTTTCCCAAACCGGAATGCGTCATGGCTTGTCAAATGTCATGGTAGAAACCGATGCCGAGCGACTAGCAGATGGTTGTGATGCCCTTGTTCTGGTCACAGAGTGGAAGCAATTCCGCACCCTAGATTACGACAAGATGGCAAATCTAATGAATAATCCGGTGATGATTGATGGTCGGAACTACCTTGACCAAGAGGCTTTAGAAAAGGCAGGATTCCGCTATATCGGCATCGGTCGGTAGGTTACTGTCTCTTTGTTCCTTCCGATTCTCGACCTCAGACTCTTCAAGAATCTGGGGTTTTTTAATGGGCAGTTTTAATGAGTAGTCAGGGTAGGAATTTGCAAAACATGAAGTTGGTATAAACTTGCGATCGCTTTATTTTCAGAAAGCCGTATTTTTACGTAGAATAAGATCATCACTTATTAACTTCTAAGATCGCTCATGCTGCCGCAGGTTATCAATCAACAATCAGGACAACTGTTCAAGTTTTGGCGCAACGGAGTTTATACCGGAATGCGTCATGGCAACGACCTATACGCCTGCTACCGCACCTATCCCATTGAGGGCAGGCTAAAAGCTTACGACTTAGGATGTGGACTTCTGCTAGAAGGCATCCAAACTTGCATTACCTGCTCGGCTTTTCATTACATCGTCTGGATCAGCCTTCGCGCACCCTTGCCGTTGAGTCACCGAGGGCGAAGCTCTTCGGCGCTGTAAAGTTTTTCGGGGCTGTATTGTCAGTCTAGCGGTGAGTTGCTAAATAAGACGCTAGTCTGATAAGCATGTTGAGTTGTCCTTTACCAGTTGACGCTCTATGAGTGACGAACAAGCTACACCGCTCTCTGCAACGACCCAGCCTCCTCAAGCATCCGACTTACCTGCCTTTGGGTGGACAGCCTATGCCGAGCGAATCAACGGACGTTTCGCAATGATTGGGTTTCTGTCTTTGCTACTATTAGAGTTCGCTACAGGTCAAGATTTCGTGACATGGATCGGCTTACGGTAGTAGACACATGTTCTGCAAGTCAGCCAGTTTTGTGAATTATTTTGTAGCTTTAGCTACAGATTCATTTCTTCTATCGTATAATTAGGGAAAAGCGATACTACAAAACAAATTCTAGGACTGCTCACCATGAACAAAAGTCGTCAAGAAACCGTCAAAAAAGCTGCTCAAGCTCACCAAGTTAATATGCAAACCAACCTACAGCGGCGGCTAGAAGCGGCTCAGGCGAAAGGTGACGAAGCGTTAATTCGTCAGTTGGAAGCAGAAGCAAAGTACATCGGCTAAACTGCGGTTTTGTTGGTTCTTTGCGGTAGTCAAAGAATTGTTGGTCAAAAACCCTCTTGTGTATTGCACAAGAGGGTTTTTGCTATGGCTATAGTCCTTGCTAAGACCCTAGCGGACGCTGAGGGTATATTGTCCTCGCCCTGCGCTGTCGTAGGTATTGGCAATAATGCGGTAGGTTCCGGTAGAGGGAAGGGTCACTGTTAAGGCTGAGTCCATCGTATTTGAAGAAGCGTCGTCGTTTTCCCCAATTTTTTTGCCGTCTGGATCAAGCAGAATGAGGTAGGAGTCGAACTCTCGGCTTTGTAAGGAAACGGTGATACGTTGCCCAGCAGTGCCTTGGAAAGTATGTTCTTGGTAGGGGCTGCGATCGCTCTGTAAAATTTGAGAATTTTCTCCTAGACTGCCTTGAATTTGTAACGGCAAACTTCCAGATGCCTGCTGAGAGCCATTGGATCTAGTCGTCGAACCATTGCCGCCCCCGCCACTCGCCGAAGCTTGAAGGCTGTAACGTCCTGTTTCTCTGGCACTGTGGGTGTTTGCCAAAACCGTATAAGTTCCGTCTTCAGGCAAAGTGACCGTTAGCTTGGAGTTTTTCCCACCTGCACTGTTGTCGTCTTGCCCTAAGTCATCTCCATTAGGAGACAGCAAAATTAAGTAAGCATCTAATTCGCTACTGGTCATTGAAATAACCAATCGTTGACCTGCCTTTCCTTCAAAGGTATAGCGGGCATAGTAGCTGCTGTCATCTTCGAGAACGCTGCTGTTAGAGTCTAGCCGTCCTTGGACAGGCGTGCCATTTAGCGTAATAGATTGGGCTACAAGTCCACTCTGAGGAACTTGAGGAGCGCTACCGTCTCGGACTGCGGTGAGAAAAGGCTGAACACGATTAGTGTTGATGGCAAAGCCAATGCCAATGTTGCCTGAGTCTCTAGAGATGGCATAGATAGAAGTGTTGACGCCAATCAGTTGCCCTTGACTGTTCAGCAAGGGGCCGCCTGAGTTGCCGGGGTTAATGGCTGCATCGGTTTGAATAATGCCGCGATCGTTGTCAAGGCGGCTCACAATGCCAGTCGTGAAGGTGCCTTCTAAACCGAAGGGGTTACCGATCGCAAAAGCTTTTTGTCCGACTCTAGCGGTCGTTGAAGCTAAGGGGATCGTTGGAAAGTTATTGCCCTGAATGCGAACGGCTGCTAGATCTAGCCCATCTCCATAGCCCACAACTCGTCCATCTAAAGTCCTACCATCTTCTAGGCGAACCTTAACAGTGCGCGAATTGCCGATCACATGAGCATTCGTCAGAATTAGACCATCAGCAGAGACAATGCTACCACTACCCGTTCCATCATCTGATTCAATTGAGACGACAGCAGGACGGGCATTAGCGTAGACCCGTTCGCTGGTTGCCTCATCAGCATCTTGGGCAGAGGCTTGGTGAGAATACCCAAATTGCTGAAGGCTTAGAATTTCTATGGGCGTAGCCCCGTTGAGAAGGTTGAATCCAATGGCAGTTCCTAAGATGGCGAATCCTGAAGTTGCAAGTTGACGGAGTTTGATGTTCATGTTTGTCATTACATAACGATTATTGCATTGGGGCTGTTAGTAGCTACTTGGGAGCGATCTCTATGAGATACCCGCAAGGGGTCGCCAGTTCCTCACACCTTCTTAGCACTTCACACCTTCTATAGTGATATCCAATCTAAACGGTGAAGAATCCGTAAGAATCTATATCACTCCTAAGAAGTACACAGATAGCCCCCAGGTGGAGCATCTGCTTCTCTATTACTGCCTATTAATCGGAGTAACTGTCAAGGTTGATCACGGTTTAAAGCTTTAAGGGGAGGTTTAGATAGTGTGCCCGTTATAAATTAACCAGACTCTATGACAAACTAAAAAGTGCCAAGTCTTGAACCCTTGTTCTGACTCAGCACTGGTGATAGAAATTTATTCGTTGACCACAAGCTTATTCGTAGTCTTTGCTGTTGCCCGAATCGGGGCGATCGATGGGCTGATAGTCTACGTAGTCTGAGGATTCTGAACTGCGGCGACGGCTAGAGGATTCTGGGCGGGTTCGCTTGGGGCGAGAAGAGGAGTCTTCGGCATCGTTGAGGCGGGGGCGACGGACGGGTTTGTCGCCATCCCAGGAGCTGTTGGCGCGCTCAGCAGAAGGATCGGGCGGCAAGGGGCGAGCCGCGCGGAGGCGGAGGCGAGCGTCCTCGTCGTCCACCATGGGGCTACCGTTCAGGGAACCTCTGGGGCGACGGGGAACGTCGTCGGCATATTCGTTACGCCGAGTCGTTCGCCGACTGCCTTCCCAATCGTCATTCCGACTATCCCGCCCGCCCCGAATCCGGCGGCTGGTGCGCTGGTCTTCTAACGGCGTTAGATCGTCTAATTCGGCGCGATAGACGCGGCTGGCGGGGCGATCGTCATCCCCTATCGGAGCGCCACGGCGGGACACATCTCCAGACGTATCTCTGCCACTGCCCCACCCCCGCACACCATCCAGCACTCCACGCCGCGCTCCCACATTTTTCGGCTGGCGAGCCTGAATATTTTCCCACATCAGCGCGATCAGCGCGCCGATCATCAGCAACTGCTGGAACGACATCCCCAAAGATAGGTCGAAAGCCGAGCCGAACAAAATCAGCGCACAGACGACGCCAATAATGGCATAAACGCTGTCTGAATCTCGCTGAATTTCGGGCTTGAGCCGCCCAAAGATAAATAGAGCGATCGACGCCACCAATAGAATTAAGCCGAACAACAGGGCGGGTGTATTGAAATTCACAGTGGTTTCCTCTCGTGACGCGGGACGTTCCTGGGGGGAACATGCCCCTGATGCTGGGCGATCGCCGCGAAGAAAATATCTTGATCTCTGGCGAGGGTGGGGCGCAATGTCCGTAGAAGATAAAGCCCTACGCCCGAAAGCACCAGAATAATGCCTAGTATGCTGCCCAGCCCGAAGCTAGAGTTGATCATCGCAGTTCTCCGTGATATGTCCCTATGTTAGCGGCTGTGAGAAAAGAATCTGTGAGTCTCGTTCAAATCCTCTTTTGGATAGAGTACCCTAAGCTGTCCAACCACATCTGACAAAGTAAGCCCGACTAGTCGAAATGCAACGAACCTAACAGAACAGTCTAATTGGCTGCCCTACCTCTTGATCGTGCACGCAACTTTGCCGGACTTACAGTTAATGATTTGGATGACCTGAAACTTAAGAACGTTGGATTTTGTCTTTTTGGCTAATGAAGATCAGTCCAACGGTGGCAGGAATCACCACGATCGCCACGCCTGCAAGAAGGCTGTAAAGGAAATTAGCTAAAGAAGGTGTCATAGAGTTTTGCCTTGAGGGTTGAAGCAATGTCTGCATTAACAATCTTATCGATCTGTTAATCCTTTGAGAACCTCTTTGAAGGAATTTGTGGGGGCAAACTCTTCGAGATAACCACAAGGGGTCGCTTCAATATCTTGCCATTCCCCTTAAAAGTTTGTTGAGTCAGTCGTCTCACACTCGGCAATGCCGGGGAAAAGTTTACATTTCTGGCTTAACCCAGTCGGGATAAACTATCAGTACGTCACAAATCTTTGACATGACTGAGTAAATCTTAAGAAACTCGGAAATGTAGGAGTAATGAGAGATCTGGCGATCGATCTTCGTTGAGATGAGTTAGTATCCTAACCATAACGTGACGAAATTTAACAATGGAAATTGTGCTGTAAGGAGTGTTAAACAAGTTGGAGAATCACAAAGAAAAAATATTAGTGGTTGACGATGAAGCCAGCATTCGTCGCATCTTAGAGACTCGGCTCTCAATGATTGGCTACGATGTCGTCACCGCTGCTGACGGAGAAGAAGCGCTAGAAACCTTCCGTAACGCTGAACCGGATCTTGTTGTTCTAGATGTGATGATGCCCAAGCTAGACGGCTATGGGGTCTGTCAAGAACTTCGCAAAGAATCCGATGTGCCCATTATTATGCTGACGGCGCTAGGAGACGTAGCGGATCGAATCACGGGGTTAGAACTGGGTGCTGATGATTATGTCGTTAAGCCGTTCTCGCCCAAAGAGCTAGAAGCGCGCATTCGCTCAGTGCTGCGCCGAGTCGATAAAGTCGGCACTTCTGGGATTCCTAGCTCAGGTGTGATTTTCATCAACAGCATTCGCATTGATACCAATAAGCGCCAAGTCTACAAAGGCGATGAGCGGATTCGGTTGACCGGAATGGAGTTTAGCTTACTGGAGCTTTTGGTGGGGCGATCGGGCGAACCGTTCTCTCGGTCTGAAATTTTGCAGGAAGTTTGGGGCTACACCCCAGAGCGCCATGTCGATACTCGCGTGGTTGATGTGCATATTTCCAGGTTGCGGGCAAAGTTAGAAGATGACCCTAGCAACCCAGAGCTAATACTGACTGCAAGGGGCACGGGCTACCTGTTCCAGCGGATTACCGCACCCGGCGAGACGGAGTAATTCTTCTCCTGGATTTCCCCGATTTGCCTGGTTACACTAAATCTCGGCATCAATGTGGAGATTCCATCTGATAGAATTTTTGAGGTTTCTATCACTTTGATTATCAATGGGATTGACTCAGGCAAGGATCGCAGTAGATGCAATGGGGGGTGACTATGCCCCCGATGAAATAGTGGCTGGAGCGCTTAGGGCACAGGCAGAGTTGGGCGTGAAGATTTTGTTGGTGGGCGACCCTCAACTCATCGCCGCCTCAATGAAGCACCATAGCTCTGCTCTTCAGTTGGAAGTGGTTCCTTCTGAGGGCATTGTAGAGATGCACGAGGAGCCGTTAAGCGCCATTCGCAAAAAGCCCAATGCCTCGATTAATGTGGCAATGAATTTGGTGAAGCAGGGGCAAGCAGATGCCGTTGTTTCGGCAGGGCATTCGGGGGCAGCGATGGCGGCGGCGCTGTTGCGCTTAGGACGGCTAAAAGGAATCGAACGTCCGGCGATCGGCACGGTTTTGCCAACCATCATGGCGGGTAAATCGGTGTTGATTTTAGACGTTGGCGCAAACGTCGATTGCCGACCTAAGTTCTTAGAACAATTTGCCGCTATGGGGACGGCATATTCTCAGTATGTGCTGGGGATCGATGAACCCAAGGTCGGGCTGCTGAACATTGGCGAGGAGCCTTCTAAGGGTGATGAATTGGCGCTGCGAACCTACCAGCTTTTAGAGCAGAATCCTAACATTCCATTTGTGGGGAATGCCGAGGGGCGGGATGTCCTTTCGGGCAAGTTTGATGTGATTGTGTGTGATGGCTTTGTGGGAAATGTGCTGCTGAAGTTTGCTGAAGCCGTAGGTGAAATTTTGCTGCAAATTTTGCGGGAAGAACTGCCTAGAGGCTGGCGCGGCAAGCTAGGAGCGTTGATTCTTAAGCCCAATCTGCGACGGATTAAGCAACGGGTGGATCATGCGGAGCATGGCGGCGGGTTGCTGTTGGGGGTGAATGGAATTTGCATCATTAGTCATGGTAGCTCTCAGGCTCCTTCTGTGTTTAATGCGATTCGGTTGGCGAAGGATGCGGTCGATAACAATGTCTTAGATCGGATTCAGTCGCAGTACCAAAAAATTGAAGCCACTGCCCCCGACGGAGAATAATGTCACAGCAATCAGGAATTGGCGTTGCTTTTACAGGGAGCGGTTCAGCCGTGCCGAATGTGGCACTGGATAATCAAGCTCTGAGCCAGGTGGTAGAAACTTCGGATGAGTGGATTGCTTCTCGGACGGGAATTCGCCAACGATACCTATCTGGAGCCGATGGCTCTTTACGGGCGATCGCCACTCAAGCCGCACAAAAAGCCCTGGAAATGTCCAACGTCGCTGCCGCCGAGATTGACCTGATTATTCTTGCAACCTCTACATCCGACGATCTGTTTGGCACTGCTAGTCAAATTCAGTCAGACTTAGGGGCAGTAAAAGCTGTTGCCTTTGACCTGACTGCCGCCTGTTCTGGGTTTGTGTTTGGCATGGTGACTGCCGCCCAGTTCATTCGGACGGGCACCTACCGCAATGTACTGCTGATTGGGGCAGATATTTTGTCGCGTTGGGTGGATTGGAGCGATCGGCGGACTTGCGTGCTGTTTGGTGATGGAGCAGGCGCGGTGGTGATGCAGGCTTGTGAGGAGGGAGAGGGCGATCGCCTGCTAGGGTTCGAGATTCGTAGTGATGGTAGCCAGAACGACTGCCTGACCTTGGCGTATCAAGCCGAGGCAAGAGAACTGACGAACGGCGTTACCGTTGGACAAGGGACGTATCAGGCGATCGCCATGAATGGTCAAGAGGTCTACCGATTTGCCGTTAAAAGAGTCCCAGAGGTAATCGAGAAAGCGCTTCACCGGGCAAGCCTCACCACCGAGAACGTAGATTGGCTGCTGCTTCACCAAGCCAACCAGCGTATTCTCGATGCCGTTGCCCAACGTTTGGGCATTCCCAATGAAAAAGTTATCAGCAATATGGCGAACTATGGCAACACCTCTGCTGCTTCCATTCCCCTAGCGCTTGATGAAGCGGTTCGCCAAGGTCGGGTTATGGCTGGCGACGTGATTGCGGCTTCTGGATTTGGGGCAGGGCTGACTTGGGGCGCTGCTATTTTTCAGTGGGGCAAGTAGCTCGTTCAAGCTCATTTATTAATCACTTCATTTTTTGAACCGCAATGACTAAAACTGCATGGGTGTTTCCAGGACAAGGTTCTCAGGCGATCGGGATGGGAGCAGATTTATATGATTTGCCTGCTGCTCAAGAAAAATTGATGCAGGCTGAGAAAATTCTGGGTTGGTCGGTGCCTGAGATTTGCCAGAACCCAGACGATAAGGTTTCTAAAACGCTTTACACCCAGCCTTGTTTGTACACGCTGGAAGCAATTTTGGTAGATTTACTGCGATCGCAAGGTCAAACGCCGCAGCTCGTGGCAGGTCATAGTCTGGGCGAATATGTGGCGCTCTATGCCGCAGAGGTGTTTGATTTTGAATCAGGGTTGCGCTTGGTGAAGCGACGGGCAGAGCTGATGGATCATGCGTCGGATGGCACGATGGCGGCGCTGTTAGGGTTTGATCGAGAGCAGTTGGAAGCAGCGATTGCCGCCACTCCGGGTGTGGTGTTAGCAAATGACAATAACGAAGTTCAGGCTGTGATTTCGGGCAGCCTGGAGGCAGTAGAGGCAGTGATCGCGCAGGTTAAGACAAAGCGATCGATTAAGCTGAACGTCAGCGGGGCATTTCATTCGCCGTTTATGGCGGCGGCGGCGGCAGAGTTTGAGCAGGTTTTAGAATCCGTGCCGTTTCAAGATGCGCGGGTGCCTGTGTTGGCAAATGTGGAGCCGAGTCCAGCGATCGCCGCTACAACTTTGAAAGAACGCCTCAATCGCCAGATGACGGGCGCAGTGCGGTGGCGAGAAATTTCCCTACGGATTCCAGAAGAGGGCATGACGCGGGTCGTAGAAGTTGGCCCAGGGAGAGTTTTGACCGGAATTATTAAGCGTACCTGTCCAGATTTAGTATTGGAAAATGTGAGTGGATTGGCTCATTTGTCGTCATGCCTGCCATAACTACCTCTGAACGAGAGCCGTTAATTAGCCAGGTACTTTACCACTTGTTTAAGTGGGCGATCATTAGCCCTGTCCTACATACCTATTTTCGGGGCAAGGTCTACGAGGCGGAGCACGTACCGCAGAAGGGGGCGCTGATTATTGTGGCAAATCATGCCAGCGATTTTGACTCGCTGCTGCTGTCAAGCTGCGTTCGTCGTCCGGTGTCTTACATGGCGAAGGAAGAATTATTCCAGGTGCCTGTGTTAAGTCAGGCGATTCAGGTTTATGGTGCGTATCCAGTGAAACGAGGGTCGCCCGATCGCAGCGCCATCCGGGCTGCGCTAGCACAACTGGAGGCAGGATGGGCGATCGGGCTATTTTTAGAAGGAACCCGTACCCCCGATGAGCGGATTCCAACCGCAAAGCTAGGAGCAGCCATGATTGCCGCGAAGGCTCAGGTGCCGCTGTTGCCTGTGAGCCTCTGGGGAACGTCTCAGATTATTCCGAAAGGCAGTCGGTTTCCGCAATCTGTGCCTGTTACGGTGCGGGTAGGTCAGTTGATTGCTCCGCCTGTTTCAAGTAAACGAGAAGAGATGGCAGCAGTGACGCAGAAGTGTGTGGATGCGATTCATGCGCTGCATGATTTAGGACGTTAATCATTGAGGAGCAAGCATGGAGAACTTGAGGGCAGATCTAGAAAAACTGCTGGACGAGGCGGAGTGGGAGTGGTTGATGCCCCATGCCCAGCGAGATGTGGTCGTGGTGGTCGATCCAGGGTTGGATTTGTTAGATGTGGGAGTAGCGATCGCCTCTGACAACACGACTTCGGTAGAACATTGGATTGGCGAACAGTTGCTTAGTAAGCCATCGCCAGAACAAATTGTTGAGTGGGCAGGCGATCGCACCCGGCGCTTCAAAGCCCTGATTGTTCAGCCTTACGTCTTAGTTCAAGACGGATTAGGTCAAGACGGATTAGGGCAAGTAAATTAAGCGACTAAAGGCTGACACACATCCTCGGAAAGCGCCGCTTCTTGCAATTCCATCATTTCAATGGCCTGAATGAGCACTTCATCAGGCGTTAGACCTTGATCAATTTTCTTTAGCCATCGCTGGGCTTCATTGCCTTCTCTCAAAATTTTCTTGAGGGGAGAAAGGAAACAGCTAAAGCCTTTAGATTTGGCAAATCCCCACACTTCTTCGTACAGCTCTGTAATCCAGTCTCTAGCCAAAATTGGGCTACCGTCTTTCCAGTGGCGCAGTTCGGCATCTAGGCTGCGATGGGCGGCAGCGAGTTCGTTGGCATCAGTCAGGGCAACCAAATCTTCAGCGCTCAATGAACTGCCCTTCAGCGGATCGAGGCTAGGATCTGCCATGAGCTGCGTCAGTCGAGCTTCTAGCAAAGCAGTGATGGCGAGGAGGGCGATCGGGTCAGTTATCAAGTCAGAGATGCGTAGCTCTAGGCGGTTAAGATTGTAGGGACGGCGATCGCCATTAGGTCGCACTGCCGACCACAGATGCCGCACGTTCTGCATCGTGCCTAACACCAACTGCTCTTCCGTCCATTGAATATAGTGGCGATGGCTATCAAACAGCGGCACATGAGCAGGCGTTTTAGGAAAGACGCTCCACCGTGAAGAATGATTGCCTGTAACTTTGCCATCCAGAAAAGGCGAAGACGCGCTAAGAGCTAGATAAAGCGGCGCTTCTACCCGAATTAGGCGGCAGGCGCGCATCAGCGTTTCGGGATCACTAATACCGATGTTAATGTGAATACTAGCGGTCACAACTGTGGTGCCGTAGGTTTGTTCAATGTAGTCGTGGTAGGGATTAGCAGGATCAGAGCGATAGAAGCGATCGCCCCCACCTAATGCCAACGTACTGCCTGGGATCAACGTATAGTTGCCTAACTTTGCTAAATACTGCCGTAGTCGCACACGCGGACGCACCAGTTCACACAGCAACCGCTCGTAGCGACAAAAGGGAGCGGTTGTATACTCCACATTGCGACTATCGGGTTCGCGGATGAAGCCATCTAAGTCCGACACGATTCTGTCTGAAAGACCAACAACTTCTCCTTGGGGCGTACCCGTGTACATCTCGACTTCAAAGCCTTTGGTTAACATGTCGGTTTCCCTTAAATTGAGCTTTCCATCTTCTCATTATTCAGTATCAAGGAAAATGGATTCAGTATCGAGAGGAATAGGAATGAGCGATCGCACAGAACTACAATCTAAACCGATGCTTGCGCTTTAAGATGGGGCTATATTCAGGGGCGGTTAGATCCTAAGGAAAACTCCCATGTCCTACAGTGAATTTAAAACCATCAGTACAGTTCTTCAAGAATTTCAAGTTCGTTATGCTGAAGCTGAGTTCGTAGAACCGCTGTCATTTTCAGTAACTGACTATTTTCGAGCAGACTTGCAGCTCATGATGCGTGAGGGTGTGGTGGATAACCTGGTTGACTGACACAAGTCAGCAAAGTCATTGCTTCCAAACGACAACAGGATCGCTCTTTTGACCGTCAATTCACTGTCCTGAGGCGCATTCCAGTTTCCTAGTTTTGTCAGTCAACCAGGGAGTGACAGTTCTGCCCCCCTAGCACTCCTGATTGATCTAGAAATAGAATCTTCAATGTTCAATCTAGAACAGCAGGCAAAGCTACGGTTGATCGCCTCGCAACACACATCACAGACTGCGCCGCCTCAACAGAATCTGGATTAATCCCCGATAGTCTCTGGCACAACCTCACTCGTGCAGGGGCCCGACCGCGATCGCCATCCAGCACCCCAGCACCCGTAAACTGATTGTGCGGAAAAAGCTGCACCGTAAACCCAATCGGTTCTAAAACTTCGTGATACATTTCTGGCGTGACTCCATCGCCTGGATGCGTGTTGTGGATTTCAGTGGCTAGACGAGCACGCGCTTCGGATGTTGTGTGCAACCTACCAGTCACCAACCGATAAAGCGGTTGCCATTTAAGCTGTCGCAGCCACAGTCCCAACCCCTTTAATTGCCATGCGCTAGCCTGAGGATCTAAATCAGTCACCAGAAAACCACCTGGGCGAACCAGACGTGCTGCTTCTGCGAGAACTCTTGCCATATCATCGCAATGGTGAATGGTAGCATTTGCGATGACTAAATCGGCAAAGCTATCAATAAGCGGTAGGCTATGTGCATCTGCTAAGAGCGGTACATACCCTATCTGCTGAGCCATTTTCAAAGCCCCCTGAGAGACATCTACACCAATTAATAAACGGGGAGAGCCGCCAACCGTAGCATAAACATTGCCAGGTCCGCAGCCAATATCAACGACAATTTTATTGTCCCAACTACCTGTTGCTCTTTGCCAGCGCGCTTTAAAAATTTCACTACGATGAGCTGCCTCAAAGTAAGCTTGACCCCATTCTAGATGTCCAAAAAAATAATTATTGGCTCTCATTCCCTCTGTGAAATAAGAGATTGGACAAGCTAAAATATCGTCCTTTTGATAATTAACTTCACTATCTTCTGACAAGTATTGAGCTATTGATTCAATCATTTGGATTGTTATTTTCTACTCCTTTGATCGAGTTTAGACGGTAGAAGAATGCACCCCAACTGATTTAGATGTTAGTTCTGAATGATTAGACAGGTCTTTAGGATAATCAATGATGTAGGGTGAGCATTACCCACTTTACGAAAGATTCATCGATCAATCAGGCCGGGGAGCAGCCGTTAAGTCTACCCCTGACCTGTCTCGGAGACGGGCATGATGGAGTCTGGAAGATTATTGCTGAGATTGCCACCCCCACTCAACGTCGAGAAATCCTTGATTGGTATCACCTCAACGAAAA
>Ga0209591_10005932_pt1 | contig 13601 bp, 12 predicted proteins | sample MAT01_FD_187207 | JGI IMG/M metagenome (GOLD analysis project Ga0209591, IMG submission 187207) | Freshwater microbial communities from Lake Fryxell liftoff mats and glacier meltwater in Antarctica - MAT-01 (SPAdes) (version 2) | ecosystem: Environmental > Aquatic > Freshwater > Ice > Liftoff...
TTTTCTCCCACCAGTTCAACATTTTTCGCCTGCCTTTACTTGATTTTAACCAGATTATATCACCATCTACCCCTTTTGCCTAGAATGACCTCCTACTCTACCTTTCAGAGATGCCGTGAAAAGTAAGGCCCTGGAGCCGATCGAACAAGCGCCCGAAAAATCCCTCGATGTCGAATCGAAGTTTGGCCGCATCGTTTATCCCAGACCTGCCGCCAAGATTGAGCCAGAAATGAGCCAAAGTGCGATCGCCCTTGCGGCCCAAAATTCCCCCGGTGTCGAATCTGATCAGAAGCCGATCTTGACAATCGCCGATGCTTGGAATAACGCAGAGTTTGGAGAAGTGCTCCACGCAGCAGAGCCTAGCGGTCAGCTCAACTTGCTCGAATGGGATGTAATCGAACCGCCAGAGCCAGACGACTTTGATCAGATGACAGACTTTCACGCCGCATACGATCGCTGGCTACTTTCTAGCGAACTCCACGAAATTATTCACCAAAATGATGCAACCATTGCACGAACTGATACCCGATGCGATAGAGCGAGCGAAGTTTGTGGAGACAATTCTGCAGCTACAAAACGCGACCTTTGCCCCGAATATGATGGAGCTAGCCTGTGCGATTCGTTTAGTCGAAATGAGTAATAATACTCAAGGATGGCTAGTATGGCTTACAAAGCCATAACAACTAAATATACATCTGGGTGCGGTCATCCCTAGCCCCAGTCCGCAAGTGCAGCGGTAACAGCATATCCCCTGTCTTGATAGGTAGCAACTATCAAGATAAAGCGGGGATAAAAGGCAGACTACTGGTAGCCGAAATTGGTAACTGTCGAGCAAGAGTTCATGTGCAGCGAAAGCGAAGATGTGTCTAAACCATCGTTACTCCAAGATGGTCTAACGGCTGAATCAAGAATAAACCCGTTGTAAAACACGGTAAAGACTGATTAAGACCAAGCCAAAAGGCAAGGATAAGGCATAGGCGATTGGGTACTCGACCTATAAGCACCGCCCATAAACCCGGTGGAGAGCATCACACTAAAAACTCAATCAATGTATATGTGGAACGAAGTAACCCTCGTAAATCTCTGGAATGGTCGAAAATCCAGTAAGTAGCTAACGAATGATTTAAGAGGGAGGGATTGTATCAAAAGCGAATGTCTCACTGCAATGGTGAGAATATGCTGACAGATACACGGTAACTCCAAAGGAATACAACAAGTAGCAATTAAAATGTCTAATACGCTGAACAATCAGACGGTGGAATGGAAAGACCTAAATTGGCGCAAGCTAGAGCGGGTAACCTTCAAGTTGCAAAAGCGGATATTTCAAGCGAGTGAGCGTGGCGATGTTAAAGCAGTTCGTAAACTTCATAAGACCTTGATTAGGTCTTGGTCTGCAAAATGTATTGCGGTTCGCAGGGTAACACAAGATAACCAAGGAAAAAGTACAGCAGGAGTGGATGGAGTTAAATCGCTGACCCCAAAGCAACGTACAGAATTGGTAGGAAAGTTAAGGATAACTGGCAAGGCAAAACCCACTCGTAGGGTCAACATACCCAAACCAGGAACAGCAGAAACTAGACCATTAGGAATACCCACAATAAACGACCGCGCTTTGCAAGCGCTTGTAAAAATAGCGTTAGAACCTGAATGGGAGGCGAAATTTGAGCCTAACAGTTATGGTTTTAGACCCGGACGTTCATGTCACGATGCGATTGAAGCAATATTTCTGAGTATCAGATATAAAGCAAAATATGTTTTAGATGCTGACATCTCAAAATGTTTTGACCGCATAAACCACAACACACTCCTAGACAAGATTAAGACATACCCATCCCTGAGAAAACAGATTAAAAGTTGGTTAAAATCAGGGGTGATGGAAAGAGGTAATATCTCTCAAACTAATGAGGGAACGCCACAAGGCGGGGTCATTTCCCCCCTATTGGCGAATATCGCTTTACATGGCATGGAGGAACGGATTAAGCAATACGCGGAAACACTAAAGGGACAAAAAAGAACAAACCGCCAATCCCTAAGCTTGATTCGATACGCTGATGACTTCGTAATAATTCATGAAGATATTAACGTAATTCTCAAAAGCCAAGAGATAATCACAGAGTGGCTAAGTGACATAGGATTGGAACTGAAACCAAGCAAAACAAAATTAACCCACACTCTCAATGAATACGAAGGAAATGTTGGGTTTGAGTTTCTAGGATTCCATATACAGCAGTATAAAGTGGGTAGGTACAGAAGTGCCAATAATACCTACGGAAACCCACTTGGGTTCAAAACAATAATCACCCCCTCAAAGCCAAAAATCAAAGCTCACCTAGCCAAGATAGCTGAAGTAATAGATACCTATAAGACCACCCCACAAGCTGCTTTAATTAGCAAGCTGAATCCAATTATTAGGGGATGGTCAAACTATTACTCTACAGTGGTAAGCAAGGAAACATTTTCAAATTGTGACAACCTAACTTACGATAAATTAAGAGCCTGGGCAAGAAAGAGGGGAAAAGGTAACATCAATAAGGACAAATACTGGCGAACAGTAGGCGACCGAAATTGGTGTTTCAGCACTGAAAATGGACTAGAACTATGGAGCCATGCAGCGACACCGATAATAAGGCACGTCAAAGTAAGAGGTAACGTTAGTCCTTACAATGGTGACTGGACATATTGGAGCAAAAGACGAGGGGAATATCCCGAAACACCGACAAGAGTATCAAAACTTTTGAAAGAACAAAAGGGTATTTGCTCTCACTGTGGTCTGTATTTTACGAGTACAGACATTGTAGAAGTTGACCACATAACGCCTAAATCATTAGGTGGGAAGGACGAATATAAAAACCTTCAGCTTCTGCATAGGCACTGCCATGACACAAAGACGGCATCAGATGGCTCCCTCCACAAGAGCTAGGACGACAATCCGTTTTGAATCGTACCCATAACAAGGGTGGTTTTATCAAGGAGCCGTGTGAGGTGAAAGTCTCATGCACGGTTCTGAAGGAGAGGTAGGAATAGAAATGCTCCTATCGACTCTAACCCGAGCGTCAAAAATAACACACATGGCGTTGCTTAATCAGGGTATGAAAAAAATCAGTTGAAAATCCCCAAGCTTTGTCGATACTGGTTTATATGACTGGCATATTTAGCCTTTCATACCGTAAATCAGCAACGCCGAAAAAATCAAGCTAAAATTGCTGATTTTTTGGGTGGCTCCGTAAATAAAGTGTCTCATTTGTGTATTCAGGGATATCCAGACAATCTAGAAACTCTATCCAGATGTGATAATGAATAGAAGTCATAGAAAAGCCACAGATAAATATAGCAATCCTAAATCATTTGTAAATTTCTTACTCCCTCCCCGAACCCGCGGGGAGGGTTGGGGTAAAAAATTTATGACTCCTGCAAGGATTGCTATAGATAAAAATCTTATGATAAACTCTAGATCGAAAACCTCAAAATTTAGGATACGAATTTGGAAGATGGACAGCACAAAAATTAGCAACATCTTTATAACATAGTGCTCCAATAAAATTAAGTTAAGCGCCAGTTAGGAGGATATTAAAGCAAAAAAAGTAGGTTTACCTTTGGAAAAAATATATTTTAATAACTAAAAAAATCTCCAAAAAGACAGCCTTTAAACACAATATATCCAAATAGTTAACATTAAAAATTAACCACCTAACGATTATAGATCGGGTTTTTGGACAAGAGTGGATTTAGTTTTATAGTTACCAGAAGAAAGAGTTGGTGTAAAAAATGCACCCGACAAACTGTCATAATATCCCACATTCCGCACCCTCAACTGTCACAATCGGTTTTTACTTACTTTTATCGATAGATTAAGCTATAAATTATACTTTTATACCGTGTTTTAACTGATACAAATTTTAGGAAAGGCATAATTTATCACTTGAAAAATCGATTTTTCTGAGTAATTATACTGTGTGACACCCTAGGGTGCGGAATGTGGGTAATATACAGAATAAAAAGCAGATTTAATGTGATAAAATAACTAAGAAATTCAGAAAAAAAGTGTGTATAGTTTATAGATAAAGGCAAGTCAGATGATTTTTATAAAGTTGTAAAATTTTTTATCAATAGTTGATTTATGAATGGTAGAGGCAGGCAATTAAGCATCCAACTTTGCGGACAAAGGAGCAAAAATAGTTATCGTCCTTGAGCAGGCAACTTTTTATAATAAGGAAGACTCCCTCAAAAAAAATGACACAGAAATACCTAATCTTAATTGAGAATTCCTTCCTGAATAGAGTCCCGACTAGAATTTAACTTAATTGGTGTGGTCTTCGATAAAAAATATATTGCTAATCGACTGTTTACATAAATTGAAGACCTAGAGTATTTATTACATCCCCTCTTAAATGAAGGAGAGTTAATTATTAAATGGCGACGAAAAATTACAAACAAGGGTAATTGTTGTATCACAGTTTAAATGCACAACAGCTTATCGATCTCATGCTTATATTTTGGTTGATTTATCCTTGATTAAAACTATTCCCAAATCCTAATTTATTGATTGGATTCAACGATTTAATTAATCCAATAAATCAATTCCAACCCTTTTATTTTTATGTTTGAGCTAGCTTATTTCTTACTTCTTTAATTCGCAGAGTGACAGAAGAGGGATATCAGGGTTGGGAGCACGCGCTGACAGGGGCATTTTTTTTGCGGAGTGGTATAACTACTCGGAATCCACAAATATGGCAATTCGTCAAGCGCTAGTGGGAGAGGGTAAATTAGTATTGGGTAGAGAAAAATCTACAGGAAGTATCGAAGTGCCTGTTACATTCGCCTTGCCAGCAGGATCAGGCTGGTAAAGTTGGATACGATCGCGCCCAAGTCGTTTAGCTTGATATAGGGCTTGGTCGGCTGCGGCAATCAGAATTTCGGCTCCCGATTCAGATGCAGGAACAATACTCGCTACGCCCAGGCTGAGAGTGACGTACTCGCTCACCTGAGAACCAGCGTGAGGAAGCTGCAAAGCTGCGATTTTGAGCTGTATGTGTTCGGCTACCAGCACAGCGCCTTGAATCGCGGTATTTGGCAAAATAACGGCAAATTCTTCGCCTCCGTAGCGAGCTACTAAATCGGCGGGGCGATTGACGGCATTGCCGATCGCCGCAGCGACTTGTCGCAAACATTCGTCTCCCCCTGGATGCCCGTAAGTATCGTTGTAACTTTTAAAAGAATCAATATCGCAAAGAATTAAGGACAGAGGGGTTTGTTCCCGCGCTTGTCTGCGCCACTCCATTTCTAAATATTGATCGAAGCGGCGGCGGTTTGCTAGCTGGGTGAGTTCGTCTAAACTGGCCAAGCGCTCTAACTTGAGGTTGGCGGCTTGCAACTGCTGGTATAGTTCTGCTTGCTTGATGGCGATCGCCAACTGGGTGGCCAGAGAAGACAGCAACTCTACTTCCAACTGCATCCACTGCCGGGGACTGCACTGGTGGGCCATCAGCAGCCCCCACAACTCGTCTCCTTGCACTAAAGGCACAACCAAATAAGCTCTCACCGCGAATTGTGCGAGCAAGTCAATTTGATATTGCGGCAAATCGGCGGCCAAAACATCGGCGATGGGTCGGATCGCTCGATGTTGGTACGCTTCGAGATAGAACTGGTCAAAACAGAAATTTTCCAGGGTTTCCCCCAACATCGGCTGGCAGTTGGGAGCTACAGATTCCACTGTTACCGCCCCCGTCGCCGGGGAGACGCAGAGAGTGTCGGTACAGGAGTTAAAGCGCACGATCATCACTCGATCGGCCTGAAGGAACTGACGCACTTCTGTCACTGTCGTGCTGAGCACTTCGCCCAAATCCAGAGACTGGCGGATGTGCTGAGTAATCGTCGCCATCAGCAGTTCTCGTTCGTTCTGCTGCCGCAGCGCCTCTTCTGCCCGCTTGTACTCGGTGATATCTTGAGCGGTGCCGAAAATTTGTTTGGGGCAGCCGTCGGCTGTGCGGGCGAAAACTTGGTCGCGGCAGCGAAACCAGCGCCATTCGCCCGATCGATGTTTGAGGCGATACTCCAACTCCAAAATATGCCCGTCAGGGGCGGAGGGAAATTTTTGCTGGTGGGCTTTGAGCCTCGGCAAATCTTCTGGGTACACCAAACTGGAATACAAAGCAGTTTGCATTTGTAAAATTTCTTGGGGAGTGTAGCCCAGCAATTTAGAAGCTTGACCATTGACGTAGACGTTTCGCTGTTCGGTCAAATCGTAGATGTACAGTAAATAAGGCGCCGCGTCAGCAATCTGCTGGATGAAATGCTGGCTCGATCGCAATTCTTCCTCCACCCGCTGACGCACTTGCACTTCTTCCAAAGCTTGATCCCGCATTGTGCGGTAAGCTTGGATGCGATGGGTGAGGTCGGTCACGTCTTGAATCACCAGCAGCGCGTAGAACGATGGGGAATTGACCCCCGGCCATATTGATGACGAAACTGAGGGTGCAGATTCCCTAGACACAAAAGCACTTCTTGGTGATCCGACTCCGACAGTACCGTCTGATTCCAACTCAAGAGTATGGAGAACCCAGTCTCTAATCTCCTGTTCTTCTATGCCAGCCTCCAAGGCCGGCACAGCAGTCACAGTAGTTTGCTGAATTCGCTGCTGGCCGTCTTGCCAAGTTGCCGGAATCAGGTGTTTGTGAATTTGAGAAGAAAAAATTGTTGGCGGGCCTCCTGCAAAGATTTGCTTGAAGCGAGTGGCGTACTTTAGCTGGCTCAGGTGAGGAAAATGGGTTGTGATCTTTGTTCCCAATATTTGGCTGCGGGGAATTTTAGTCCACTCTTCCAGACAAGTGTTCCAAAACAACACCACAAAATCATCTTGCAGCAAGCAGGCGCCGACTGGTACGCTGTCGAGAACCCCAAACTTTTCCTTAATACTTTTGCTCTCCTCAATCATAGACCCCCGGCAAGTTGATTGATAGCAGTCAACAAGGTGTCAAAGGAATTAACATTGAAAATAAGAATGATATCTCCTTCAATGTGAAGCCTTTCAATCATGAAACTGGTCTGGGCTAATAAAACAACTGTATCAGTAGCTAAACCGCCAGATATCAGCAAACTAGCAATCGTCCCTTCGCTATAAGTGGGAATTGAGTAGTTCAGGCGCTGCTGAAGTACGTTGCTGATTGCACCCATGACCCCATTAATTACAATATTTCCCACTTCACTCAGCGTACCAATTTTGACTGAATCGAGATCGTGAGTTCCAACTTCTTCCCCTGTAAGCATGGTAACGAGCATGGCCGCGCTGTTGGTGGGAAAGACTAGCTGGGCAATGCCTCCAAAGGAGCCTGTAAATTTGAGCTGGACGGCGGCGATTTGTTCGCCGTTGAGGTGCAGCTCTAATTCTTCTTGCACGTCGATGGGAGACAGGATTTGGAGGTAGGGGATTTGCAAGCGAATCGGGGAGTCGATCATGTCGTTCAAAACCCCTGCGGCTTGACCGATCCCGATGTTGACGAGTTCCTGCAAAGCATCGAGCTGTCGAGTGCTTAATTTCATTGGGTGCTCTCCTCGCTGACACTGAGAGCTTTTTTGATCCACCCAATCAGTTCATCTGAGTTGGGCATTTTGTGAATGACTGCCAGGGCTCCGAGTTCCATGCACTCGGAGCGGGTGCTTGCTTGGATGTCTGCGGTAATTACGATCACTGGAATTTTATATCCTCGATCGCGCATGGCTTGCAGGACTTCCCGACCTTCCATTTCCGGCATCAGCAGATCTAAAAGCATACAGTTTGGGGTTTTAGTGCCGAGCAGTTCTAGAGCTTCTGGGCCGCTGGATGCTTCCCAAGTCTCGTATCCTTCTGCTCGCAGGATTTTGCAGATCACCCTGCGAGTCAACCACGAATCTTCGACAACGAGAATTGATGTCACTACGTTCTCCTCCTTCTATTGTTTAGAACTGACCGGCGTTGCAGGTACTGCTTTTATCTTGACAGTAATTTAAAGTGCTGGGACGGTGTGTGATCGAGCTTCACTTGGAATTCCTGTTCTTAAAAACTAACGCATTAATGTGTTGGATAGTTTAGTATCTGGGACTATGTGAAGAAAAAACCCGGTTTCTGAATGAAACCAGGTTTGGGGGATCTCTATTGCTCCTAACATGGGCGCTCAATTATAGATTACCAAACGCTTCCGGAGGGACTCTACTCGCTGTTTTGCCGTGGTATTGTCTGGATCGCAGGCGAGAGCTTGTTCGTACATTTCCAAGGCTTGAGCTGTTAATTTCTTGCGTTCGTAGGCGTGACCCAGATTGTTGAGAGATGTAACGTATTCTGGCTGTAACTTCAGGGCTTCTTTGTAGTGGCGGATTGCGATGTCATACTGTTCTTGGCCAAAGTGTGCAAAACCGAGGGCGTTGTAAATAACAGCTTGATTTTCTTCGCCTTCTAAGTCTTTGGCTTTCATGGCTTTTTGAAACAGTACGATCGCCTGGGAGTAAAGCTTCTTATCTACATAGATACTTCCTAATTCGTAGTATTCCTGTGCTGTTCCTTTTTCTACAGTCAGCTTATTTTCTAAGCGTTCGAGAGACATTTCCAGCTTGCGAGTTTTGAGAATTTGGCGCACAACAAACCAGGAAGTGCTGCCGAGTATAGCGAGCAGGACTGACAGGTAAACAATCAGCAAATTACTATCCATGTTTTTCTTAAAATTAGGTAGAGCAGTGGAAGGTTTTATTTATTTTAAGGCGTTAGCAATCCCTGACATTTGCCTCTGCAACTGTATAGAAAACAAGGAAATAGCGATCGACCGGCCCGATCGCGATTTCTGAAAAAGCAAGAGTCCAGAAGTAAGAACAAAGAAGGAAAGTTGCTCTCAACCTCCTAAATTCATCAGGAGTTTTCCTTCTCTGGCAGACTGTTAAATCTTTCTTACTTCTGCTTTCTGCATTCTGAAAATCAAGCGAACTTTCAGGCTCCGGCTCGATTAGCCATTTCCACGACTTTACCGAATGTTGCGGGGTCAATGATCGCCATTTGTGCCAGCATTTTGCGGTTGATTTCGATGTTGGCTTTCTTCATGTTGCCGATCAGTCTGCTGTAGCTCGTGCCGTGCTGGCGCGAGGCGGCATTGATCCGAGCAATCCACAGGCGGCGGAAATCGCGTTTGCGTTTTTTGCGATCGCGATAACCGTTACGCAGGGCCTGCATCACCCGTTGGTTAGCTGTGCGGAACTGTTTCGACTGTGCGCCTCGGAAACCCTTGGCTAATTTGAGAATTTTTTTGCGGCGCGCTCTGGCGACATTACCGCGTTTTACCCGTGTCATCTTTAATTTCCGTTAAACTTTACAAGTATGGAAGCATTAACCGCACGTTAGCGTCGTTGGTTTCGTCAATGACGACCAGCTTAGAGAGACGGCTTTTGCGAGCTGAACTTTTGTGCTGTAGCAAGTGGCTTTTGTAAGCTTTGCGGCGCACAATTTTACCGCTGCCGGTCGCTCTAAAGCGCTTTGCGGCTGCTTTGCGAGTTTTGAGTTTTGGCATGAACTGGTGTTATTTGGACACAAGCTTCAACCGTATCACATTTGTGGTACTTTCTGCAAGGGAGATTTGCGGGTTGGGTGCGGCGCTGTATTTACTGCGATAACAGGATGGGCGATCGGCTAATCTTGCGGTTGTTTGCTGCCGTTAACACCTAGTATAGAATGTTATACCGCAGTTGCGGTATCATCAAGGGTTATCTGCAGGGTTAATATTTGAAAGCTTTTGGTGAGGCACGATAATTGAATTGAAGATGCAACATTAATTATTGATTCTGGCGCTTACAGAGTCCATTGAAAAAATCCTTTGGAAATATCCATTGGTCAGTAATGACAACTTCAAGGGACATTTCTTTGCTAATTATGTCAGAAATGTAGTGGCGAAATCAATAAGTGCTTCATTGGAATTACCCGAAATCTCTACCGTACAAGCTTCAGCCGGGCATGGTTCTTGGGCTAAAGTTCCTTGGAAATATTTAACAAGCTTGTAACTGAGAGTGTCCAGTCGGGGTTTTACTTTGTTTATTTCGCGCCGACTTCTCTGGCGTTTATCCTTCTCTCAATCAAGGAATAGCAGATCAAAGAAATAAGTTAGGACTTGGGAAGTCGAGGGATATGGTAAGGGCTTAAGCACAATTATTTAAATATAAGCTTGGTTCTGACCAGCTCAGGGAATTTTCAGAACCTCTCGATCTTCAGCTTGATTCGATTCCAAAGGCAACTACTTTTAGATGGTTCTGCAAGTTTTTGACCAATGGACTTCCTTTGTTGAAAGGGTTGTGTACTGAAAGTTAATTTCTACCCATGTCTACCCAAAACTACCCATTTTGTCCATCTTCCTCAATTAATTGGTCAACAAATAATCTCAGCCTTTCTTGCCAATCAGGGATAGCTTTGAGTTTCTCCTTCTGTCCTTCATACCCCCTAAACGCAATAACCGCCTTGTCTGTTGGTCGCGCAAGTCGCTTGAGAGCGCCGTATGTGTTGTGTTTTTGAAAAGGCATTGACACCACCTGTGTATGTAGGTTAATCTACTTGTACCACACATTGAAAGGTCGAATCAATGCTTTTGAGTTTCCGAACGGCATTAATCCCGAACAACAAGCAAATTACAGCTTTCAAAAAAGCATCAGGCGTTGCCAGACACAGTTACAACTGGGGGAACGCCCTGATTCAAGATTTACTCAAAAAACGCGAATCCGACAAAACAATCAAAATACCATCAGCCATTGACTTACACAAACTGTTGGTTGCCGAAGTAAAATCAGTTAATAACTGGTACTATGAAACCAATAAGAATGTCCCACAAAAAGCATTAGGAGACTTGCGTCAAGCTTGGGACAGGTGTTTCAAAAAAATATCTAAGCAACCTAGATTCAAGAAAAAGGGACAAAAAGATTCCTTTTACCTGGAATCAGGAACCAAAGCCAAGCCAGGTATTAATAACGATGGCAAGCGAGTCAAATTGCCATCTATCGGATGGGTAAAACTTGCCGAACCATTGCCGCTGACAGCAGTTCACAATTGCGTAATTAGTCGCACCGCCAATAGGTGGTTTATTGCCATCAAATACGAAGTTGAATTGCCAGAAGTTGCAACAAGCCGTCCGGTTGTTGGTGTTGATATCGGGATTAAAGAACTTGCTGTCTGCTCTCGAAATGGCAAAGTCTTTGTTAATCCCAAAGCTTACCGACGGATGAGTAAAAAACTCAAGCGAAAACAGCGGGGCGTAAGCCGTAAAGTCAAAGGCTCCAAGAATCGTGCTAAAGCGATTAAGAATCTGAGCAAACTCTATGCTAAAGTAGCAAATATCCGAAAAGACGCCATACACAAGCTGACCAATTATCTTGCCAAAAACCACAGTGAGATTAAGATTGAGGACTTGAATATTAAAGCGTTTCTGAAGAATCACAAATTAGCCGGAGCAATTTCTGATTGTGGGATGTACGAATTTAAGCGGCAATTAGAATACAAAACGATTAAGTTTTCATCTAAGCTAATAGTCGTAGATAGATTCTTCCCTAGTTCGCAGATTTGTTCCCACTGCGGAAAACATCGACACAAAATGCCCTTAAAGAATCGTGTCTACATCTGTCCTGATTGCGACAATGTTCAAGACCGCGACTTAAATGCAGCGAGAAACATAGAACGTTGGTTTGATGGGATTTTTATTCCAAAACGTTCGGATTTGGCGGTGAGTTCCACCGCATCAGCACGGGCGAGAGTAGACAAACCCGACAACAGTCATGTTGTCGCTACGAAAGAAACAGGAAGTTAACGCCATAACTACTCATGTCCAGCTAAGTCGAGATTTGGGTAGCTATGGGTAAGTTTTTCAGAACGGTTATTCGAGCAACTTATCCTACCACCATTGTGGAAACTGGCGTCTTTGATCGGGAACCAGTATCCCAATGGGGGGATAGAGAGAATCACCTTACTAGGGGATGCCACTCACCCGATGCGACCGTCCTTATGATTAGGGCCTACTATGGCATTTGAGCAAGACTTAAGTGCCCAATAATTTGCTAAACTTATCCATAGTTAGTCGCCGAGAGAAAGTTCTATGTGGAAAGTGGCAGAATTCGCAAAATTAGTGGGAGTCTCAAGCTCTACGTTACGGCGCTGGGAAAGGGAAGGCAAGTTAATCCCTGAGAGGACACTGGGCAACCAGCGTGTTTATTCAGAAAGTCACCTAAATATAGTCCGGAACCTAAAGACCGGTAAAACGCCACCCAATCGGGCGATCGTATATTGTCGCGTCTCGTCCACTGGACAAAAACAAGACTTAGTTCGTCAGACACAAGCTATGGAACAATTCTGCTTGGCGCAAGGAGTTGCTATCACAGACTCCATTCAGGAGATTGGGGGTGGACTCAATTTCAAACGTCCCAAATTCCTGCAAATCCTACAATGGGCAATACTAGGCGAAGTCAGGGTGCTGTACGTGGCTCATCAAGATAGGCTGTGCCGATTTGGTTTTGAACTTGTCGAGCAAATTCTACAGTGGAATGGCGGGTCGATTATCGTCGCCAACGCCGAAAGCCTTTCACCGCATGAAGAATTGACTCAAGACTTGCTTTCAATAATCCACTGTTTTTCTTCCCGCCTCTACGGACTGCGGAAATATAAAGCAAAAGTTAAGAATATTGTAGAGGGTGTAGACCCTTGTTCGGATTCCTCTATACTTGATCAAGTAAAGAGCTCCAAGTAAGTTTAACTATGTTTGGCGTCAAACGATCGCTAAAATTGAATAACAATGAAGCGACCTTGATGGCAAAACACGTAGGATTTCGGCGCGTAGTATTTAATTTTGGATTAAGCCTGCGAACTCAAATGTATAGCGAGGGGAAGCTTTCAGACTCGAAGGTACTCAACGAAGTCAAAAAAGTTCTCACCAACCACGTCAAGAAACAGCCTAAATTCGTTTGGATGAACCAGTTGTCTAGTCGAGTTTATCAAAATGCTTTGATTGACTTGAAAGATGCGTTTAGTCGATATCGTTCCGGGAAAGCAGGTTATCCAAAATTCGCTAGCCGCCGGGATGGTCAGTCTTTTACGGTTGACTCATCTAGCGCAAAATTTCTGCTAAGTCCTGGCAGCACAATTAAGATTCCCACCTTGGGAAAGTTTCGACTTTACGAGGCACTTAAATGTGGTTTTGTGTCTCAAACTTTCACGATATCAAAAGAAGGAAGTCGCTGGCAAAGTATCCTTCTCTGTTGACGCGGAACGTTTACCAGTTCAGCAATCTGAATCAGTTGTAGGAATTTACGTAGGTATTAAATATGCCACCACGCTGTCAAATCGGCAAGTTTTTGATGCACCAAAACCGTTGATAGCCAGTGCGAAAACCAAGCTTGCCACTTTACAGCGCCCAGCATCAAAACAGGTAAAAGGTTCCCAAAACCAACGCAAGACTTACAATAAAATTAGCCGACTTTAAGCACAAATAGCTGGCACTCGCTCATATTTCCTTCACAAGTTAACAACTTATTTGGCTAAAAATTTCAAGCTAATTAAGATTGAAGACTTAAACGTCAAAGGCATGATGGCGAATCAGAAGCTGGCTGGGGCAATATCC
>Ga0209591_10005933_pt1 | contig 13601 bp, 12 predicted proteins | sample MAT01_FD_187207 | JGI IMG/M metagenome (GOLD analysis project Ga0209591, IMG submission 187207) | Freshwater microbial communities from Lake Fryxell liftoff mats and glacier meltwater in Antarctica - MAT-01 (SPAdes) (version 2) | ecosystem: Environmental > Aquatic > Freshwater > Ice > Liftoff...
GCTGTTTGGACACAGATTACGGCCCCTGTTCGGAAGTTGCTAAGTCCAATGACCAATGCCTGGGCAAGATTCACCCTGCCTGTACGGGCAGGATGGGCAGCTTTTCTGGAGCGAAACCCAAAGACTGGCTTTGTCTTAGGTTGGCTGGCTACTTTATTACGTTGGGGCTTCAACTTCCTTTTGATACTCATTTTGGGGGTTTGGATTGGCCTTTTTGGGCGCCTGCCTTCTACGCAGGAATTGCGCGAAGTTGAATCAGCCAATTCGACAGAGATTTACACCGCTGACAGCGTTTTAATTGGTAAATATTTTATTGAAAACCGTACGACCATTGCGCTGGAAAACGTTTCTCCGTTTATTATCAATGCATTGATTGCCACCGAAGACAAGCGTTTTCTGGAACACAGCGGCATTGATATCATGAGCTACCTTCGAGTAGGCTACGGCCTCCTTACTGCTCAAAAGCAACGGGGCGGCGGCTCAACACTGAGCCAGCAATTGGCCAAAAATCTTTACCCCAGAAAGGATTATTATATCCCTGGGGTGAGCATGATCATCAATAAGATCCGGGAAAATTTTATCTCTGTTCGTTTAGAACGGGTTTACACCAAACCCCAATTATTAAGCCTGTACCTAAACACCGTACCCTTTGGCGAAAATGCGTTTGGCATTAATGTGGCGTCACGGCAATTCTTTGGCAAAAAGCCCAATGACCTTACGGTGGATCAAGCCTCCACACTCGTAGGGATGCTCAAAGGCACAACCCTTTACAACCCCCTCCGAAACCCTAAAAACGCTCAAAACCGTCGCAACGTAGTGCTGCGTCAAATGGTCAACAACGGCCACCTGACTCAGGCTGAATACGATGAGCTGAGCAAAAAACCCGTTGGTGCAAAACGCTATAATGTAGACAGTAATAACGAAGGGACTGGTACTTACTTCCGTGAGCACCTCCGCACAGATGTAATGCCCAAAATCCTGAAAGACCTCAAAAACGCCGACGGAAAACCTTACAACCTCTACACAGACGGCCTTAAAATATATACCACGCTCAATTCCAAAATGCAGCAATTTGCGGAAGAATCCGTGCAAAAACACATGCAAGGACTGCAAAAACAGTTTGATGCACACTGGAAAAACTACAAACTGGAGAAAGCTTGGGGGGATGACAAATGGATTGACAAACAAATAGAAAACAGTACGCGCTGGGAAACCTTAAAAGATGCAGGCCTAAGCAATGAGGATGCCCGAAAGTCTTTTGAAACGCCCACTCGGATGACTATTTTCACTTGGAAAAATGGCGGTTCAGCGATGGATACCACTATGACTCCACTCGATTCTGTGCGTTATTATTTCTGTATGCTCAATTGCGGGTTCATGGCCATGGATCACCGCAATGGCTACGTTCGCGCCTGGGTGGGAGGCATCCATTTTAAAGATTTCAAAGTAGACCACACCCTTACTAAAAGGCAAGTAGGCTCTACTTTTAAACCGATTGTGTACGCTGCTGCGCTTCAAGACAGCATAAAACCATGTACCTATTTCCCCAACCAAATCAAAATGATCTTGGATTGGGAACCGCATAATGCCGATGAAACTTACGGCGGCTGGTATACGATGATGGGCGCACTCACGCGCTCGGTCAACGTCGTCACTGCACAACTCATTGAGAAGGTTGGCATTCAAAAAACGATCGACCTGGCTCGAAAAATGGGCGTCACGGCCACATTGCCCCGTGAGTACGGTATCAGCCTGGGCGCCGCTGATATTTCGCTTTTTGATATGATGAAAGTGTACGGTACGATGGCAAATGAAGGTAAACGCCCGGAGCCTGTAACCGTCACCCAAGTCACAGATCGTCGAGGCAATGTCATTTACGATTACAAAAAAGAACTTGCTTTAGATTCCAATCTTGGATCACATGAGGTTGCTATGACGGTCAATCAAGCTGCCACCATGACTAAAATGCTTCAAAACGTGGTGGATTATGGCACAGGAGCACGCCTCCATGCTTACGTACGCGGAGATTTTGCGGGTAAAACTGGCACCACCCAAAATCATTCTGACGGCTGGTTTATATGCTACAACCCGCAACTCGTCACCGGAGCCTGGGTAGGCGGTGAAAGCCCTGCGGTGCGCTTTCGTAATATGGCGCAAGGACAAGGTTCTGCTATGGCATTACCTATTGTTGGAGGATTTTGGAACAAAATTGCTTCCGACAAAAAACTTCAAAAGCTTCTTCTGGAGAAATTTCCAACCCCAAAGCCTGAGGTATTAAATCTATTGGGTTGCCAACCTTGGATCAGCATTTCGCCCGATACTTTTCTACTGTTCATGCAAGAAGTTGGGCAAGACTCTACCTTACGTGATTCCTTGCTTCAGGTCTACACCAAACGACTCAAACCTGGCGAAACGCCCGGCGGTGAAGCCCCCCCTGACAAAGAATCTGAAGAAGACAAAGATAAACCTGAAGGCGAAAAGAAAGAGGGTTTTTTCCGGCGGATTTTTAAGCACAAAACTTCGGAAAAAGAAGCGGCGAAGCGAGGCGGAGGCTAGCCTTTAGAAGGAACACCGCTCGTTTTTAGCACAAAAAACAAAATTGGGGTGCTCAGCAACTTGGCTGGGCACCCCAATTTAATTCTTAACTCGCTGCTAATTTGATTAAAAAGATCAAAGCTTGAACCGCATCTCTACCGTTCTGCCGCCATGTTCGAATCGACATTCGTCGCTCAAGTGACGCATTAGATACAGGCCGCGGCCACCACAACAATCCAGATGCTCAACAGCCGTAGGGTCCGGCACTTTGTTTGGGTCAAAACCCGATCCTTCATCGCTCACACTGATGGCTAAAGCATCTTGTTTACGGCTCAGACAAATGGATACACTTTTACGACAATCGCCTTGATTCCCATGCAACACAGCATTCGTGACGGCTTCAGTAAGGCTGACTAGAATATTGCCATGTGTATCGGGAGAAAGGTTGTAGCGTGTAGCTACATCGTGTACGAAAGGTTCAACTTTGGCGACATTTTGGGGGTCGGACGAAAATGTGAGATTCGTGTTTAAGTCGTTCATTCGCAAATTTTTGTTACAGAATCTAGTTGTCAAAACACCGCATTCCAAAGGGTGATAAGGCGAAAGCATTGGCAACCTAGACTACACAGTAAAAAGGAACTTGATTAAAAAACAACAACGGCATGGATTACAATAAGCCGTGTGCGAATGTTCATGGAGCATTGAGTTACCTCAATAACTACCACAAAATTAAGGTAGTTTTAACAACTTTAGCAAGGGGTAGTGCAAAAAAAATCCGCTCGCGCTCAAAAATAGCCGGTTTCAGGCCTTTTTCGCCCCTTTCCGTCACATTTTCTGCAATTTATTTTTAAAAAAATTTCTCCAAACCCAGCTTTAGTCAGATTGTGGCACGAACTTTTCTTTGTTGAGATACATTCGTTCGAGCGTTTAAAGGTTTGGAGCTTCCGATTATCTCCTTCTGCCATTCTACCCGCTCCAACGACGCTAACCCCTTACCATCCAAGAGCATGCAGCGTATAATCCTTTATAAACAAATCAGCAACCGCTGGCACTATGTCCGGCTGACACTCAAGACTCAGAACCTCTGTGTCGAAACAGGCTGCTGTGGCCAAAAACCTGATCATGATGAAACTACTGCAATCCCCTCCAGCATTACCCCGCTAAACGCACTCCGTCAAGCAGGGGAAAAATGGTTTGCTCAAGACTATATCAAACCCCATCCACACAGCCTGCAAGTGCTGACTTTGCATTTCCAGATGCGACGCTGGACGGGCTACCCAGCTGGTGCGCCTTGGTACGATGACTGGACTTCCAGTTACCTCGACCCTATTCAGCAGATGTTTGAGGAAACCTGCAATGGTATTCCACGTGGAAATGAGCGTTTTTCGGGGAATTATATGCAGTACTACATGATTTTCAATACTGATTTGGCCCAGGAAGCCGTAGAAAAAATAGCTGCGGCCGCGCCCGTAAAGTTTCTGCTCGACATCCATGTTGCCAATCGTGAAAAGCAGGTTCAAATCCCAATTGATCCCAATGTTCCGGAATACTTGCGCTCACTTTTCCGAGTAGTAGAAAAATCGGCGCGTACCATCGCACACGAACTCCCCGTGCTATTTCCGACCGATCCGCTCCAACCTGAATTTGTGCCCAACGGGCCAGCAAACAAGCGCATAATAGGAGAAGAAGCTGCCCGGCTGCGCGGTGTATTGAAAGAGAAATGGAACTTTGATTCTAATTTTTGGGACCCTCTCACGCAGGTAGCCCCCGCTGAAGTAGTGTTTCTCAATGGCATGGCCGAAGATAAAAAACAGGTTATTGCCGAGCTGCTCAGTCAAAAAATCCAAGCGCCGCTTTATTTACTGGACTGCGAAACGGGGCTTTTTGAAATTGGCACGGATCAGATTTTTGGAGGCTCTCATGAAGGTATGGTCTTCGACGCAAGTTTTGATTGGGTCATCTATTTTTCTCACCACTACACCATCACGTTTGGTGGCGAATGGCTCGTGGCAGCGGTCAACGAATTTTACCGGGAACAACCGGAGTTATTGAACGCTTGGTGATTTTTCTTCGCACAGGCAGCCTAACTCAGACTTTTGACGTCAATCTTTGCGTTCAAAGGGCTTCGTCGCTATGTCGATGGTGTTCACGACCAAATCTCTTACGATATGCCACTTTCCAATGCTTTTCTACGCCTATGCGTGGTCGTTCTGCTCGTATCTCAAGCTTTTTGCACTAAAAACCCTATCGAAACTACAGAAGCCAAAAATGACCGCGGCCAACTCGAACGCTGGCAGCGGCGCAAAGACAATTTGGCCAAAGAAGGCCTTTTTCAACGATTTTCCCCAGAGGGTGTGTTGCTCGAAGAGGCGCATTACCTTGCTGACTCGCTGGATGGTGAGCGAAAATATTTTTCTGTGAAAGGAAGCTTGGAAAGTATCGAACGCTACCAAAATAATAAAATACACGGCAAATTCCAGGGATTTTATGAAGACGGTCAGGTTAAAATTGAGCAAGATTTCGTCCAGGGTGTCCTGACTGGCTTGAGTGTACGCTATCATCCCAATGGCAAAATCATGGAAAAGGTGATGCTGAAAGACAATGTTGAAAACGGACCTTTTTCAGAATATCACGAGAATGGAAACCTGAAAACAGAAGGAACATTCGTCCCCAATGAAGAAGGTGATGGCCTGGAAGAGGGCGAACTTAAAGAATATGATGAAAACAGTCAACTGATTAGAATCGCCGATTGTAAGGCCGGAATGTGCCTGACTCGCTGGAAAAAATAATTTGGGCTTTAGACCTAAAAAATAATTGACTATGAACACTTTACTACGAAAAATTTATTCGTTTTTGCCTTTCCGACCTCTGTTATCCCTTTGGCTGGTTAACCTATTGTTGCTGCTGTCAAATACTGCTTCAGCCCAGGTCATTGGTGGCCGGAATGTTTTCTCTTTTCTCTCGCTGCCACAATCTGCACGGGTGACGGGCATGGGCGGGGCTCAAATTGCTGTCCGCGATGATGACCCGGTGTTTGCCATCACCAATCCCGCAGCACTCAATCCATCTATGTCAGGCCGAATGGCATTCAACCACAATTTTTTCCTTGGCGGTATTCAGCAGGGCTATGTTTCCTACGCGCAGCAGTTACCTAAGTGGGGCTTCACGATGCACGGTGGCATTCAGTATATGAACTACGGAGAAATGAAACGCGCCGACGAATATGGAGATGTACAAGGCATTGTAAAGGCGGGCGAAACGGCGTTCACAGTAGGCGCAGCGCGGCCATTATCCGACAAGTTTTCGTTGGGACTGAACGCTCGAATGGCGTTTTCAAGACTTGACGTATACAAATCCTCAGCCCTCTTGGCTGATGTGGGACTAATGTATGCCGATTCAGCCAGTCGTTTCACCGCAGGATTGGTCATCAAAAATGCAGGCACACAGCTCTCGTCTTTTGCCGGCAATAAGGAAACCCTGCCTTTTGATATTCAATTTGGGGTGAGCAAACGGCTCAAGCACTTACCCTTTCGGTTTAGCATCATTGCGCACCATTTGCAGCAGTGGGAAATTCGATACAACGACCCAAATTTGCAAGGCGATGGGGTGCTTTTATTTGGCGACGAGCAGCCAAAAGAAAGCAAAACCACGGCGGCGATTGATAATTTTTTCCGCCACCTGATTTTTAATGGAGAGTTTTTACTTGGGAAAAAGGAAGGGTTCCGAATCCGTTTGGGCTACAATCATTTGTTAAAAAGTGAGCTATCCGTAAGCAATTATCGCAGCCTCGCCGGCTTCTCCGGAGGTTTGGGAATCAAAATTAGCCGCTTTCGAATTGACTTTGGTTACGGAGCCTATCATTTGGCCGGAGGTGTAGCACACTTAGGCATTGGAACAAATTTGAGGGATTTCTTTTAGATCATGTTGGGAAAGTGCGCTCATTTTCCTTTTTCCATTCGTTAAAACGGCTGCCCGGCAGAAAAGAGATTTTTTGTCCAAAACGGCCCGGTGCGCGCAAGCAAAGATTGATAACACGGCGGCCCAGGGGCTTTTTTTCTTCCACTTTTTCTACATCAGACCAGGGGTAGCGTACTGTGACCCAATAATTAGTAACAAAAAAATGGGTAGCACTTGCGTCCACACGCTTCAAGCGCCATAAAGTACGACGCACTAAAAGCAACCAGCCAAGTAAGATGGAAAACAGGAATACCCGGCCCCAAAGCAGCGGAAAGGAAAGATAAAGCTCCTCTTCAGGGATGAGTAAAAAAGTAAGCAGCAATCCACTGAATAATACCGTGACGAAAATGGGCACGAATACCCGCCAAAACAAGGTAGAATTGGTAGAAAGACATTCGGTTTTATCCTTCGCGGCCTGTTGGAGTTCTGAATCAGATTCGTGGGGTAAATTATTTTGATTTTCCATAAAAAATTGTGCCGCAACCCGCATTGGCGAGTCGCGGCACAAAAGTACATCGTTCATCCGTGTTTACGGCTTACAAACATTCCTGCCTGCATTGACACATTTCAACACCTTTAGCAGATGCATGGCGTGCTCAGGCACCAAAAGATTCACATTGACATTTCCAAGGGTCAAGTCTGTAACCCGAAGCAGTTCGTTCACATCCGGGTTCGGTGCGAGGGCCTGTTTTACAATAAAATGCATCTCACATGGAATAGCACTCAATTTAGTGGTTCCCAAGGAAGGATTCAAACGAACCAGGATTTTCAATTTCATGGCTTCGCCGAGTAAGGGGTTAACAATGCGACCCGTTGCATCAATTGGATTTGACATCAATCTGCAATCGGCTCCGGCAATGGCATCGTCGAATTTCAAAGCTTTTGGTATTGTACCCGTGTATGGCATCCACTGAATAACACAGCCACCTCTGCCAGGAGGGAGCGTAACGGTAGCTGCGTTTTGGCCCCATTTGAGTGGGCCGGCAGTCAGTGCTTGTTCTATGAGCGGCGTCACATCCTTGGTGATAATTTGCACACATTTGCTGGTATTGCGGCAATCATCCTTGGCAGTCCAGTGACGCTCTACGATACAAAACCATTCGCAATCACCTGATGCATGGATGTCCGTGCGGGAGAAATCCAAGATTGGGTCACAGTTGTCAGTGGCCGTTGCTAAGCCTGTTTTGGCAACTGTAGTATCGCAAGTGACCGTGATATTGGCTGGGCAAGTGATGATCGGTGGTTTTTTGTCTTCTACTTTTATACGCTGGAGGCAGGAATTGGTGTTCCCATGAATATCCTTTGCCGTCCATGTTCTGGTGATGGTGAACTCATGGGTGCAAGAACCCGGAGCACTCGCATCCTCATGGCTTGAAGGCATCAGGCCGCAATTGTCGGTGATTACAGGAGAGCCTACTGAACCGGGCAGCGTGGAGGTTTCGCAGCTCACCGTCACATTGATAGGGCAAGTGATTTTTGGCTTTTCATTGTCTTTCACGGTAACCGTGAAGGTGCAAGAAGCAGTATTATTCAATTGGTCAGTAGCAGTGCAGGTCACCGTAGTTGTCCCAACAGGAAAGGTACTACCTGATACAGGTGAACATGTGGCAGTAACCGGGCAATCAGCACTCACGGTAGGAGTATAGGTTGCTTTGGCCGCACACAAACCGGGTTCGTTATTGATGCTTATCGGTTGGGCGCAGGTAATTACCGGCGGAGTGGAAGTGAAGCTGCCCTCTTTAAGAAATACCCCTGAGTCCAATCTCTCATCGCCTGCGTCTGCGATCCCAAGTTTGAAGCGATATTTTTGGCAAGGTTTCAAAGCCACTTTTGCCGTCATCACTACTGTTTTGCCATCATATTGCATTGTAGTTGCACCAGTCATGTTTTGATAAAAAGCAGGATTACCCGTGCCCGGCCCACCCGGTGTCGGAGAATTATCGCCGCAAAGTGGAGGCCCTACGGTGTTGATAGCAACTGGAATGTTGCTGCCTGGCAGCAGGGCAATATTGAAGTTGCTGTATGTACCACCTGCAGGGTTGGGGCCATTGTCCACAAAGAAGCCGAATACGTCATTAAATTGGCTGCAATAATATTCATCGTACTCTTCAGAAGCAAAGACATATTTGAAACTGACTTGATTACCGATTGCTTCCAAGTCAAATTCAAGTAAGCAAGCATCTTTGGTTGTGAACCCGGGTATTAGAGCGTCCAGGAGAGCATTACCTGGTTCTCCGTTTTGTATCGTAGCATTGCCAACATCGTTTGAGTTAGCAGCAATACTTACATTCCCTGTTGTCAGCAAAACGCCGGACTCGATCCCAGCCCCAACATCATTAGGGCTTGGGCCGGCAGTGAAAGTTCCTGCTGCTCCAGTATGGCAGGTCAAAGTGGCTGCAGTGATAGTCACGCCTGAACCGACCAATTTAGCTGCCAGCACCGCTGCGTTGGGGTTGCTAACCACGGTCAACTGGGCGGACGCATTGAAAGAAAGGACGAAAGTCAGTGCTAAAAGGATATATTTCAAAAGAGGGTTGTGTTTCATGATTGTATTTTTTTAAAGTTTGCAAAATGGAAATGGAAAACGGCAGTGGGCTATTGCTTGGGCAAAGAACCAAGATAAGTATTCCAGTCTTTGGCTTTCCATATAGGTTTAGAGCGGAGATTGAGCATAACGTTGGCCGTCCGTTTTTCAAAATTCACTTGAAACGACACTAACTCTGTGGTCAAATTACTAAAGAATTCGTCGGCCTTTTCTTTGGATACAAAACCTAGCGGTGTGATATCCAATTGAAAAATATAGCCAAATGCTGCTGTTTCATCCAAAGAGAGCACTTTTGTCGTCTTGTCATACTTGGCTTTAGAGATGGCTTGGGCATTAAGGTTGGTAATCCCCGCAAAACCTAAAAAGGCTATAAATGCAAGGATCAGGGCTTTTGAAAATTTGAGTGGTTTCTTCATGTTTGGAAAAATTTGAGTAAATAGTGGAATGTGGGAATAATGACTAGCTCCTGAATGCCCTTGGGCATCAAGTCGTGAACAGGGTCAATAAAATTTTAAACGAAGCCTGAAAATGTAGAATAAACACGCGGTTGTTTACACCAATATAATAATAAAATTCTTTAAATTAACAAAAAAACAAACTCCCCCCTGCAGCCAAAAGCCACAGGGGGGAGTTCAATTGAGCAAAAAGTAATCTACCTGAAAGTAACAAGTTATGATTTACCCGTTCCTAATCAATCTCCACACTTACCCCACTCTTCTTTTCACTCGCATCTCCCTTCTTTTTATCAGAAACCCTAATCTTGCTGCCGCCTTTCAACTTGCGTGCAATGGCTGAATAAGGCCCTGTAACGATCACTTCACCTTCCTGCAAGCCCGATACGATTTCGATGTAATCATTGTCTTGAATACCCGTTTTTACCTCTCGAATTCCAACTGTATCGCCCGACATTACAAACACAATCTCCTTAATCAAGTCATGATCCTTTTTACCCGCCGAAGCCTCGGCAGAGGCGGGCTTATCCTCCTCCTTAACCTCCTCCTCTTTTTTATCGTCTCGGGCTGTAACAGAAATAATAGGCACGGTGAGCCCTTCAACCGTGTGGGTAAACACATCTACTGAAGCCGACATACCCGGACGGAAGGGATAGCGGCGACCATCCTTCAAAAGATCAGCATAAGAAGCCGGATCCATTCGGACCTTAATGACAAAGTTGGTCACCTGATCTGTGTTAAGGCTCATGCCACCGCTGCCTATATTGCTCGCACTGTTGGCAATTTCGGAAACATGTCCCTTGAATTTTCGTCCCAAGTAAGCATCAACCTCGATATCTACCTCGTCGTTCAGGCTCACTTTAAGGATGTCGTTTTCACTAACGTCTACCTGTACTTCCATACTGCGAAGGTTAGCCACGCGCATCATTTCAGTACCTGCCATTTGAAGGGTACCTACCACGCGTTCGCCTTTTTCTACGTTCAACTTGCTGATAATCCCGCTCACAGGGGCCGTTACGATGGTTTTTTGAAGACTGGTACGGAGTTCTTTCAAGCGAGCATTGGCACTGTTGATCCCAAATTCTGATGCCCGCACACCTGCTTTGGCACTTGAAAGACTACTTTCTGCAGCTTGCAGGCTTGCCGCAGAGGCCGCTACGGCACTTTCGGCAGATTTCAGGTTGCTCTGGGAGGTTTCAAATTCAGCGGTAGAAATTACCCCGTCTTTGTACAGCTTTTCATTCCGCTGGTGTGCGCTGCGTGCCACTTCAAGTTGGGCTACTACCCGCTGCCTATCGGCTTTTAGCTGCTCGATTTGCGCACCACTTCCTTGTGCATTAGAACTTGAAATTTCTCGCTGGGAACGCGCTGTGCCCACAGAGGCCTGGCCTTGTTCAAGGGCACTTTGGTATTCGTCGGGGCGTATTTTGGCCAGTATCTGACCTACTGTGACAGAATCGCCCTCTTTTACATAAAGGGCAATAATTTCGCCCGAAACGTCAGAGCTGATTTTTACTTCTGTTTCAGGGAAAATCTTGCCGCTCGCACTCACGGTTTCCTTGATCGTACGTTTTTCGACCTTTTCGACGGTTACCTCCTCGCCTTTCGGCTTTTGGCGTGCTTTAAACACGGCTGCTACGACAAGCAGTGCGAATACACCAATAAGTACGTAAAGTACGGTTCTTTTTTTTCGTTTGGGCTGTAGACTTGCCATGTTGTAATGATGCCTTTGGTAGAGAATAACTGATTTCGAATGCGAAGGTCTATTTTGATCCTTTGGCAATCTCAAGACTTGGATAAAAGGCCCTAAATGACAGATGAAGATTTAGGAATGGGGGTAAGTAACGATGAAACCGTAAGCTCCCGATTTAGAAGCTCTAAAACCAGCGATGTAAAACGCAGCATATTACAAGCGTTTGGATCGAGGGACTTGGGGAAGTCACAAAAAAATCGCCGGAGCGATTATAAAATCGCTCCGGCGAAGCATTCACGCTTTGCGTTCAAAAGTTGGAAATAGGCGTTTGTTCGGGAATTTTTGCCGGATAAACACCAGGTTTAGGTGGGAAAACTACTGTGGATTCATCCTTTATTTTCATGCATCTGACTTCGGATGCGTTGTATAAGCGCCGGAGAGGCTTTTTCGCGCGATAAATTTGCTTTAAGCAAGGAGCGCAGTGATTCCACATCGGGGGATTCTGGTTGCCGGGATGCTGGTTTTTCGGCAAATACTTGATCTTCAAAAAGGGATGGGTCTTGTGGGCCATTAGCCCGGAGTTTGTCACTGACGGATATGCCAGTTTCTTTGCGTGCGATTTTCATGTAAAAGCGAATTTGTGCCGGCATACTATCGCTGGGCTTGCTGCTTCCAAGTCTGCCAGATGTTCCATTGCCGGGTACCTCGCACTGTCTGCTGCGGCTGCCAACCGAGCTTGGACATATAAGTGCGGGCGACCAATTTATCGCGGACGCTGAACATTGGGTCAAACCTAGGAAGGAACTGGCATTGGATGCCTGCTGACCTGCGGTAGAATGCTGACGAGTGAATGACATATTGATGCGTTTTTGATTTGGTTGAGGTTTTTGAGGTTTAAGCAAAAAAAAGGGTTTGCCGTGGGCAGTTCAAAAAACTGCTTCAAGCAAACCCTTTTATTTTACGATGCGCTTGGCACATCTTCGTCTTCTCCTACTTTGCCCTCGTTATCCTGCACGTTATAGCCTTTTGAACGTCCGTATATTAAGAGTTTTTTGGCCAAAACATTGCGGGCACGGTGCAAACGCGAACGAACGGTTCCAATCGGAATGTCCAGAATCGCTGCAATTTCCTCGTACGTGAAATCCTCAAGATCGAGCAGAAGCACGGTGCGATAATTGGGCGAAAGGGCATTGACGGCTAGCATGACTTCGTCGCCCATGCGGTCGTTGCTTGGGTTTTCAGCCAAGGGCAAAAGACGCACCGTTGGATCTTCGATATCGCGGGTACGGGGCTGAGTCTTGCGGCTGCGCCATTCGTTGATGAAAGCATTGCGGCAGATTCGGAACAACCATGCTTTGGCGTTCGTTTCGGCGGTGTAGCGCTCAATAAAGCGCCATGCTTTCATAAATGTCTCTTGCGCAAGATCCTCAGCCTGCGTCTTGTCGCCCGTAAGGCGATAGGAGAACGCATAAACCGCATCGAGCAGCGGGACGAATTCCTGCTCGAATACTCGGCTTTGCGCACTGTTTGCCTTGTAAGTTAAGGTAGCCATAGCGGTTTGGTTTTAGTTATTTGGCACTGCAAAGGTCGCCAACAAGTACGTACAACACAAGAGGGTAAGGAGAGAGTTCCCGAAGGAGGATATTTTTTTTGAGCATCCTGTCCTTCTTACCCGAATACTTTATATTTGCAAATGGAGATTCTTAAATCAACCAAACCAGCACTATAAAAAATATCAAATTTCTCTTGTTCTATACCCTGAGTTTGCTCGCTTTTGCCTGCAAAAAGGAAGAGCTACCGCCAATTGAGCCCATCACTCCGATTGTCTCCCCCATTTATGTACCCATTTATCAGCCTGGCGACACCTCCATGGGGGCGGCTTATGCCAATAAACTGACGGCTTTTTGGAGGGCAGATACATATTGCAAAAAATCATTTTCTGATTCGACAAAGTTGATTTTACATTTTTACACGTACACTGCCGATGGTAGTAGGAGAGAAAGCGTAGGATTTGGCCCCTTTTCGAAAAATGGTATTGGCACTTACAAGTTGAGTATTGCAACGACAAGTATTGTACCCCCAAATGAGGCGTTGACTGTTTACGCAACCTGGGCTTCTGATGGCGATCTTTTAGAAGATTACTATTTTTTAGACAGCACAGATCTAAAAAACAGATTGGTCATCACCAAACTAGACTTGCCTAACAAGCGGGTAGAGGGCAGTTTTCATGTTTCCTACAACATACAGGAACCTCGCTATAGTGCGAGAAATCCGAAAAAAGTCACGTTCTCGAAGGGGCGTTTTTGGGCTGCTATTCGGGACTGAATCAACGATTGTCATGTCGCAACGAAGTGAAGGCATCTACACAAGCCATACTTTTCGGGGCGCGTTAAATGATATCTTGGGTCACTTGGCTTGT
>Ga0209591_10005936_pt1 | contig 13599 bp, 14 predicted proteins | sample MAT01_FD_187207 | JGI IMG/M metagenome (GOLD analysis project Ga0209591, IMG submission 187207) | Freshwater microbial communities from Lake Fryxell liftoff mats and glacier meltwater in Antarctica - MAT-01 (SPAdes) (version 2) | ecosystem: Environmental > Aquatic > Freshwater > Ice > Liftoff...
ATCGCCTGTCTATGCAAACTTTGCATGATTTATCTCCTATCTCTTCTGAGATTTGGTTGATATTATTTCTTCGCTTTATTGCGAGAGTTCTTGCTTTACAGCGTCTTGCGCTTAAACCTGAGCCAGTAAATTTTTTAAAAGTGTTGCGAAGCAACACTTTTAAAAAATTTACTGTGGTTTGTTTGCTCGAAATCTGCTTTAAACTCTAATCAAATCTAGACAAATAAAAGCCTTGCTTAGCAAGGCTTTTATTTATCTAAAGGCTAAAGTTCGGACATGACCATTGTGCGAATACTTTTCTGCCAAAACTTTCTGATACACAGCCTCATATCCGTCTACCATCCGCTTTGCCGTGAAGTTCATCAAAACATGATCGCGACAGTTCCGTCGATCTAGCATTGAGGCCCATGCGATCGCATCTACACATTCATCGACATTGTGGCAGAGATATCCTGTACGCCCATGGACAATGATTTCTGGCGCAGAGCCTAAACCAATAGCAATTACAGGGGTTCCAGTCACCATGGATTCAATCATCACTAAGCCAAATGGTTCTTTCCATGTAATCGGAAATAGAGTAGCTACAGCACCACCCATGAGGATGCTTTTTTGTTGATGATTAGCCTCGCCAAGAAATTCAATTTGGAATCCATCAATATGGGGTTTAATTTCCTGTTCAAAATATTCCACATCGACGGGATCAATTTTTCCTGCCATTTTGAGATGCCAGCCTGACTTTTTAGCAATTTCTATGGCTAAATGCGCTCCCTTCTCAGGAGAAATTCGCCCTAAAAAAGCTAAATAAGGTGGATGATCGGGCTGAGCGTGGAATTTATAAGTGTCTGGGTCAATGCCATTGTAGACAGTGGCAACATAGTTTAAGCCCAACCTTTGATCTCTTTGAGAATTAGAGATACTAATAAAAGATTGGCTTCGCACATGGGAAAACATCTTTTCATTGTCAGGAGTGAAGACCCCATGTAAAGTATGAATTGTCGGGGTTTTGACTAATGTAGAGTAAGGCATTGACACGCAGCCAACATGGGAATGAATGATGTCAAACTCATTTGCTCTTTCATAAACTCGGTTCATATTGAGCATGTCATAAATACTGTAGTCCTTGATGTTCATATCTAAACGGAGAGCTTTAGAATGTACAGATTCTAATTCAGCTTGTGTAGTAGAATCGCCTGAAGCAAATAGTGTGACTTCATGTCCACGCCTCACTAGTTCCTCAGTCAACAAGCTTACTACTAGCTCAGTACCTCCATAGGCAGGCGGGGGGACTTGCTCCCATAGAGGGGCAATTTGAGCAATTCTCATGATATAAATCTCCTACTTCTAACTTGTCGTTCAGTCGATTAAGAGTGTTTGTAACTAGATTGTCTTATTTGAATAACGCTTAATAGATTGAAGGTAACAGGGCGATGTCTGATTTAATGTATATCCAAGTTTTCAAAAATCCAAACAAAGCTTAAAAGTCTCACTTAGCAAAGCTTTTGAGCTTTGTTTAGATTTTGTGACATTGTAAATTTTTCACATCTCACTCTAGCACATTCTTAAGTAGATGGACATAATAAACAACTCAAGCACAAAAAGCTGTGGCGCACACTACAGCTTTTTGTGCTTGAGTTGTTTATTACATAAAAAGCATAGAACAAGGGGCTTAAGCCCCTTGTTCTATGCAAGTGTTCTAAAGTGAGATACTCCCAAAGCTATACTTTTGTCAAAACTGCTTGTAGCTTTGCTTCATTCTCGTTGGATAAAGAAGTACGGAGAATCTTGCCTTCAAACTTACTCAGATCTTCTAGTACTTTATCAGTAGTCGCTTTGCGCACTAGAAAAAAGATTGCAGAAGAGCTTGGCTTGATCGTACTTCCAATTTCCCGAATAAAGTTGTCATCAATACCCACGTCGGTCAATGCTCCTGAAATTGCACCAGCAGCAGTTCCAATCACCCAACCCAGTATAGGATTCATAAAGATGAAGCCAAATAACAATCCCCAGAATCCGCCGCTCAATGCACCAGTAGCAGTGAGTTCTTGGGTTTGTTTGACTTTGACCTTGCCATCTTTGTTCCTAATCACGATCGCAGCATCTTCAAGCTCGATCAGATATTCTCGTTCAAGTTTTCGCAAATCATTGATTACCTCATCGGCTTTAAATTCATCATCAAAGCCAATCACAATTAAGTCGCTCATATTTTTTCCTGTATTAAATTCTAAATAAGTTGTGAGAGTGCGCCCTTTCGGGGTGTACTCTCTTTGGATTTTACAAAGCTGCTTTACCATCTTCTGGTGCGCGCATCTCCTCCAATGAGATATGTGGCGTTTCGGTGTGAACCGAACTAAGTAAAATGTCAAGTACGCCTTCTTGTCTTGACATCTCAACGGCTTGATGGGTGATTAACTCGTTCACATTGAGAATGACCCCATCTCCGCGATCGAGAATAACCCTCGTCACAGGACGACCCAAAGCTCCTTTGATGCGACGCTCTTCGAGTTCATTTTTACTCCACTGCTGTATGTCATTGGCAGTTTCTTGGACTTGATTCCATACAGCGCCTGCGCCTTCCTTGATATATTCACCCGCATTACTTGCGTTTGATTTAAGATTACCGCCTACATTTGATGCGATCGCACCTGTTTTTGTTTGGACAGATCCTGTCGTGGATAAACCAACAGCGCCTAGCAAAGCCTGCTCGCGATCGTAAGTTTTCGCCCGTTCGATGACGTGGGGCGTAACGATTTGACCGATCGCCGCAACGATGTAGCCATCATCTGTTTGCACCATTTGCTTGACCCGTCGCCCTTCAGCTTGCTCGACAGTCATTCTGGCGACGACACCGCCCATACGTTCACCTAGCCGCTCAGAGACATTGCCACCTGTGGCGCGATATAGGTCATCTAACATTTGGAATGACTCGGCAGTACTGGCGATTTCTTCGGTGACGATCTGTCCACGCATCGCAAAGTAACTACCATTAGGCGCTTGAAGAGACTTCTGAAGTATTTTACCTTGGACAAATGAGCGCTGTTCGTCAGGATTAACGATCGCATTAGTGAGTGTTGCCGTAGCACTGCGTCCTACATCTTGCAGTTTTCCAGAAGTTGTTTGGGCAAGTTCTTGCACCTTCACGCTAGTAGTTTGCATGGCTGCTCTCACACCACCAATTTGCTCTTCCATCAGATCGGCTGTCTCTGAGGGGATAAAGGCAACATCTTCACCAATTCTGATCGTCTGAGGTGCAGGTACAAAGGATCGTCCAGAATAGGCATCGGCAAACAACCCACCTGAAACTTCATATCCTTCTACTTTACCTGTTTGATCATCGAAATAAAGGTCAACCATGGTTCCAAGATCACGACCATCTACAGTCATGATTCGGGTGTCTTTGAGGATATTGTTATAGTTTAAAACTGCCTCAATCTCAGGGATTGTATTTGCGATCGCAATCGAATCTTTAGTAGGAACGATCACCGCGTCTGCTCCAATCGCCTGTACCTGATCTAGTGGTAATACTCGTGCCGAGCTGAACCAGCCGCCCTCGTCTACCAAAAAGCCCAATAAAACGTTGTTGACTTGATCAAATACTAAGTCATTAATGGTCTCGAACTTTTCACCAGTATCGTAGGCGATAACTGGTTTGCCAAGCATATCTCTTCCCTTTCGCATGTTTTATACAACCTGATAGTGAATTAAATTAAAAATGTACTGATAATTTTTCGGTTATTGAAGACTTTGACGGTCTTTAGAAATGGCTTGGGGCGGGTTTTCGGGCTTAGTACTTTGACCAAATCCAGGAATCAAATCAATCACGCCCATATATTCAAGAGTTCCGCCTGTTGCGATCGCTAACAGCAAAAACACTCCGCTATAAACCAATCCTTTATTAGAACTTTTACCGACTAATCTTGGCATAATACTATTTCATCCTTTTTAATAGAAGGTACTTATGGAATGTATAAAGTGCTGAGTTAACAACTCTCTATACACAAATATGGCGAAGCCTTGAGTTACTTCCTGATTGAATTGAATGAATTGGATGACTAAGTTACAAAACTTATTACACGAAAGGCTCCCCCCTATCCCCCAACCCCTTCTTGTACGAAAAAAAGGAGCAAAACCCAGCTATTCTCTTATTCTCCTCTCCCGCAGGAGAGAGGCTAGGGGTGAGTAGCGATCGCCACTTATATTACCTAAAACCCAAAAAGTAGAGACGGCGTTCTGCGCCGTCTCTACTTTTCGGGTTTTAGATTCCAACATACTTGGCAACAGCCATAAAATCAGTTAGTGAGTGCTAACACGATGCCCAGTATTAAGCAAAACTTCTTTGGCAATAACTAGATCTTCTTGTTTGCCAATGACCACTACCAAAAATTTCCCTGCGGCAATTTCTGTTTCATATTTGTGAGCATCTATCTCAGTGATTCCGAGAGTTACTAATACTTTCTCCAAACCACCATCGGACTCTATGTCCTGCCAATTGAGAGATCCATAGGCATGTTCAGCATTTTGATAGTTTTTGCCAAGCACCGAGATTTTTTCTCGGCTAAGCCCTTTATCATGAATTTCCGTTGCAACATTTTCAGCTTCGTCGCTGGTAGAAAAAATATCAGCGATAGTAAACCTATCAACTATAGAAACAGCTTTTTGTTCTAGATCACCGCCGTCTTCTTCATACATCGGCGGCTCAACAGCATAGTTATTCACCAATCCTTCTGTATCTACAGTATAGCCATCAGCAGTGTGAATACTGTCAGGATCTTCTGCATTGTCAGGCGTATGCTTGTAATTGCTTCCTTCACGTTCTTTACGAGCTTTCGTTTCTGCGGGAACGATGTGGGGATCAAAAGAATCAGTAGTTGTCGCAATTGGACTTTCTGTACTCATAATGCTCTCCGTATGAAATTTGTAGAGTGTTTGGCTTAAGTCGAATTATTAACGACTTTTCTTGTTTTGTTATCTTGCCAGACCGATGAGTTACTTATTGAATGAATTGATTAAATTGGCTGAATATGTTGCAAAACGTAAAATATATCGATATTAGGAATACTTCGTCTAAATCTCGCAACGCAGAGACAATGTTTTGCAAATGAATAAAGAGGGCTTAGCACTTGCGGAGCAATACTTCTGTAATGAATTTAGACATCGTGGCGCAAAAGCTAGACTCTTACCAATGGAATATTCTTTCACAAAAATCTCTTAAATTGAAAGTTTGAACACAATCAAAAAAAGATTGAAAAGTGTGTTTGATTTGTTTGATTTGTTTGATTTGATCACAATTTAGAGCAATATCTTTATATTTCTTTCCAGTTTTCACCAGTTAAAAGGCTTTAGACTTGTGAAAACTTACACAGTGTTTAAGAGCTTCATCAGAGTCTATATTTCGATAACGTTACATTCCATCTCCTATTGTGAGAGCTTAAATTTATGGTTAAAAGATCACTGCAAGCATCTACTTCTGGAATTCAAAGAGCTAGACGTGCCTTTGCTTTGAAGGGATGGACTCAAGAGAATTTAGCAGGAGAAGTCAACTTAAAAACCCGTCAGCCGATTTGGCGATTTTTTACCGCCAAGCCTGTTGATCGACAGATTTTCATGGAGATTTGTTCAATTTTAGATTTGGAATGGCGCGAGATTGCCGACAATCCACCTGCGGAATTTCCAGAATACAGAGAAGTTGGTGATTCATCTCCTTTAAGTATAGATAATCTCGTACAGCATGTGCGATCGCAACACCATGACAAGATCCAGAGCCAATGTGGATTCTTGCAGTTGCTAGAAATCAATCATCCAGTCAGCATTGAAGACATCTATGTAGATGTCAATATTTTGGAAGAGACGGCGAGTCAGCAATGGTTAGACATCGCAGAACTACAAAGTATCGAGCATGAGGAATTTGATCGCGTTGGCTTTGGTGATATCAAGCAAAAACAGATATCGGGCATACGCGCCGTTGAAACTTACTCGAAACTCAGAATGCTGGGAAAACCTGGTGTGGGTAAGACTACGTTCTTAAAATATCTGGCGATGCAATGCGATCGCAGTGGGTTTGCAGCTCATCAAGTGCCAATCTTTATTACCCTAAAAGACTTTGCTGAGGAGTCTCGAGATGATGACAAGTTCAACCTCTTAAATTACATTCGTCAGGGCTTTACCGACTCAGATGTGGCAAATCCATCTGTGATTGAAGTTTTACTCAAAGCAGGTCGAGTGTTGTTGTTGTTAGACGGCATGGATGAGGTTATGAATGATGACATGCCATTTGTGTTGAAAGAAATTCGTAAGTTCTCAGAGAAGTATCACAAAAATCAGTTTGTGGTCACCTGTCGCACTGCTGCCCAGCAACTAATGATCCAAGGTTTTACTGATGTTGAAATTGCTCCATTTACGCAATTACAAATCACCACATTCGCCCAAAAGTGGTTTGCTGCATTCAGTAAACTTCAGCCAAAAGCAGGGCAGTCTATGTCTACACAGTTTATTGAGAACTTAGACTTGCCTGAAAACTGGCAGTTCCGCCAAATGGTAGTTACACCTCTGTTTCTACATCTAGCTTGTTGGGTATTTCACTCTCAGAGTAAATTTCCGACCAAACGCACAGAATTTTACAAACAAGGGCTAGATTTACTACTAGGTAAATGGGATGAAGTCAGAGGTATCGAACGCGATAATGTTTATCGAGATTTTGAATTGCCTCAAAAAGTGAAGTTGCTCAGTCATCTTGCCGCAGTTACCTTTGAAAGTGGCGAGTACTTCTTTGATCAGCAGACAATCCAGCAGTATATTGGCGATTATTTGCAGGATTTGCCCGATGCAACTTCAGATCCAGAAGAACTCCAATATGAAAGTGAATCGGTACTGAAAGCAATCGAGTCTCATCATGGATTATTGGTGGAACGTGCAAGAGGAATTTTTTCGTTTTCTTACCTCGCGTTTCAAGAATACTTCACAGCGCGAAACATCGTTGCTTGCCAAAATCCGCAAGCATTAGATCAAGCTTTAGGCGGTTTGGTGAGTCATCTGAGCGATCCTCATTGGCACGAGATCTTTTTGTTGACATCAACGATGCTCAGAAGTGCTGACTCATTGATGCAATTGATGAAGCAACAAATTGATGGATTAGTCTCTAAGGATCCCTATCTGCAAGAGTTTTTAGCATGGTCAAGTTCAAAGAATCAAACTGTTCCCGTAGAATCGAAAGAAGCAACCGTGCGAGCTTTTTATTCAGCACTAGTGCGAACACCTCAAAAGGTGGCTAATTATGCCCTTGCCTGCACACTTGATCAAGGGCTGATGTTAGACTTCGCCTTGGATAGTAGTACGATTGGAGGATGTGCGATCGACCATAGCGCTAATTTTGCCCATTCACATATGCGTGGTCAGGCGATCAGTAATATCGTCGGTATGGATCTTGATGGTAGATTTCATAAATCTGTGCAATATCAGGATGAATTGCCAAATCCTAAGCAAAGTCGGCAAAAACTAGATGAATGGTGGGATGCGCGTCATCATGTTTGGGTCGAACAATTGCGGTCAACGACTGGTCAATACCTTAATATTAACCAGACTTGGGATTTTAGTCCTGAGCAACAGCGATTACTACAGAGCTATTATGATGCTAATCAACTCTTAGCTGATTGCTTGAACAGTAACTGCGAAGTCACTGCTGCCATTCGCGAAGAAATTGAGGCGACATTAGTATTCTCTCAACAGGAATTGGAAAATCGAGAATGGCAAGGAAAATAAACATAAGTGTCGAAATACGCCGCGAAAAGCCTCATTCTGCATCGTATTTCGGCAGTAGGAGAATATATTGATAGAGCATTCGTTTGGGTTTTATGGAATTGCCTTTTTTGGAATTATTTTGCTGCGATATTTTCTAATGGCAGGCGGAGCTTACTGGCTATTTTATAAACCTTTCAAACAGCCTGTAAGTGATCTTGAGCAAAAGCATCCGTTACCGACTTGGCAAGCGATTCAACACGATATTAATCTCTCGGTAATGTCGGCTGGCGTATTTGCGATCGCAGCAGCTTTGATCATGACTGCCTATAGTCTGGGGCTAACTCGCTTATATAGTGAGCCACAGCAATATGGACTATGGTATTTAGGGCTTAGTTATGTTGCGGTATTGATTTTGCAAGATGCCTATTTCTATTTCACCCATCGCTTGTTTCATCACCCAACTTTATTTCTATGGTTGCATCAAGGACATCACCGATCGCGCTATCCGACACCTTGGACATCCTTTGCTTTTGATCCTTTAGAGGCGATCGTACAGGCTTTATTTTTAATTGCGATCGCATTTGTAATCCCGCTACATTTCATCACTCTCATCGCCGTACTAACGACAATGACGATTTGGGCGATCGTCAATCATCTAGGCATCGATCGCTTACCTCTATCATTTCCCCATCATTGGCTCGGTAAATGGTTTATTGGTCCTGCCCATCATTCTATTCATCATTGCAAATACACAAAGCATTACGGGCTTTATTTTACCTTCTGGGACATCCTTCTAAATACACAAGATCCCAATTATAATGCTGATCTTTAAATAAAAAAGCTATGACGCATGCGGAGCGTGCGTCATAGCTTTTTATCAAACCTATTAAAAACTCTGCAATATATGAATCATTATTCTTTTCAAAATACTTGTTCCAAACTAGGCTTTTATACAATATTAGGCTTATCGTCTACTTGTGTGACTTTAGGCGCTTCGATAGGTATACATCTAGAAAATGCGATCGCAGCAGAAAATATTTACTTAACCTATAGTTCTTTAAAAATATCCTTAAAAGTTAGCTCTCTCGAAAATTTTGCTAAAGATGGCACGATTAGCAAAGATCTAGAATTCTACTTAAATCGAGTCACACCTGAGCAACGGGAAGAATTTCGGAAAGTACTATTACAACGGGCTGACATCAATCCAGTCCAATTATCGAGATTTTTTTATACTCAAATTGGCGCAGAAATTCTGACTAGAGTTGGTAACATCGTTAACCTTGAAAATAATGTAGCAGGTGGAGTTAATGGAAATCGAGGGATTAGAGCCGCTCTCGTCAAAGCTGCCTTTACTCCAGAAGGACTAACTTTATTAAACTTTTTTAAACAGTTTCCAACTGATATCCAGTTTCAAGGCGAAACGTTATTAGAACTTTCTGAGGTAGTTGGTAAAGTTATCAAAGCGACCGAATTATTTACTAAAGAAATCAAGCAAATATCATTACAAGAAGCCGCATCTAATCCTCCTATAGATTTTGCAAAACTGCCAGATTTGCGACAAGCAGGAACATCAATGGTGCAGCCTAAGCAAACATGGGTGCTAAAAGATGTCAGTCGCGATCGCCAATTTTATGTTGATGTTTATAGACCACAAAAATGGCGATCGGGCAAAACTCCTGTGGCAATCTTCTCGCATGGATTGGCTTCTCGACCAGAAGATTACACTAAAACGGCAGAGCATCTAGCTTCCTACGGATATGTCGTCGTCATTCCCCAACATATCGGCAGTGATACCCAACAAACTCAAGCATTGTTAAAGGGATATTCTAGAGAAATTTTCGAGCCTAATGAATTTATTAATCGTCCTAAGGATATTAGCTATGCGATCGATGAACTCGAACGGCGCAACCAAATAGAATTTCAAGGAAATCTCAATTTAGAATCTGTCGGCGTAGTTGGATATTCTCTCGGTGGTTATACCGCATTAGCGGTGGCGGGTGCAGAAATTGATTTTGAGAACTTAGATAAAGACTGTCAGAAGCAATTTGGAGAACTCAATCCTTCGCTGCTATTGCAATGTCAGGCTTTGACCTTACCGCGCACAGATTACACATTCCGCGATCGCCGCGTTGGTGCTGTATTTGCTGGCAATTCAGTTGATAGTAGTATTTTTGGTCAGAAGGGATTAAGCAAGATTCAGATTCCTGTACTGATCGCTGGTGGCAATTACGATCCTGTAGCTCCTTTTGTTTTTGAACAGTTGCGTGTTTTTCCTTGGCTAACCACGCCTAACAAGTATTTAGTTTTAGGAGAAGGACAGGCTCATGTTGACTTCTCTCTGCTAGATGCGGGATTACAATCAACTATCGAATCCGTCGGCAATTTTACTTTACCCAGTCCAGATCTAATTGCGAACTATGCAAGTAGTCTTTTGGTAGGGTTTTTAGGAACTTATATTGACACTGACAATCGCGAAACTTATCGTCCCTATCTTCAATCTGAATATACTGCATATCTCAGCCAAGGTGAAGAGTTTAAGCTATCGCTAATTAGCGGTGCTTCATCGAGTAAGTTAACTCAATCTATTGATACTTTCAATCGCGATTATAATATTGGACTCTAAGTGAAAGCTATGGCGCACGCTGCGCGTGCGCCAGCTTTTTTATTTTTTGCCCGTCTACTTAACGGGTTGCGTTATAAATTTTGTAACGTGATTAACCAACTCATTCAATTCATTCACAAACTAACCCCTCTGACTGTCAAAGTAATCATAGCAACTAACACATAATACCAAGATCCTCTTCTAGATAAACTTCTAGATAAACTTCAATTCAGTAAGGAGTACATCATGAATTCACAAGATAAAGTCATGACAACCATCCAAAATATTGAAGGTGCGTTGCAAGAAACGGCGGTCAATCTAAATTGCGATCGCAAAGCTCATCAAGCCTATCAACCTATTAAGGCTGTGAAGAGTAATGTGATAAGAATTGTTTATTCAGAGAGCCGACCATGAGTTACTACTTTAGCAAAGTTTTACTTCTCACATTTGATCAAGCATTAACTAGAACTGTCGCAGGATCGAAAGAAGGATTTGGTGTACTGACAGAAATTAATATCCAAGAAACGATTACTCCCTTCCCACCCAAGAACTAGCGTTGCGCCGATTCGCGCCCCAATGCTAATTCTTGGGTCTTACTGTCCAGTCTTTCACTAGGAAGGGATTAAGAAAAAGCTGAATATGGAGATGCATAACTACCTAATCTTAAGCTCACAATCCTGAATTTGCCCAGTAAATAAATCTGGATCGCGATTAAAAACTAACAAATTAAAGAGTAATGACCACTAAATCTATAAGTACTGCAACTCTATTAGAATGTTTGAATTGGCGATATGCCACCAAGAAATTTGATCCAAATCAAATTATTCCAAGCTCTACATGGCAGGCTTTGAGCGAGTCACTTGTTTTGACTCCTTCCTCCTACGGTATCCAACCTTGGAAATTTTGGGTGATTACAAACCCAGAACTTAAGGAAAAACTTAAGCCACTATCTTGGAATCAAGCACAAGTCACAGATTGTTCTCATTTTGTGGTTTTCACCATCCAGAAAAACTTAACTACTGACCATATCGATCGCTATATTGAGAGGATATCAGAAGTGAGAGGAGTCTCTACTGGATCTATAGAAGACTATCGAAACATCATGGTTAATGATGTGATCTATGGCGCTCGTAGTTTGATTGTGAATGAGTGGTCTACCCGACAGACCTATATAGCATTGGGTAACTTTATGACTTCTGCTGCTCTTTTGGGTGTAGATACTTGTCCGATGGAAGGGCTTGAACCTGCTAACTATGATCGTGTTTTAGGACTATCTAGTAAGGGCTATGCAACTGTAGTCGCCTGTGCGGCGGGTTATCGTGCCAACGATGATAAATATGCAGAATTGGCAAAAGTGCGTTTCCCAATGTCTGAAGTTATTGAAACTTTATCTTAGAACCTATTTAAGAAACCATTTAAGAATTGTTTGAGATCCCCCCAGCCCCCCTTAAAAAGGGGGATTGGGGGGATCTTTTAGAGCTTTTAACCTTAAAAAGTAATTCTTAAATGGTTTCTACCTGATACAAGCTAACTGTCATGTCAGTTGGGGGAAAAGTTAGGGATCTTAACCTCTCAAGTCCTAAGCTGTTTACACTCCCAGAGTTACTATGATTCACCTTTCTGGAAAACCTGTCTCCTTCTGGATTGACTGATCAACTGACCCGAACTGACGTTAAATAAATTAGGCTTTCCCATAGGGACAGACTAATTTATGTCTATCTACTTATTTAGATCGCTTTCAGCTATACCATATTGGCTAGATGTTAATCGAGTTTTGTGATCTATGAACTATTTAGTCAGTGTTTGGGGCGATCGCATGAAAGCTGAAGAGGTCTATACGCGACTAGAATCAGCAAATTTTCCGATGGAAGCGATTTCGATTTTAGGCAAAGGCTATAAAAGCGCTGAAGAATTTGGGTTTATCGATCCTCTTGTGCAAGGTCGCAAGCAAGCTTTTTTAATGTCCTATTGGCTTGTTCCCTTTGGCTTTTTGTCGGGCATTGGTTTCAGTTTAGTTACAGATTTGCATACGTTCTCTTGGGCAGGTACTATCGGCAACCATCTGATCGGCGGGTTGTTAGGTGCATTTGGTGGTGCAATGGGCAGCATATTTGTGGGCGGCGGGGTTGGCGTGGCAACTAGTAGTGATTCAGTACCGATGCGTAATCGTCTTGAAGAAGGCAAATATCTGATCGTCGTTCAAGGTACTGATCAGCAGGTAGTTCGCGCCAATCAACTCATGCGTCCTATGCGTCCTGAGAATATTCAGGGTTTTGTTGATCCTTAATTCTTACGAAGGCTTGCATTGCAAGCCTTCATAAGAAATCATTAGAAAGTTGTACCTTAATATTATTTTTTTGCCGTCTTACTGGAAAATCTCTTAAAATATGCAGCCGCGCTTAAATTTCAGATATCTGTGGATCGTCCTCATTGCTTCTCTTCTGGCTTGGTTTGTTTGGGCAATGGTTCAAAACCTTACGAGAACTGAACAAACTAGAGGGCAAGCCAGTATTCCTATCTCTAGTAAGGATGGAAGTCAAGCAAAAATCGAAATTGGTAACTTTGAACAGATTGAAGGAACCAATATTCAGAGATCACCAATTTATCTTGCAGATGAAACCCAAGCCAAATTTAGTTCTTCAGGATATAGCCGATCAGTTCTAAACTATACTTTCTTTGATTCGACGCAAAAGATTTTTTATTTGCTAAAACCTGATAATGAGAGCCGTTTAATATCAACTGTTGAATTGGCTGAATCTGCTAATAGTAAATTAGATACCAAAAAGAACGTTCCAGTTGCTTTTTCCTATCTAATTATCGATCAAGACACTAACAAAGATCAACAAATCAACCAACTTGATTTAAAAAAGCTAGCAATTTCCGATACATCAGGCTTGAGATTTAAAGTATTGATTGATCAAGTAGATAATTTTAATGGTGCGTCTATTGTCAAAAATAATCGCGTATTTTTATTCTATCTGTCGGTAAATAAACTTAAAGCCGCCGAAGTTGACTTGCGATCGCAAGAAATTGTCAGTACTACCGAATTAAAACCCTAGCTATAAATGAATCATGTACTAATTGGGATTTCTGGAGGAATTGCGGCGTACAAGATTTGTGAAGTTGTCTCTAGCTTGGCAAAACGTGGCATTGAGGTACGGGTAATCCTTACGCGCTCGGCTGCCGAATTTGTTACGCCACTCACCTTTGCCACGCTGTCTCGGCAACCAGCATATACTGATGCTGATTTTTGGCAGCCAACCAAT